>ODAJ012148039.1_pt1 | contig 17044 bp, 14 predicted proteins | sample 1539241 | NCBI WGS metagenome assembly ODAJ01 (sample SAMN02144231, study PRJEB22623) | gut metagenome | biome: sheep rumen | host: Ovis aries | place: New Zealand
AGTGGTCCATGACCTCAGAGCTGCCGGCACAAGTGGTCCATGACCTCAGAGCTGCCGGCGCACATGTGGCAGTCCTGCTCAACGCAGTGCTGAAAATGATGGAGGAGAGGATGTAGGGACAGCAGGTCTGTCTCTTGCCTGTTGCTCCGCAAGTTTTTCCATAGTTCCTTCCGACTGTTTTCGCGGCTGAAATTATACCAGCGGTTTAATGACAAACAGAAGAGGTGCTGTTATATTAGACCCATGAAAAGGGCCACAGGTCCGGAAAGGGAAGGCAAAGCAATGATGAAGACTCAGACAAACAGCTTAAAAATTTCAAATTGCCTGTTTGATCTCAAAGGGACAATTATGCCGACTGCCAAAAAGGCGGAATGGCTTATTTGCGGATGCCTTCATAAAACCGGATCAAGTGGATGTCTGGGACCGGGTGCCTGAGCGGGCCATTGGATGACCGGATACTTTACTGTGATTCATGTTTAGACTGCCGTTTGTCCTGGGAGACAAGCGACTTTTTATGTTTAATGAAAGTTGTTTGTATATTCGGATTTGTTTGCTGAGAGACCTCCCTTTCGGGAATCAGAAGCAATGGTAATGAAACAGGCAGTGTGACCGGCTTCCTTTGTGCCGGCGCTGCCGGTACAGGACAAGGAGAAGTGTAGGCGGCCCTGGATACTTTTCCTTTGTGCTTTCCAGGATTGGAAAGGGGGCGAGATATATGGAAAAAAGAATGATTTCCGGAATCCTTGATACCATCAAGGGTCTGACTGTCAGGGAACTGATGGAACTTGTCAAAGCGTGCGAAAAAGAATTTGATGTTTCCGCGGCTGTGAAACCTTTCGTGCCAGGGGATCCATTCCCACCTAAAGTCCCAAAGACAGAATTTGACGTTGAACTTACAGGTTTCGGTAAGCAGAAGGTCAAAGTCATTAAGGCCATCCGTGAGATTACGGGCCTGGGACTGAAAGAGGCGAAGGCATTTGTGGATGCTGCTCCAAAGAACATCAAAGAAGGCGTTTCCATCGAAGAGGCTGAGGCTCTGAAAGCAAAGCTTGAAGAGCTGGGCGCTGAGATCACGCTAAAATAAGCGAAAAGGCATGTGCCGCCGGCCAGACATCTGGCCGGCGGTATTGTTGCAGCAAACGAGCTCAGAGCTCACGGGCCAGCAGGCAAACGAGCTCAGAGCTCACGGCCATCAGAGCTCACGGCCATCAGGCAGGCAAACGAGCTCAGAGCTCACGAACCAGCAGCAGGCAAACGAGCTCAGAGCTCGCGGACCGGCTGCCGGCATCCGGCTGGCGGTTGTTTCCACTGTCGGGATCGCTACTATTGCGGCGTCGATCAACGCCGGAGGCCTGGGAATCCTGCTGTTCGAGGGCCTGCGCACCATGCATATCTCCAAGATCCTGTGGGGAAGCTTACTGTCGGCCGGAATGGCAGTCCTGCTCAACGCAGTGCTGAAAATAATGGAAGAGAGGATGTAAACAAATCCAGGTTGAACCGGAAGTTTGACTTCCGGTTCATTTTTTAGCTAAAATCGGCACTGCATTATTGTGAAAAATGCAGTGCCGATTATCTGCGTCAGGCGCCACCATGACAAAAGTGATGCTCTGCGTATATTCTACAGCTTAGCAATATAATAAAGCCGTTCTTCCTCGGAGATTTTCAGTACATCCATTGCTTCCTGGGCTGTCACTTTATATCTTTCCATTACTGCTCTAATATCTTCCAGGCGTGCCTGATCAATTCCTTCTTTTCTTCCTTTTTCTTCAACTCTGTCTAACACTTCGCACATATTTTCAGGTTTGCCTCCTTCCCCAGTTAATATATCCAAAAAGCGAGTATCATGCGTAAATACCGAAAGCATTTTCAGCACTTCATCAACATGATTGAATTTCTGCGGATCTTTCGGTCTATACTCAGGATTGTCTCTTTTTGAAACAAAATAATCAACTACTATTTTGAAATCGCTGTGAAAATAGTCTATTGCCTCTTTCGAAAGCCGGGCAATCTCAAAGAGATTTATTCTATAGTCGTTGACATACGGTTTAAACTTTTCAGGGATCTTCACCGTATCGAAAAGTGTCCGGTTCTTCCCCCAGGGTTCATTACCAAAGTATAAGACCATTGTAATAACGGGATATCTTGTTTTGCCCCCAAGCTCAGCACGATATGCGGCGCCATCATATCCAATCACACGCAAAGGCATATCCTGATCATAGCTGCTCTGATTCTCAATTCCCAGAAACGAGATCCTTACATTGATCTGTTCCCCGGTCTGTTCCACCCAGTACTTGGAGACATCCCTGTCCTGTTGATGGAGTTTTCCATCTGTTTTATACATGGAAAATGTCTGGGCATCTATCAATGCCTGTTCCTGAAGGATCTGTTCTCCATGAAAAAGCAGACCATTTACAATATCCGCAAACACATCATTGTAGGATTCCAGTGTCTTCTCCACGATGTCTTTCTCAGCCAAATATAACACCTCCCTATTATGATAACAACGAATCCATTCTTCCGCAACAATGGGCCGCCGCCATCTTCCTTTCCTGTGGTTCACTGCCTCGTTGGAAATACTATCGCTCACAGATGCTGTTTCTTACGCCTTTTCTTACTATACAGTGGTCCTCTTTGTATAATTTTCAATAATTCTCCAGCTGTAAAGTTCAAATCTTTATAGCCGTTTTCTGCTAACAATTTTCTGACAAAGTCTGTATCTATTGGAGAACGGGTGTCTTTCCACATCTCGAACGCCAAAGCATCCAATAGACTAATGAATTCTTTGTTTTCTTTTATCCATTTCAATATCGTACGTTCTTTTGCCGCTTTTTCAGTATCTTTTGACTTGTCCCTGCTTTTATAAGCCCATCCTGCATATGCTTTCTGGGCAGATTTATATCCGTATCCTTGCGCATCATCAACAATTGTGCCGCTCTCCATATCTTTGATTACATATCTTCTTTCAACGGTGCCGAGATTATTTGTTATTTCCAACATAACCGCTTTGTGTTTTTTATGCATACTGCTCCTTTGCGTCTTATTGCCTTCTTAACAAGCATTACATACAATATAACCATCGGATACTCTGTATAGCTATGTTACGGTATCCGATGGATACTGTCAACAACTAAAAAGAGGATATTATATGTTATGGAATCATTATTCATGCCGGATAGATTGAAAAAAATTCGCGAAAAAAAAGGACTTAACAAAGCCGAGGCAGCAAGACTCCTTGGTTTATCTAAAATGGGCTATCTGCGTTATGAATCCGCAGACAGAACACCATCCCATCAGACGATTGTATTTATGGCGCAAAAGCTCGGAACTTCTCCCGATTACCTGGTTGGTACAACGGAAGATCCCGAACCAAAAGAATATGTTATCTCTAAATCTGATGATCCTGCATTATTCGAATTGATTGCGGATGTGATGGATAAGAAGAGCCCTAATCGAAAGAGTCTCCTGACTTACTATAAGAAGCTGAAAGCCTTATATCAGAAATAACCCGGGCATGTGGTTTATAAAAATAGGGCGGACTCAAGAGCGGTGGACGCAACGGGGATCTGTGAACCGGCCCCTTGCATCCTGAAAACATCAGTGCTATACTGTATCAGTTTGTGCGGGATTCCTGATGAAAACAGGGAATCCGCGCCCGACCGGAGTAAGAAAGTTACATTCAGTCCAGCCCCGTGCACGGTAAGGAGAAGTATGATTCAGAAAAGAGAAGATGTCAGAAACGTAGCCATCATCGCCCATGTCGACCATGGTAAAACGACCCTTGTCGACGGCCTGCTCCACCAGAGCGGCGTTTTCCGCGCCAACCAGGAGGTACAGGAGCGTGTCATGGACAGTAATGCCCTGGAACGGGAGAGAGGCATTACTATATTAAGTAAGAACACAGCCGTCTATTATAAAGGGGTCAAGATCAACATTATCGATACCCCCGGCCACGCGGACTTCGGCGGCGAAGTCGAGCGTGTCCTGAAAATGGTCAACGGCGTCATTCTGGTCGTTGACGCTTTTGAAGGCCCCATGCCCCAGACCAGGTTCGTCCTGAGCAAGGCCATGGCCCTGGACCTGCCGGTCATTGTATGTATCAACAAGATCGACCGTCCCGGTGCCCGTCCTGTGGAAGTCATCGACGAGGTCCTGGAGCTGCTGATGGATCTGGGCGCCAGCGATGAGCAGATTGACTGTCCCTTCGTATTCGCGTCCGCCAAGTCCGGCATCGCGACCCTGGATCTGGGCCGTGTCGGTTCCAGCATGAAGCCCCTGTTCGAGACCATTATCGACTATATCCCCGCGCCCGAGGGCGACCCCGAAGCGGAGACCCAGGTGCTGATTTCCACCATTGACTATAACGAGTATATCGGCAGGATCGGTGTCGGCAAGGTCGACAACGGCTGCCTGAAGGTCAATCAGGACGTGGTGATCGTCAACCACCATGATCCGGACAAAATGAAAAAGGTCAGAGTCAGCAAGCTCTATGAATTTGAAGGCCTGAACCGGGTGGAGGTCCAGGAGGCCCGCATCGGTTCCATCGTTGCCATTTCCGGTATTTCCGACCTGCATATCGGCGATACCATCTGCTCTCCCGAGAACCCGGTGGCGATTCCCTTCCAGAAGATTTCCGAGCCCACCATTTCCATGACCTTTAATGTCAACGATTCCCCGCTGGCAGGCAAGGAAGGAAAATATGTCACCAGCAGACACCTGCGTGACCGCCTGTACAGGGAGCTGAATACGGATGTTTCCCTTCGTGTCGAGGATACGGACACGACCGAGAGCTTCAAGGTCTCCGGCCGCGGCGAGCTGCATCTGTCCGTCCTGATCGAGACCATGCGCCGGGAAGGCTATGAGTTTGCGGTCAGCAAAGCGGAAGTCATTTATCAGTATGATGATAAAGGCAGACGTCTGGAGCCCATGGAGCAGTGCTTCGTAGACGTGCCGGAGGAATTTGCCGGCAACGTGATCCAGAAGCTGGGCGAGCGCAAAGGCGAGCTTGTCAATATGGGTACCATCCCCGGCGGCTATACCCGTCTGGAGTTCAATATCCCTTCCCGCGGCCTGATCGGCTACAGGGGCGATTTCCTGACCGATACCAAGGGCAACGGTATCATGAACACGATCTTCAGCGGCTATGCCCCTTATAAGGGAGACATCTCCTACCGAAAGCAGGGATCCCTGATTGCCTTTGAACAGGGCACGGCTGTTGCCTACGGTCTGTTCAACGCCCAGGAAAGAGGCTTCCTCTTCATCAGTCCCGGCGAACAGGTCTATTCCGGCATGATCGTGGGCCAGAGCGGCAAGACAGAGGACATCGAAGTCAATGTCTGCAAGACCAAGCATCTGACCAACACCCGGTCTTCCAGCGCGGACGAAGCCCTGCGCCTGGTACCGCCCAGGATCCTCAGCCTGGAGCAGGCCATTGAATATATCGACGTAGATGAGCTTCTGGAAGTGACACCTACGCACCTGCGCATCCGTAAAAAGATCCTGGATCCCCGCCTGAGAAAGCGTGCCAACATCAGCGCAGCCATGAAGAACCAGAAGTGAACCGGAAAGTCAGACTTCCTGGTTCACCGGAATGAACCGGAAAGTCAGACTTCCCGGTTCACTGAAAAGAAATAAAAAGCCGTTCGGAATCCTCCCGTAAATATGAGGAGATTCCGAACGGCTTTTTTGCAGTCAAGGGACCATGCCGCTAAACGACGATATGCAAAACCCTTGTGGCGATCGTGAAGTAGATGGTCAGGGAGACCGCGTCTACGATGGTGGTGATCAGGGGACTTGCCATGACGGCAGGGTCGAAACCGATCCGCTGGGCCACCATAGGCAGTACACAGCCCATCATCTTGGCAAAGGTGACCGTGATGACCAGGGTCAGGCAGATGATCAGGGCAATCAGGAGCGGAAGCTTGTCCAGTACCATCAGCTTGACGAAGTTGGTACAGGCCAGAGTCAGTCCGCACAGGAAGGCGACCCGGATTTCTTTCCAGAGGGCAATGGGCAGTTCCTTGAATTCGATCTCGTTCAGGGAAAGACCACGGATGATGGAAACGCTGGCCTGGGAGCCCGCGTTACCGCCGGTATCCATCAGCATGGGGATGTAGGCGGTCAGGATCACGTAGTGAGCCAGGGCGGCTTCATAGCTGGTGATGATGGCGCCGGTAAAGGTGGCGGAAATCATCAGGAAGAGCAGCCAGGGCATTCTCTTTTTGTAGGTCTCCACGACGCCGGTCTTGAAATAGGGCTTGTCGGTCGGCAGGATCGCGGCCATCTTTTCGATATCCTCTGTAGCCTCTTCTTCCAGGATATCGACAACGTCATCGATGGTGATGATACCGACCATACGGTTTTCCTTGTCCACAACGGGCATGGCCGTGAAGTCATATTTCTGGAAAGCCCGTGCGGTTTCCTCCTGGTCGGTCAGGGTATTGACACTGATGATATTGTCGTTCATGACCTCCCCGATGATGTCATCGGGATCGAGGATGACCAGATACCGCAGAGCGACCGTTCCTACCAGGACCCGCTGTTCATCCAGGACATAACAGGTGTTAACAGTCTCGGAATCCAGCCCGACTTTACGGATCCGCTCAATGGCGTCAGCGACCGTCATGTTCTCCCGCAGATCCACATACTCGACGGTCATGATACTGCCGGCCGAATCCTCCGGATACTGGAGCAGGAGATTGATATCGGCCCGGGTATCGGGACGGGCGTTGGCCAGGATCTTCTTGACGACGTTGGCAGGCATTTCCTCCAGCATGTCTTCCAGCAGGTCGGCCGCGTCATCCGACATCAGGTTATCGATGATGGTCGACGCTTCCTTGTGGGACAGGGACTGAATGATATACTGCTGGTCATCGGGTTCCAGATCGGCGAAGACATCTGCCGCCATATCCTTGGGGAAGAGACGGAACATCTTGAGGGAATCCTCATCCTCCATCTCATCCATGATGGCCGCTATGTCCGCGGTCTGCATTTCCGCCGCCGTCTGGCGGAGTTTGGTATATTCTTTCTTCTCCAGCATTTCCAGCAGGAGCTCTTTGTAATTGATATTCTCATCCATACTTTTTTCCTCCTTCTCTTACATAAACAGACTGACATATCTGTTCACGGATCCGCGGGAAAAAGCCTGCGGAAGAGGTTCCGGTGCGGAGGCACATGCGGTATGGATCATCCTGCCCGGTTAAGGGAGAACGGTACGTACCGATGGAAAGCCCGGGGCGTGATGCCTGCCGGCGGCAGGAGGAAAAAGGAATCATCTGCCGGATCCGCAGGATGGGAGAGCAGGACAGTCAAAGCGGAAAGGCCTTCTGTCCGCGGCGGAACATACAGGGAACAGATATGCGGTTTTTCATGAGATTTCTTCGTCGGTTGGGAACATCAGAACTTTTATCCATCTGAAAAACCACCACCTTTCTTTCTCTGATGCTGCGTTTATAACAGTTGCCGCGGGCGGCCGCTTCCGGCGCTGCCCTTTAGATATAACCTATATATAACTTAGATGTATTACATAGATATATAACTTAGATATGTAACAAATACGCGGCCGGAGACAGTCCGGTCCGTTTTCGAACTTTCAGTTTATGCCCTGCCCGGTTTTTTGTCAACCGGCAGGGAGCGGATAGAAACCGGAGGGTTCCTGTTCGATCCGGGCTGTACCGTTGGTAAGGGCAGTGATCCGGTCCATGACCTGGCCGGCCCGGGTCTCTTCAATGACAAGAACCAGCGTAACCGTATCTGTATAAATCTGGTCTGCAGGCTCGATCCCCTCCTGGCGCAGATAATACAGGATCCGGTCCAGGGCGCCGTACTGGATGGTGACCCGCAGTCTGGCGCACAGGCACATGCGGACTTTGGCCGCGTCGTCCAGGGCGTCTTTGGCGGATTTGGAATAGGCCCGGACCAGTCCCCCGGTGCCCAGCAGGGTACCGCCGAAATAACGGGTGACCACGATCAGGACATTGGTGCAGCCGCTGCCGTCAATGACCTTGAGGATGGGCAGGCCGGCTGTCCCGGAAGGCTCCCCGTCGTCCGACGACCGGGTCTTTTCCTTCTGTTCGCCGATGACCCAGGCGTAGCAGTTGTGCCGGGCGTCATAATATTTCTTACGGACCTTCTCCAGAAAGGCAATCGCTTCTTCTTCGGTTTCCACATGGACTGCCTGGGCGATAAAACGGGATTTTTTCTCCACATATTCGCCCTGTCCGCTTTCGTTGATGGTCAGATATTCTCCGGGCATCTGCTGTTTCCTGCTTTCTCTGCTGTATTGTCAGGTTCAGGGACCAAACGTTATAAAACCTTAAACTAACCCTTTTCAGTATAATCACAAAAGTCCGCAAGCGCAATCCATTCAGTTCTTTTGCAGGAAGCGCTGTGACCATATCTAAATCGTATGTTGACCGTATGTGCGCCTGCCATGTCTTGTAAAAGGAAAGCAAACTGTGTAAAATGTATAAGAACGCAGCAGGGGATGTCAGGTCCCCTTTCAGAGAGGCACGGTCGGCAGCAGCCGCCGGTCCATCCCCGGCGGATCCGGGCGTAAGGCGCGGGATCCGGCAGGGATATCAACATGCAGGAGTATAAAAATATGAGCAGAATCATTCTGAAACTTAGCGGAGAAGCGCTGGCAGGCCCCAAAGGAAAGGGTTTTGACCTGGATACGGTAAAAATGGTCGCGGGCCAGGTCCGCCAGCTGGTTGAGGCAGGCCACGATATCGGCATCGTCATCGGGGGCGGCAATTTCTGGAGAGGCCGTACCGGCAATGAGATCGACCGGGTCAAGGCCGACCAGATCGGCATGCTGGCCACCGTCATGAACTGTATTTACGTATCGGAAGTCTTCCGCACGGAAGGCATGCGGACCATGGTCACCACGCCCTTTGTATGCGGCGCCTTTACCCATCTGTTCTCCAAGGACCTGGTCAATGAGGAATTTGAGAAAGGGACCGTGATCTTCTTCGCGGGCGGTACCGGACATCCTTATTTCTCCACCGATACAGGCGTTGTCCTCCGGGCCATCGAGGTCGAGGCGGAAGTGATCCTTCTGGCCAAGAACATCGACGGCGTTTATGACAGCGATCCGGCGGTCAATCCTGACGCCCGCCGTTACGGCATCCTGCCCATTGACGATGTCATCAGCCAGAACCTGCAGGCCGTCGATATGACCGCCTCCATCCTGGCCAGGGACAACAAGATGCCCATGCGCGTATTCGCCCTCCAGGAGGAAAACAGCATCGTAAAGGCTGCCTCCGGAGATTTTAACGGTACGACCATTATTGTATGACACTGCGGCCGGGACTTTTCCGGGAGATCCGTGCCTGCCGGGCAGCCGGCGGCCCTGCCGGATCGGACCGCAGCATAAATAAAAATAATTATAAATCAGAAAAATATCAGAAAAGGGGAAGATTATGAGCAGCGAGAGAGTAAAACCTTATGAAGAGAAAATGAAGAAGACCATAGAACATCTGACCAAGGACCTGCAGGGCGTCCGCGCGGGCCGTGCCAATCCGCATGTTCTTGACAAGATCAAGGTAGATTACTATGGATCCCCCACTCCGATCCAGTCCGTTGCCAATATTTCGGTTCCGGAAGCCCGCATTATCCAGATCGCACCCTGGGAAAAGAAAATGATCAAAGAGATCAGCAGGGCCATTCAGGCGTCTGACATCGGCATCAACCCCCAGAGTGACGGTACCGTGATCCGTCTGGTCTTCCCGGAACTGACCGGTGAGCGCCGTAAACAGCTGTCCAAGGATGTCAAGAAGATGGGCGAGGAAGCCAAAGTAGCCATCCGCAACATCCGCCGCGACGGCGTAGATACCTTCAAGAAGCTGAAAAAGACCGAGGATGTATCCGAGGACGTTGTAAAAGAACTGCAGGACGAGATCACGAAGCTGACAGACAAGCACGGTAAAGAGATTGACAAGATCATCGAAGAGAAGACAAAGGAGATCATGACAGTCTGATCCGGGACCGTCTGCCCGCGCAGACATATAGAGAAGTTTTCCGCGATTCGCGGGGCCTGTGCGAACAGCCCCGCGAATGTTTCATAAATAGATAGAACAGGTGGAGTGATCGATGGATAATGTGAGAAGAATTCCGCAGCACGTGGCAATCATTATGGACGGCAACGGCCGCTGGGCCAAAAAGAGAGGACTGCCCAGGACCATGGGACATGCCCAGGGGGCAAGGGTGGTCGAGCAGATCCTGGAGGACGCGGATCATATGGGAATCCGCTATCTGACCGTGTACGCTTTTTCAACGGAGAACTGGACCCGGCCCGATTCCGAAGTCAAAGCCCTGATGAATCTGCTCAGGACTTATATGAAGACCAGTCTGGCCAAGTGCGCCAAAAACAATGTCCGCATCCGTGTGATCGGTGACAAGAGCCGCCTGGACGAGGACCTGCAGGCTTCGATCGCCCATCTGGAGCACGAGACCCGTACGAATACCGGCATCTCTTTCCAGATTGCCATTAACTATGGTTCCAGGGACGAGATGGTCCGCGGAATCCGGAAGATCGCCGCAAAGGCGGCCGCCGGCCAGATCAGCCCCGAACAGATCGATGAGGAAATGTTCAGTGACAGCCTGGATACGGCCGGCCTGCCCGATCCCGATCTGCTGATCCGGACCTGCGGCGAAGAGCGGATCTCCAATTTCCTCATGTGGCAGATCGCTTATTCCGAACTGTATTTCACGCCTGTAGCCTGGCCTGATTTCAACAAGGCGGAGCTTGAAAAGGCCGTGGACGCTTATAACAGCAGGGAGCGGAGATTCGGCGGACTGGTCAACTGAAGACGGACAGGAAGGGATAAATTCAGATGAAAACAAGAGTTATCAGCGGATTTTTTATTGCAGTATTGATCGTTGTTCTGGGAATTCTGGGTTCTGCCCCCCTGGGGATCGCCCTGATGATCTGCGCGGTCATCGGCTATCAGGAACTGATGAAGGCCTGCACGGTCCTGAAGAAAAAGGAAAGCGGCAATATACTGGTCACGGCAGGCTATATAGGCACCGTCCTGTATTACGGAGCCCTGACCGTATGTCCCTTTGTCTACCGGGACAGCAGTCTGACCGAACATATGGATTTCTGGTCGGGACTGGTGATCGCCGCCTTTTTCCTGGCGACCATGTCCATCTATGTGCTGACATTCCCCAAATTTGAAAGCCAGCAGGTCATCACTTCCGTATTCGGTTTTATATACTGCCCGGTCATGCTGATCTATGTATACAGAGCCAGAGTCTCTTTCGGCGTTTACGGTATTTTTGTGTATGCCCTGATCTTTGTCTGTTCTTCGGTCTGCGATGTTTTTGCCTATTTTGTGGGCAGGGCCCTGGGACGGCATAAGATGGCGCCGGTCCTCAGTCCCAAAAAGACCATTGAAGGCGCGGTCGGCGGCGTTGCAGGTTCCACCCTGGTCAGCTGGCTGCTGTCCCTGGCCCTGAGCGCCCTCTATCCCCAGATGCACCTGCAGCTGGAATTCATCCTGCTGGGCATCTGCGGCGGCCTGATCTCCATGATCGGTGATCTGGCAGCTTCCGCCATCAAACGCAGTCACAACATTAAGGATTACGGTCATCTGATTCCCGGACACGGCGGAATCATGGACCGTTTTGACAGTATTATTTTTACAGCGCCGGTCATCTATTATCTGGCCGTGCTGCTGATCGGTAAGGTATGATTATCAGTGTTTTAATATTTCTGATCATTTTCAGTATAATTGTTGTTTCCCATGAGTTCGGCCATTTTGCCCTGGCCAGGCGGAACGGGATCCGGGTCAATGAGTTTACCATCGGCATGGGGCCCGCCCTGGTCCAGCACCAGATCGGCGAGACAGATTTCTGTATCCGGGCCCTGCCCATCGGCGGCGCCTGTGTCTTTGACGGCATGAACGGGCTGGAGCAGGAAGAGGAAGCCGAGCTGGACGCCCATTCTTTTCCCAGGGCCAGCGTTTCAGCCAGGATCGCCACAGTGGCGGCCGGGCCCATATTTAACTTCCTGCTGGGCTTTGTCTTATCCCTGATCGTGGTCGCTTTTTCCGGTACGGATCTGCCGGTCATCCAGGAGGTCATGGAGGATTCCGCGGCCATGGAGGCGGGACTGGAATCCGGTGACGTGATCACAAAGATCAACGGGGAGAGCATCCACCTCTACCGGGAAGTCGCCCTGATCTCGTCCATGAACCACGGGGCGCCGCTGACCATCACTTACAGGCGGGACGGGGTCAAAGATACCGTGACCATCCATCCCAGGTTCGATGAAGAGGCCGGCCGCTATTATATCGGGATCATCGGCGGCGGAGAATACCACGAATGCACGGCGCTGGAAGTCTTTCCCTATGCCGGATATGAGACCATTTACTGGTTCAAGGCAACGGTCAAATCCCTGGCCAATATGGTCGGGGGCCAGTTCTCCAAAGATGACATATCAGGACCTGTCGGCATCGTCAAAGTCGTGGATGATACCTATGAGGAAGTCAATCCCTACGGCCTGAGCGCCATCATCCTGACCTTCATGAGCCTGGCGACTCTGCTGACCGTCAATCTGGGCGTAGTCAATCTGCTCCCCATACCGGCCCTGGACGGAGGACGCCTGGTATTCCTGATCATTGAAGCGGTCCGGGGCAAACCGGTCCCGCCTGAAAAGGAAGGCATTGTCCATCTGATCGGCATCATCCTGCTGATGATCCTGATGGTCTTTGTCCTCTTTAACGATATCTCACGCTTCTTCCGTTAAGCGGATCCATGCGTATTACACAAGTACATTGCGGCAGGCCGGGCCTGCCCGAACGGAGGTAAAAATGGCTTACAGAGATCATACAAAAGTGGTGCAGATCGGTGACCGTAAGATCGGAGGCGGCAATCCGATCCTGATCCAGTCCATGACCAATACCCCTACCGAGGACGTGGAGGCCACAGTGGCCCAGATCCACAGGCTGGAGGAAGCGGGCTGTGAGATCATCCGCTGTACCTGTCCTACCGACCAGGCGGCGGCCGCGATCGGCCAGATCCGCAGACAGATCTCCATCCCCCTGGTAGCGGATATCCATTTCGATTACAGGATGGCCATCGCGGCCATGGAGAACGGGGCGGACAAGATCCGCATCAATCCCGGCAATATCGGCGGAAAGGACCGGATCATGGAGGTCGTCCGCTGCGCGAAAGAGCGCAATATCCCTATCCGTGTCGGCGTCAACAGCGGTTCCCTGGAGAAGGAGCTGGTGGAGAAATATCACGGCGTCACAGCGGAAGGCATTGTGGAAAGCGCCCTGGACAAGGTGGGCATGATCGAGGACTGCGGTTATGACAATATCGTCATTTCCATCAAATCCTCGGATGTCCTTATGTGCATCCGTGCCCATGAAGTGCTGGCGCAGAAGAGCCGCTATCCCCTGCATGTAGGTATTACAGAGGCAGGCACTCTTTTATCCGGCAACATCAAATCTGCCGTTGGAATCGGCAACATTCTTTATCAGGGCATCGGCGATACCATCCGCGTCTCTCTGACCGGCGATCCGGTGGAAGAAGTCAAATCCGCCAAGCTGATCCTGCGCAGCCTTGGCCTGCGTACCGGCGGCATTGACGTTGTATCCTGCCCCACCTGCGGCCGGACCAAAATCGACCTGATCGGCCTTGCCAACAAAGTGGAAAATATGGTACAGTCCTATCCTCTGAACATTCGCGTGGCTGTCATGGGCTGCGCGGTCAACGGCCCCGGTGAGGCCAGGGAAGCGGATATCGGTATTGCGGGCGGCGTCGGCGTCGGCCTGCTGATCAAAAAAGGAGAGATCGTCCGCAGGATGCCGGAAGAAGAACTTCTGGATGCCCTCCGCTATGAGCTGGATCACTGGAACGAGAACTGACAGGAAGGAAATGGATGAGCAAACCTTTTTTTGAGGTGTTCCCCACATTAAAAGTACAGAAAGATTTAAAATCCTTTTTTGAGGAGACCCGGGTCGAGCGGCTGACGTCCAACCATGAGCGGACCAGGCTCAAAGTCAGCCTTCGCTCGGACCACCTGATCCACAAAAGCAGGATCTACCGTATGCAGGATGAAATTTCCGGACAGCTGTTTACGGAACGCAGGGTCCAGGTCTATCTGGATGAGCATTTCGACCTGTCCGCCCAGTATACGCCCCGGCAGCTGATGGAGACCTATTTTGACTCTCTGGTCTGTGAGGTCTCCAGCTTTTCGCCTGTCATGGGCAAATTCCTGCGGGATTCCGAGATTTCCTATCCGGAGGATCAGGAGATCCGGATTACCATGGAGGATTCCTGCCTGAGCCAGCAGATGTATGAGAAACTGGAAGAGGCTCTGGACAGGATCTTCCGGGACCGCTGCGGCGTGCCCGCCAGGATCAATATCCGTCTGGAAAAGAGGGAAAAGAAAAAGGACAGAAGAACAGCCGGGGCAGAGACCCGGCTTTTTGGCGTACCTGTTTCCGACGCTGCCGGACCGGCAGGCGCGGTCTCCGCGGCAGTCAGCTCGTCCGGAAACGGCAGCGGCATGTCCGGACAGGAAGCGCCCGCGGCAGCGGAGCCCATGCCCTGGGAGGATGGGCCTGCGCCGGCAGCCGGGAATGGTAATGCAGCCGGGAATGGCAATGCGGCCGGGAATGGAATGGCAGCGGCGAATGGAGCGGCAGCGGCAAAAAGGACAGCAGCCGGAAATGCCGCGGCGCAGGGAGCCGGGGGACGCAGGCTGGATTTCCGCAAACGGGAGAGCAAGTATACGGCAGACCGCCGGAATGGCAGGAACGGCCGGAATGAGAAGCGGGGCAAGAGGATCAAATTCTCGAACCACCCTGACCTCATCTATGGCAGGGAAGTCAATGAGGCTGCCATTCAGATCGTGGACCTGATCGGTGAGAACCAGGAAGTGGTCCTGCGCGGCCAGATCCTGAATGTGGACTTCCGGGAGATCCGGGGGGAAAGGAATATCGTCAAATTCTGTCTGACCGATTTTACGGACAGCATTTACTGCAAGATCTTTATCGCCAATGAATTTGTCGGGGAGATCAAGGACGCCATTAAAAAGGGTGCCTTTGTTAAAGTTAAGGGCGTGACCCAGCAGGATACCTTCGAGCATGAGCTGACGATCGGATCCGTGGCCGGCATCATGTCCATCCCTTCCTTTGTGGAGAAGCGCAGGGACACCGCCGAAGAGAAGCGGGTCGAACTGCATCTGCACACCAAAATGAGCGATATGGACGGCGTATCGGAATGTAAAGACCTGGTAAAACGGGCCTACGCCTGGGGCATGCCGGCCATCGCCATTACCGATCACGGCAATGTCCAGTCGTTCCCGGACGCCAACCATGTCCGGGAAGATCTGCTGTCCGCCGAAAACAAAAAGCGGAAAGAGGCAGGGCTGCCTCCTGTCGATCCGCAGAAATTCTTCAAAGTCATTTACGGCGTGGAATGTTATCTGGTGGATGACCTGAAACGCAGTGTGACCTATGGCAGTCATGAGTGCCCGGAGGATACGCTGTCAGGCCATAATTATGTGGTGTTCGATCTGGAGACCACCGGTTTCTCACCTGTGAAGAATAAGATCATAGAAATCGGCGCTGTCAAGATCGAGAACGGCCAGATCACGGACCGGTTCTCGGAGTTTGTCAATCCGCAGATACCGATCCCCTACAGGATCACCCAGCTGACCAGCATCCGTGACGATATGGTCATCAAGGCCGACCCGATCGAAAAGGTCCTGCCCAGGTTCCTGGAATTCTGCAGGGGCTTTGTCCTGGTCGGTCACAATGTCGGTTTCGATATAGGATTCATCGATGAGAATGCCCGCCAGCAGGGCCTGGAGTCGGATTTTACCACCATTGATACGGAGCAGATCGCCAGAGTCCTTCTGCCCGGCCACGCCCGGTATACCCTGGACGCGGTGGCCAAACAGCTGAATGTAAATCTGGGCTTCCATCACCGGGCGGTCGATGACGCGGAATGCACGGCGGGTATCTTCTTTAAGGAAACGCAGATGCTGCAGGACCGGGAGATTGAAAGCTATCGCGACATCAATGCCCTCAGCGACAGCAATCCGGAGCTGGTCAAGCGCCTGCACCCCTATCATTGTGTCCTGCTGGCTAAAAATGATACGGGCAAGGTCAACCTGTACCGGATGATCAGCGACTCCCACCTCAAATATTTCTTTAAAAAGCCCAGGATTCCCAAGAGCGAGCTGATCAGACACCGGGAAGGCATCCTGGTGGGCAGTGCCTGTGTGGCCGGCGAACTGTTCCAGGCGGTCCTGGAGCAGCGGTCTCCGGAACGGATCGCGAAGATCGTGGAATTCTATGACTATCTGGAGATCCAGCCCAGAGGCAACAATGCCTTCCTGCTGGAGGAAAAATCCAGAAAACGCTATCCCGAGATCCAGACCATGGAGGACGTACTGGACCTGAACCGCCAGATCGTCCGTCTGGGCGAGGAATTCAACAAGCCGGTGGTGGCGACGGGAGACGTCCACTTCATGGATCCCGAGGACGAGATTTACAGGACCATCATTCAGGACGGCATGGGCATGAACCAGGAAGAGGACCCTGCCCCCCTGTACTTCCATACAACGGATGAGATGCTGGAGGAATTCTCCTATCTGGGCGCCCGCAAGGCCCGGGAAGTGGTCATCGACAATACCCGCAGGATCGCGGATATGATCGAAGTCCTGTCCCCGGTCCGGCCGGACAAGTGCGCCCCTGTCATCCCTCACAGCGATGAGACCCTGCGGCAGATCTGCTATGACAAGGCACACAGCATGTACGGGGATCCCCTTCCGCCCATAGTAGAAGAAAGGCTGGAAAGGGAGCTCAACTCCATTATCAGCAACGGCTATTCGGTCATGTACATCATTGCCCAGAAGCTGGTATGGAAATCGGTCGAGGACGGCTATCTGGTCGGTTCCCGCGGATCGGTCGGTTCCTCTTTTGTGGCCACTATGTCGGGCATCACGGAGGTCAATCCCCTGGCGCCCCATTATTATTGTACGGAATGTCATTACACGGACTTCGACAGTCCCGAGGTCCTGGCC
>ODAJ012166560.1_pt1 | contig 17038 bp, 11 predicted proteins | sample 1539241 | NCBI WGS metagenome assembly ODAJ01 (sample SAMN02144231, study PRJEB22623) | gut metagenome | biome: sheep rumen | host: Ovis aries | place: New Zealand
AGAGTCGGATGTTACATCAGGAACACCGATCAGTGACAGGTAATAATTTACACAGTCAAGAACTATCTCGATCTGCCTGATTATGATGCTGCAATAAATTCTGGAATCAGATGTTCCGTTGATCGAATTGCATATGCTTTTAATTCTCTCTAAAAGGTGCATATTGTACATAATGCTTCGCCTGGACGTATCTATACGAAGCACACGCAGGTACGCTTTGTGTATTCTTTCCGAGAGTGATGACAGTTTTGCGGCTATAATTTCATTTGCAAATAAAAATCCGTCCCCCGGCTCTATAAGCCGAATGTCGTCATTATAATTCTCCGCTTCTATCGCTTTTGTGCTTGCCCTAAACAGGAACCTCTCATTGACATACGAAATATACTTGTCCTTCATGAGAGATATTATGTAATCACATATCTTTTTCTCATCCGGATCCGTCTTTACTGCCACATCTTCGGATGAAGATTCCGGCTTCGGGCTGCCGATTTTATACCTGACAAGCTTGGGATGAATGTAGAGAAATGCCTGTTCACTCAGCGTTACCGTGAAGTCATATCGTCCGTTGAGTCTGAGATAAGATGAACTTTTCAGGTTTTGCCCAGGCTTATATTTCTCTTCTATATCTTTCTCATGGCTCCAATACTTATTGGAGAGCACACAGCGGAGAACAAATCTCCTCTTTTCAGAATCGACACTTATATCCGGTGCATCTTCGGAATCAGAGGACACCGGAATAATGTGCGTATTCAGACTCATGAGTGTGTATGTCTTGTAAAAGACAAAGTTCGTACAAAGCTCCTTCTCCACGCTGCTTTCGTGAATACTTCTGTGCTCGGCAGGCCTTTCCAGCTCATATTTGCGCCTGCGAAGCATGGAGGCAACTTCAAAGGGAACTTCCGGATTATTGCATCTGATGGCAACAACAAAGTCCCCTACCGACATTGACTGATAGACGCGATAGCAGAAATCTCCCTGATCCTCCTCTTTGAACCGCTTACTCACGAAATCAGACATCAAAATGTGCAGATCCTTAAAAAACGCATTGTAGATGCTAAGGTATCCGAAATCATCCTTTATTGTCTCTTTCAGATGCTCCCGGTTGAGCCGCATCAGAATCTCCGGAGTGATGTAGACCTGTATCATTCCAAAATAACGATATTCACCGGAATTTTTATCGAAGGGGTCCTTAAAGCAGCTGTTATGACAGCAGTACTCTGCTGCCAATTCTTCAGTGATCTCCGGGCAGTAAAGAGGAATGCTCTGCATAGCAACATCGTGTTCTGTCAGATCCTCGTAGATGCTCAGCCCCATAAACTTGCTGAATTTTTCTGTGTCAGAGTGAAACTCATCCACTTCCAGCGCATCAAAATAATCCATAGCCAGCATAATTTCTGAGCCGCCCATATTCTCATCCGCATCGGAATCATGGACTGCTTTTCTGTAAAGCCTGATTAAATTATATCGCGCCGGGAAAACTGACTCGTCTTTCATGAGGACCCCCTGTTTCGTCGCTTATCGGGTACAATCACCCGCACAGCTTTATCACTCTGTTATTATACTACAGATAGACCCGGAAATAATATAGTAAAACTCCCACGCACATTTAAAAGGTCAATCTCTGACCGTTCTTATCTCTGTGCGTGGGAGTTTTCATATTTTCTCTATTTAATATCTGGCGCAGAATTCTCGTGAAGCAAATCTATGATAAATTTCACACAAAATTCTCGTGAAGCAAATCTATGATAAATGCGCAAGATAAAGCTTGCCCCTGATATGGGATACCGGGTTATCATCAAAGTTCATACAGCTTCGAATACTTATCTTCCAGATAATCAAGGAAATCGTCCGGCGTGAGTTCACGGCTTGTGATATCGCGGATCCAATCAGCCGGAGCCAGAATGTCAGCCTTCTTCCAGACATGCTCCTTCATCCATCCGTTGATCTTCTCAAAGTCGCCGGCAGCTACTGCGGCATTCAGGTCAAATTCCTCCCGCATGCGGTTACTGTACATCGCGTTATACATGTTGCCGAGCGCATAGGTCGGGAAATAACCGAAGCCCGAGGTCCAGTGGACATCCTGGAGTACGCCGGCGGCATCATTTGCAGGACGGATTCCGAGATACTCCTCATACTTGTCATTCCAGATCTTCGGCAGATCTTCAATGCTGACCTCGCCCGCCACAATCGCTTTTTCGATCTCATAGCGGATCATAATGTGGAAGATATACGTGAACTCATCCGCTTCCGTGCGAATGCAGGACGGCGACACACAGTTTACAGCCTCATAGAACTCCCGCTCGGAAACATCCGCCAGTACTTCACCGAAGATCTCTTTTATTTTCGGGAAGACCAGGTGAATGAAGGCTTCAGATCTTCCGATAATATTCTCGTAGAAGCGGGACGTGGACTCGTGCTGGCCCATGGTCTTGCCGCCGGTAATATTGTGATTCCAGTGTTCGCGGGGCTGATTCTGATCGAACAGCGCATGTCCGCCCTCATGGATCGTGCTGTACATGCTGGAGAGGAAGTTGTTCGGGAAGAAATGCGTTGTCACACGCTCATCGTCCGGTCCCATACTGTCCGTAAAAGGATGCTCCGTCGTCGAGAATCCGCCGCGCTCAAAATCAAAGCCGATCACACCAAGCAGGTATTTGACCGCTCTCTCCTGGGTCCTGTCATCGACAGTGCGCTTTAAGAAATCTGTGCGGATGACCTTCTTGCTTGCCATGATCTTCTTAAGGAGCGGGACAAGGCGTTCGCGGCATTTGTCAAATACCTCATCCAGCTTCTCTGATGTCATTCCGCGCTCGTAGGCATCCAGCAGATTGTCATAGACGACCGGGCTCTTCTCATCCATTAGCTCGACCCGCTTGAACTCTACATCTCGAACTGCGGAGAGGGAATGCGCAAACTGGGAGAAATCAGATGCCTGTTTCGCCTTCAGCCAGTCGGCATATGCCTTATTGTAGATTTTCGAGAACTCACGGTCCTGCTCAGGAGTGATGTTGCGGATCTTCATGTCTTCGCGGTGCAGCTGCTCAGCCAGCGCCCGGTCATATACATCAAGCTCGTCACGGTGATCGTAAAGCCAGCCGGCCGCCACAAGGAAGTTCGGGTCGCGGTGAATCTTGAAAATCTTATTGGACAGATAAGCCTGTGTCTCGCCGGCCAGCTCCATGCCCTTGGGCGGACACACTGTCTCCATGTCGAACTGTACAACATGGGCAGCGTGGTCAAGGAGTCTCTCCTCCTCAAAGAATTCGTTCAGTTTTTCGAGCATTTGTTTTGTTAAATCAGTCATACTTTCTCCTTTATATGAAGTGCGGTCGGCCGCACTTTTTCTTTTTCATCTCGCAGCACTTGTCACTTCCATTCTTTAGCCAGAAACTTGATCAACATATCACCCATGATCTCGCTGTTCACTATATAACTTCCGTGATCGGCGTCTTTCACGAACACCAGGGTTGAGTTTGGAAGACTCTCTGCGAGAAGCCAGGTCTCCTCCGGAAGGATCAGATCATCATCGCCCGCCGTGACCAGCACGGGAATGGTAATCGCTGCGAGGGATTTCGGATCAATGTGAGGCTCTGTCAGCATCAGGGTGACCAGCGGGTCCGGCTTCTTGCGGTTAAGTTCCGTGTACTCCTCAATGAAGGACGGTATAATTCCCTCCGGCTTCAAGTTGGTGCCGCTTACTGCCATGACTCCGAGTGTGCCGGGATGATTAAGCTCTAAAAGGAGAGCTATGATGCCGCCGTCGCTGTGACCGTACAGAGCGGGTTTCTCAATCCCCATGGCTTTAATGAACTGATAGATGTCTTCCGCCATGTCGGCGTAGTGGTATTCGGAGAGGGGAACATTTGCACCGTGACCGCGGGAATCCGGGGCGTATACATGGTAGCCGGCGGCTGTCAGCTGACCGATCACCGACCCGAACAGGTTGTGGTCCTCCGCGTTCCCGTGTATCAGAACAATGGGACGACCCTTGCCGATTTCCACATAGTGAAGGGTCACACCGTTTACATCAACTGTTTTGTTCGCTTCATATTTCTTCATGTTACGATCCTCAGAATTCAGAAAAGAAGTCCACCCTATTCGGGCGATATGCCGTATCGCCTCGTGGTTATCACAATGATTGTATTGTGCAATATACACTCACATTATACACAATCACAGTATAAGAATAAAGATGATTTCGACCCGGCCAAAGGGATGCCGATTAGCTGCCCCATGTACCGGGTCGTAAGATTTACATTGATGGATCTCAATGTTTTCCGAAGTTCTTTAAACTATTGGCGGAGCTCAATGCTTTGCCGAAGTTCTTGTAATCATTGATGGATTTCAATGCCATCCCCGCTGCATATAATCGTGATATCCCCGTATTGTGTCTGCATGCAGTCGGCTTCCGTCTTCCTAATGAGTTCGAGTGTTTTCACGTCTGCCGGATTCTTTTGGGAATCGCAGATCACTGTATGAGATGGTTTTGTTACACTCAGGAGATCCGCAAGCGCTTTGTTGTACACTCCGTGATGCGGAATTTTGAGCACGTCGCACTCTGCGGCAGATCCGTCCGCAAGCCATTCACGGATTCTCTGTTTCTCAATGTCACCCGTGAAGATGAAACGTTTTCCGCAAAACTCTGCTGTAGTGATCAGAGAAAAATCGTTGTCGTACTCATTTGCGCCCTTGGGTATCTCATAGGAAGCAGGAGGTTCGATATAGAGGGATGCGCTCCCAAGAGTCAGATTCAGATTCTCCGTCACATTCTCCGGGTTTATGCCTGCTTTTTCGACGGCACCTATAAAGTCCGTGTACTCCGTTCCGCTTCCTGTGTAGGCAGGCAGGAGCACTCTCTTGACCGGAATTCCCCTTACGAGAGTATCAGCACCACCGACATGGTCCTTGTCGAAATGTGTGATCATGAGCACATCAACTTCTTTTACATCGCGGCTCCCTAGGAAGGCAAGGACTTCCTTTCCGTCATCCTCCTCGCCGCAATCGATGACCATGGTCTCTTCCCCACACATGAGAACAATGGCGTCGGCTTTGCCGACTTTAAGGAAGCATACTTCAAGAGTGTCTTGTGGGGCTGGAGAATCGTAACTGTAAGAAGAATTCTGTTTTCCGTTCATCATTTGTGTGCTTTCATCCTGACTTGTGCTTTCTCCCTGATTAATGCTTTCTCCGTGGCTTGATTCATATTTTTGCGAGGTCTGCTCATCATTGGTGCAACCGGTGAGCAGGACTGCCAGCAGAGTAAAGCAAAGCATTTTTCTGACAGCCGGCAGCATGATTTTACTGAGCTCAATAAAGTCCGTGACTTTATTCATGTACATGAGGCTACCTCCTTTCTGTTGATGCATTTGATTATGGGTCTCTTTGCAGAATAAGATAAACAGGGCTGCCAAAAGCAGCCCTCTAAATCTCTTATCTCTTTCTCATAAAGACCGTCTCCTGCAGCGAACACCACTTATCCGCCACACATACGATCACTGCCTCCCTCGATCTCGGCACAGCGCGAAGCGTCAGCGGCCACATATGCGTGCGTATGATATCCTGCTCCTTACGTCCTACATGGAATATGTCCCTGGCGTTCGCCCTTGCTTTCTCCGGATGATGGAACCCGTGAAGTCTGTGGCTGCCGTCATCATATGCGTGCCAGTCATACAGATAAAAATCATGAAGCATTGCCCCGACAGCCAACTTCTTCTCGTCAGCACCAAGATGCAGCTTCCGATTGATTTTAAGACTGGCCGCCGCGACACGCCTGCAATGATCATATGTCGTAATACTGCCGTGCTGCACATATGATTTCATCTCAAGCACTTTCGGATGATCTAAATAATCACCGAGCAGAGATGTCAATTCTTCTCGTTTAATGTCCTTCAATTCATGCCTCCATCTAATTCTCGCCCGTTATTGAAGTCTCACTGATACGACTTAGCGCGTTTTTTGTACCAGCATCAACCGACATAAGGTCAAAACAAATCCCTGCACTCACGAGATTCTCAGCTCCCCACATGGAATATTTCAGTATACACCATCCTGCCGTTTTTCTGTTCCGATTTCATGAGCGAGATCTTGCGGACCATCATCTCCTTCTTCGGAACGGTGATTCCCTGCGGTCTCGCATTCGATGCCTTCCTTACAAGTGTGATGTGCGGCTCGAACTTCTTTCTGTCATACTTAATACCGGCAGTATCGAGCTGCGCTCCCAGAGCTTTAACGTAGGCTTTGAGCTTCTGTCCTCCCTTGGCACCGACCCAAAGGATATCACCGAAGTTTCCGAGCTCCGTAAGGGACAGCATAAATGGTGCAAATGCAGTCGCCTCCATCGCCTTCTTCACACCGTCGACATTCTGTGTCTCGCCAATAAAGGCAAGGGTCAGGTGCAAATTGGCCGCCGGGCTGTAGTTCCCGCCGATATTCTTCTTTTTGAGCTCATGCATCACAGAAATGAGGCCCTTTTTTATATCATCCGAAAATTGTATCGCTATAAACAATCTCATCGTATTCCTCCGCCATGCTATCTCAATATGAGATGAACCCCGCCTCTCAAGGTGATGGGCTCAGGAACGATCTCAGTGCCCGGACAATAGCCGGCTGTGATCAACGTTCGCCATAAGCATAGCATCAGAAATCACGAAAATCAATTAAAATGACCGGCTGATCCTATGATGCCAACCGGTCTTATGCCTGCGCGAAGGAAGACGCACAGAGTGCGTCGCGCAGCTCGCGCGCGATCAGAGATCGCGATTTACTAATTTATTGTCAGAAATCCCTTTATATTAATGGTCAGCGGCTGATTATCTCTGTCAGCGCAGCATATTGTACAGCGCTCTCACAAGCTTCACGACAAATCCGCTTGCGACACCCTCGCGGATGAGGACGCCCTCGTCCTTCTCATCAGCCTTGAACTCAAGCTCCAGCGCAGCCTTGAGTATAGCAGGATCGATCTTGCTCATATCGTCGTTGCTCAGAGTTTTGAGGTTGTCAAAAACGATTCCCTCCTCATCCAGTATCTCCTGTGCTTTTCCGGTCATGATACCTGCGCGGTAAGCGTCGGAGGGCATGCGGAACTGGAGTATATCCTTGAGGGCTGAATGGCTCTGGGACATTGCCTGGGCGTTGTACTCACGGCACCAGTCTTTCAGGATCTGATCCTTGTCGATGAGCTTCAGGACAAGATAATACTTGAGGCAGAACTTCACGATCTTGTCGTCAGGCGAGACCGCCTTCTCGATCGATACGTCCTCCGCTGCCGGTTCATCCGGGACCTGCTCAGCCTCTTCCGGTACAAATGCGTTCGGAATCACCCTCTCAATCACTGCTCTGTATATGTCCGCCATCTCCTTGCTGGAAAGACTCCATGTTATGGCATCAAATGATCCCGGATTCTCATCCAAAAATTCCTTTACTGCTGTGACAGCAGTCTCTGCAGCCATTTCCGGCGGGAAGTGGCAGTGCCCCGTTCCCAGGGACGGGAACGCGATCGTACGAGCTTCTCTGATAAGGGCAGCTTTCAGGCAGTTTTTGTAGCAATTTGAGAGCAGCTTATTGGCCTTCGCCGACTTATCGGCTCTCCATGACGGCGTGACTGTATGAATAATATAGTCTGCCTTCATATCAAAAGCGTCCGTTGTGATTGCTTCACCCGTGTTGCATGTTCCAAGTCTCCTGCAGACTTCATGAAGTCTCGGGCCGGCGGCCACATGGATGGCATGATTGACGCTCTTCGGCGCACCATCCGACAGGAAATAGTTTGTACTGTTGACAACGGCTGCGCAGTTCTCAAGTTTTGTAATGTCATGCTTAATTGCGTCTACTCTCATTTTGATCTCCTTTCAAAATCTGCCTTGATGTTTGGCAGCTGTGTTCATATTTCGCTCTCCTTCGCAGAAGTCAGAGCTTAAATCCTCCTGCTTGATCATCAGTATCGACCCGTCACACCTCACGGCTGACACCTCCCGCAGGGCGAATATCCATCCTTAAGGAGCTCCTCCCGGGTGCCGAAGTACTCTTTGCGATTCTTTTCTTTCATATCCTGCACGCTCTGGCAGTCGGGAAGATGGAACCGCATTGTGTTTGTGTTTAAGATATACGTTGCGTCGCTTTCTCCGGACTGTATTTTGGGGGCAGCGTCCTCAGAATCAGGAGCACTCGTATCGGAATCAGAAGCTCCCTCCCCCGAATCAGGCGCTATACTTCTTGCCGACTCATACTTCGGATCCAGCGAGTTGTCCCCGGTCTTATAGTCGATCAGCACACCCGGCTGCACGTTGAAGCAGAACATATTAAGGCTAAGCGCTTTACCGTGATCCTCGACTGAGTACGCTTCCATCTGCACACCGGTCGCAAGAAGATCATCACCTATATATCTCGGAGTGACTCTGTAGTATACATGGTTTCCGGTGTCCTTCACATACCAGTACACGCTGTTCTCGATTCCCAGCATTCCCTCAACATTGAGATATCGTGTTCCTGTAATCAGATTTCGCTCGTCAGCGTTCACTCCGCAGAGAGAATAGGCAATCAAATGACACCGGTTGTAGAGGTACAAGCCGTCGATAAATTCATATTTCACAGTGTGCCAGCCTGCGGGTCTTATCATCCCGATCGGCCCGCGCTCCTCTGTAGCCAGCATCGACGGACCGATGCAGCCCATCGCAGGTCCGGGGCGTCCGAGCTCATCCAGCTCGCTGAACTCATAAAACTCTGCAGTGCCGCTCTCCTCATCTGCAAAACCGGGAACATTATTATTGATCGGAACGATCTCTTCCCCGTTATAAACGGGTATGGCAAATCCGTCTTCGGTCTGCCCGCCACCGATCGAACCCGCGTCGTTCGCAGCCTCCAGATGATAGATTGAATCGGCTGAATCCGACGAGACATCAGGAGAATTACCTGAAGCTGAGCCCGTGTGCGCATCCGGAGCGTAGACGTGGCTGAGAAGCATAGCCCTCACTCTGAAAAATCCCAGCAGAACGAGGACCAAAAGCAGCGCAGGTAAAAGAATTCTCAGTATTCTTTTCAAATTCACCTCCGGCTGTCAGTCCTCTGTCCTGTTCAGATGCCACTCACCTATCTTGCGCATTCGCTCACTGAGCACTGCAAATATTATTTCAATATCCACATCGTGATTGACTGCAATATAGTTCTTACACGCCTGCACAGCCAGCTCCCAGGCCTCATCGAGCGGATAGCCGAAAATGCCTGCCGATATGAGCGGGAAACCGATACTCCTGCACCCATTGATCACAGCCAGCTCGAGCGACTTCTTATACGCATTGTACAGCATCTCCGCCTCTCCGTGCTTCCCGTCTGAATAAATGGGACCGACAGCGTGAATGATATACTTTGCTTTGAGGTCAAACCCCGGGGTAATGACCGCGGAACCGATTTCGCAGTGACCGATTTTTTTGCATGTTTTTGTGAGCTTGTCATATCCGGCTGCCTCAAAAATAGCTCCGCATACACCGCCTCCTGCCCACAGTCCTGAATTGGCAGCATTGACAATCACATCTGTATCCAAATCAACAATGCTGATCTTCTGAATCTTAATCGAACTCATCTCAGGCCTCTCCTTCAATCAAAAAATGACCGCCTCCCGCCAACCGTATGGTTCAACTTTGGGGTCAATACTTCTCCCTGTCATCTTCTGATAATGTGCGGATAACTTGAATTGTCCTTTACATTGTCTATAATATCACACTATTCTCCCGCTGTGAACTTTGTTATCGGCTATTTTCTACAAAGAAATCAGGAATGTCACAAAAAAAGGTGTCATCACTGTCTATGACAGACATTTGCAAATAACATCCGCCATAGACAGTGATGACACACCCGAATGCGACAGCCCCGTCAATTCTTTTTTGTCTTACATTCCTATTAACACCATCAGGCTTCTGGACATGAGCCTGATCTGTCTTCCCGGGATGACATGCTGCTCGTATACATTCTCCCCTGTATACGCAATCTTATGCCATCTCATACCTGCGGGCAGAATCGGAAGCTCAAGAGTGTGCTCCTCCCAGTGCGAATTCACACCGCAGTAGATGAAGCAGTCCCTCTCTGTCCCGAAGTCCTTCTTCGGTTCAGCGTACATAAAACCAAACACCAGGAAAGGATTCCACATTTCAATCGACCACGGTTTCTCCCCGTGGAAGGACAGCTCCGGATACCCGCTGCTGTTCCTGTCGCTGAAGTACTCTCTCCGGCGAAGCACCGGATGCTCTCGGCGAAGAGCGATCAGCAATCTGCAGAACTCATAGATGTCAGATGCGCGCTCCCTGTCCTCCCAGTTGATCCATGACAGTGGGTTGTCCTGGCAGTAGGCGTTGTTATTGCCGTGCTGCGTGTTCCTGAATTCATCACCGGCAAGAAGCATGGGGGTTCCGCGGCTCAAAAGGAGCAGCGCGAGCGCGTTCTTGATTCGCCTGTTCCTCAGCGCTTCAATGGCCGGATCGTCCGTCGGACCTTCAACCCCGCTGTTCCAGCTGCTGTTTGAGCTGTTGCCGTCGCGGCCGGCTTCACCATTTGCCTCATTATGCTTTTCATTGTAGGATACCAGATCATTCAGCGTGAAGCCGTCGTGGCATGTCACAAAGTTGATGGTCGAGGGTTCCTTTCTGTTCTTATACATGTCGGGCGAGCCCTGGATGCGGTTAATAAGTTCGGGCCCTGCCGATGCATCACTCCGGATAAAATTTCTTACGCAGTCCCTGAAATGACCGTTCCACTCAGCCCACTTATCCGGAGCCGGGAAAGATCCGACCTGATAGAGGCCGGCGGCGTCCCACGCTTCCGCGATCAGCTTCGTCTTGGACAGGACCGGATCGTGGGCAAGGGCTTCAAGGAGCGGCGGGCTCTGCATCGGCTTGCCGTCTTTATCCCTTGAGAGGATCGGGGCTTCATCAAATCGGAAGCCGTCCACATGATAGTCGACCACCCAGTAACGCAGACAATCCAGAATGTGCTGACGCACGACGACATTGTTGCAGTTCACGGCATTGCCGCAGCCGCTGTAATTCATGTAACCGCCCTTTTCATCCAGGTGATAATACGTGCGGTTGTCGATGCCCTTGTAACTGATGACCGGACCGTCATCCCCCATTTCCGCCGTGTGGTTGAAAACAACGTCAAGAATGACTTCGATCCCGTTCTTGTGCAGCTTCTTGATCATGTTCTTCATCTCGTCCGCTGCCATTCCGTGCGGACCCGAATAGGCATACGATGATTTCGGCGCGAAGAACGAGATCGTGGAATAGCCCCAGTAATTCAGCCTCTTATCCCCGTCCAGATAGAGCGTCTCCTCCATCTCATCGAATTCAAATACCGGCAGAAGCTCCACACAGTTAATCCCCAGCGCCTTAAAGTAAGGAATCATGTCGACAATTCCGGCATAGGTTCCCTTATATCTGGACGGGCTCGAAGGATCCTTCGTGTAGCCTCGGACGTGGAGCTCATAGATCACCAGGTCCTCCATCGGAATCTCCAGCTGGGTGTCATCCTCCCAGTCATAATCATCCATGATGATTTTGCATCGCATCTGCTTCCGCTCGGACTTCTTCTGCCCCCAGACCTCGTGGCCGCTGATCAGCTTGGCGTACGGGTCGAGCAGAGAAGCATTCGGGTCGAATCGCAGACCTTTTTTCGGGGCATATTCACCGAAAAAGCGCCATGTGTACTCCAGTTCCTCCGGATTCTGCCCGAACACAATGATTGAATAGTTGCTTCCCGTTCTGAATTCATCGGGGATAGGAATTCTTGCAAATGCTTCCTCCTCCCCCTGATGATACAGAGTCAGCTCGCAGCCCTCGGCGTCCACTGAGTTGATTGAAAAGTTGATGCCGCCGTTGCCTGACAGCGTGGCACCGAACGGGAAGGCGTGTCCCCTGCAGCAGGTGACGCCGTCGATTTCGATAAAATTGAGTTCATCTATTCGTGCCATGGTAAACTCCTTTGATGATTTAGGGACGATTCTTTTCGCGTGGGAACTCTCACACGAAAAGAACCGTCCGCGACGCATTAGCCGAGCTCATTACTTATAGAATCGATACAACATGATGGCTACCTGCAGCCTCGTACTCTTTTCAAGCGGACCATATCGCTCTTTCGAAAATCCCTTAACGATGCCGGCGCTCACAGCCCAGGCGATGGCCTTCTTTACATTTGCAGAGCAGCCAGATATATCCTTGAATGTGACAGCATTCAGCTGTGCCTGTGTAACTGTAGGCGCGCCCGCTGCCCGGTAGAACATGATCGCCATGGAATCACGGGTGATATTGTCATCCGGCCTGAATGTACCATCGGAATACCCCTTAATGATGCCCTCATTCACAGCCCAGGCAATGGCCTTCTTGGCAGTCGCGCTTAAGCTCTGCGTGTCAGGAAATTTCACTGCCGACAGCATGGCATTGGTGACCGCCGGAGCACCCGCTGCCCGGTACATGAAAATCGTGAAATCCCGTCGAGTGCAGTTCTTCTTTGGCCCGTATGTCACACCGTTGTATCCCAGACTGATCTTGCGGTCCGCGAGCCAGCAGACCGAGGTGAACTCAGTCGCGGTGGAATTGTCCCGCGTCACGTCGTTGAACACGACCTTGACCTTTCTCGACGCGCTGATCGTTCCGTCCGGCGTCTTGGCTGTGATCGTCGCTGTGCCGTAGGTCTTGCCCTTCACGAGACCGCTGCTGCTCACCGTCGCCACGGCTTTGTCAGAGCTGCTCCAGACAAGACTTGAAGCGGCGGGATAGCTTCCTCCGGATGTCGTCATCGCCTCGAGCTGCAGAGTAGAGAGCGTCGGTATGTTGACCCCGTCTGTCTCGCTCAGCGTAAACTTCTCAGGCTTCACAATGGTCATGGTCGCGGTCAGATCATAGAAGCTCTCCTGATCGTATCCCTTCGGTGCCCTGAAGTGTGCAGTCACGACATAGGTGCCGGGTTCCTTATGATTATTGTTGTCATATGTGACCCGGACTGCATCTGACTTGTTCTTCACCTCAAGACTGTGATATTTGCCGTCATAAACAAATGTCTGATCATCGAACTGCATGCCGCAGCTTGTGGTGAGACCCTCGAGTGCCGCAAAGTCATAGACCCAGGCCCCGTTCTTCCACTTATAGTAGCTCCAGACAACGGCGACGAGAAGCCCTTCACCCTCATTTCTGGCGGTCAGCACCTGCCTCAGCATCTTGAGGTAGGAATCGACCTCCTCCTGAGTGGGCTCTTCTCTCGCACTCAGGATATTTTCAAAGAGATCCGTATTTGTCTCTCCGGTTACGACGATGTGCCCCTTGTTCTCACCTTTCAGGACAAAATTCTGAATATCGACACCGCCGGCATAAATCGTCCCGTCCACGGTCAACTGGACCGGGGCGTTCCATCCCAATACCGACAGTATCGGAGTATTCAACGTCCCGTATACCTTCAGAGTGTCCGGATCACCGACGCTCACTCCATCGTACACATTGACCACGGCAAATAGCGGAATATTGATATCTCCCTCAAGCTCAATGAAATTCACCGCCTTCTCGTACGTTGCGGAATACTTAAATCGGTTCGCCCTTGTCACGAGCTGGTGATTGCGGGTAGTCCATGCCGCTGACGTACCCTCCGCGGATATCCAGGTTGTCTTTCCATAGATATCCCTCAGACCCACTCTGGCAATCTTGAAATTCTTGCCGGTCACATCCTCGTCTTCATCCAGATAAACAATGGATTTGAACGTCTTGCCGCTATCCGACGTCACTTTGTATTGTTTGAGTTCGAGCTCGTCGCCATTTGCATTTTCAAGATCAAGCTCGACTTCGGCCAGCTTGTACTCATTGGTGTAGTTGACTGTGAGCGTTACCGCCTGCTGGGATGCAAATGTCGTCAGCGAAAGTTTCACCTCACTCACCGTCGGCTCGGAATCGTTCCGGAGATAGCCGACAGTCGTCTGCTTTTCACTGTGGTTGGCCACCTGCAGATAATACGTGCCCCCTCGCAGCTCAAAGCATCCATCAGAACCGCCCACCTCTCTGTTCGTATCCGTGAACAGACGAAGGTAGGCACGATCTTCCGATGTGTAGAAACAATAGTCCTTAGGTATTTCAATCTGCCAGCCGTCCCCTTCTTCATAGAACGGAGAGATGACGACCTTATAGAAATAGGAAGTCTGCGCCGGCTGTGTCTTGTCCTTGTCGGCAGTCAGCGTACCGGCCACATACTTGCGGGTCGTCAGGGTGACCGTGAATGCATCGGTAATTCTGACCTGCCCTTTCCCCGGTATAGCGTAATTGGATCCGGGAACCTCAAATTTCACCTCATGAAGTTCACCCTCATCTTCATCTGTCGGTCCTTCGAACCAGTAATCGATACGGCCTTTGTCATACTTTTTCGTTTCCGGGATCAGGGCTGACACGATCTGCCCCTCATTTTGCGACAGAATCAGCTTTCCGTCCCTTACTTCCTGCTTATCAAAGCTGACAACCGCAAAATCTTCTTCTGTAAAGCGCACGTCAAAGGAATCGATCGTCTTCCACTTATCCATACTCAGGATCGGAATCTCAGCTGTTACAAATGCGTGATCCTTGCTGTAGGTGACGCTCACATTTGCATTCTTAAAATCGAGCACTGTCGAAATCCAGTCATCCTCCGCCTGATAGGACTCTATTTTGAGCGAAGCCCCGGTGCAGCCCGAATTCTTTGCCTTTATGTAGATCGTAGTCCCCTTGTCCAGATGAACGCCGTCGATGAAATAGTCGCCGTATTCGTCTTCATAAAGAGATGTCAGCTGCGTCATATTTCCGTAGTTATCCATCAGATATGATTCCAGCGCGAACGTCTCATAGACATAGGAAGTGAAGCTCAGGCGGAAAGCGTAGTCTCCGGCCTTCGCCGCCTTATACGAATACCAGTGATCCTTGCCGTCCTTCGGGATCGAGACCTTTGTCGTGATCGGCGTGATCTGTTCATCCACGGAGATACCGCCCTCACTCTGCCAGCCGGTGCCGTTCCATATATAGCAGGCATTTGCTGATCCGAACGGATAGAATCGTAACTTTTCGCTCTTGTCATTCGGTTCCATGCGTCTCAGGAAAACAGAAACATCCGTACCATCAGGCAGCTCCTGAATGAGGTCATTGTAGAGGAGTACTTTTCCACCTGACCCGAAAACAAGCTGCATCAGTCCGTCATTGCCAAAGTTTCCGTAAATCGTGCCATTGACATAGATCGGCATCGCGCATTTTGAGATAGTACCCGCTCCGACAACGATACCTTCCGGAATCGAAATGCTGCCGCCGTCATAATTTTTCAGATAGGAGAAACTGGCCACTGTCCCCGCCGGAAGAGAATCAAGGAATTCCTGGAATGTTTTTACGTAGAACGTATCCAGACAGTTCCGGAAAGGAGCCAGCTGCGTACTTGTTTTATATTCATACTCGTTTCCGTCATATTCCACATACACCGCGGAGAGACGGTAATTCCCCCAGCTCTTTATCTCGTCATCATAATCGAACAGGCGAAGAGTCAGCGTCCAGAGACCGTTATTGTCTTTCTGCTGCTCATCCAGAACAAAATTAATCGTGTGCGCGTAATCCCCCGTTGGATTGGTCTCGGTATATACAATCCAGACGTCGTCAAACTCCTGCGCTGCAAGGGTCGTCCGGAGGATCAACTTCACCGAATCATCGATGTAATCATCATTCTCATCCCAATAGCTCCGACGGAAGCTGGGGTCATCGCTGACAAAGTACAAAAATGTATCATTGGACAAGGTCATGCTCTTGACCGGGAATGCTGGGGTGGCGGAGACGGACTCCGCTTCCTCTGACTGCTCTATGGTGAGGTCGGGGGCGGGAGGGATGGCGGCATTATTTTCAGACATAATATCAGGAGCATCCGCCGGGAGAGATGCGGGTTCGGTGGAGTCAGCTGCCTGAGTTTCTGCATCGTCGATCGGCACAGCGGCGGCTTCTGCAGGTATATCTGCTTCCTCTTCGATATCAGGCACGTCGGGAATTGCAGCCGCATCAGTTATTTCCCCGGCAGAAAACTCTGCTGCGGAAACTAGTTCTTCCGCCTCAGTCGGAAATTCCGCAGCCAATGCAGGGGATATGGTTCCGGTCACCACAAGGATTCCTGTCAATAATGCTGCTGTCCATTTCTTATAATGTTTCATAAGAGACCTCCTTCAGTTGGGGCACAGCTGGCAATAATATCTGGCAAATTCTTCATTTCTGGACATTTGCCCCCATATTTTAGTGTATTATAGTATAATAATTGATTGATGGTCCTCTTCTAAAAAACGATGGATAATCAAGTCTCACACACGGAACTTGGCGCGGGATTCGGGTCGATTCTAGCTGATTTCAAGAACGCCTTGGCGTTCTTGCCGCGACGTGCGCGGCGCTTTGGGTACCTTCCACTACGCGCGTCTGCAATCCGCCGTGCCAAAGTGCACCACATCACCTCATACCGCGTTTCGCGTCAGTATGTATCATGTATTTAGAAAGGAGAAAAAACTTGAAATCATTCCGTCTCAAACATCTAAACATCCCACTCCTTCTTTGCGGCATATTCTATGCCGTCCTGTGTGTCTTCAGCATCGTCACCGGCCTCATTTACATGAGCGGCAGAAGAAAACTCAATCCGCTGGAGCTCTCCGACAAGTTCGTAAAGAGGCTCTCTGACCAGAGTAAATTAAAGAAATTTACTGTGTTCATGGGATTTGTCACCGTGGTCGTCGGTATTGTCCAGGGGATTACATCATATGCAATCATCAAAGCCAAAAAGCGCCTTCACTATCGGATTGCGCTCGGCTTCACCTTATTCTCCATCGGTTCCGTGGCGGCCAAGCTGAAGGGAAAGATAAGCGCCTTCCCGCTCCTTAAAGCGGTTGCCTACGTTTCCATTCTGGTCGTGCTGCTCCTTAAAAAAACGAGAGAGCTATTCTCGTCCGGCTTTTGATTGTCATGCGCTACCTTAATCATTTCATTCTTAACTGAAATTTATAGTATAATTATCACATAATTTCCGACAACATTCTACT
>ODAJ012141872.1_pt1 | contig 17032 bp, 15 predicted proteins | sample 1539241 | NCBI WGS metagenome assembly ODAJ01 (sample SAMN02144231, study PRJEB22623) | gut metagenome | biome: sheep rumen | host: Ovis aries | place: New Zealand
ACTAGCTTTTATTTTGTTCATAAAGGCATAATCTGTTGCTTTACTAACAATCACATCACTTGTAAGGTAAATTGTCCTTGACTTTGGATTTGAAGGATGCATAGCTGCCCAACTGTATACTCTACATGTAGTAGGTAAATAGTTATAGGCCGAAACATCCATAACCCTACAATATGTGTATATGATATTGTAATAACCCATTAAACCATAGTCAGTTGTAACATATTTCGGTGGCATACCGTGTTCATTCATGTATTTTAATGTTCGGCTTCCTATTTCTCTAACTTCTGAAATACTTAAAACTACCTGTTTCATTGAGTCGGTTTGAGAAGTTATTTCCGAATATCTTTTATGGGTAACGTTAGCTTTTTTACCCTTATATGCATTTTCACAGGACTGAATCATTAATGCCAAGAAATCTGATAAAGGAAGTCTTGACTTGCTTATATTAACTGAACTTACAGTAAAGTTAGATTCATATTGTGTTCTTACGTAAACGGCTGCTGCTTTAATTTGATTGTAGGTGAAAGAACTTTCAGCCTTAATCGTCAAATTATTTGTTGAGGTACTTGTAGCATAAAATGATGTTGGCTTGTAGTGAGCGGATATTTTATAGGTTCCCCTTGTATAACGATCGAAATCGTACTTGTAGGATGCTTTACCGTTTGAAATTGTGGCGTTTCCGATTGTTTTGTCATTTATTTTGAAAACAATTGTTCCGGATGTCAAAGCTTTGGAAGTTAGTTTGTCAACGACACTTGCCGTTAGTGTAAGTGATGTTGAATATCCGGATACACTGTTGACTGTCATTTTGGTAGGTCTTTGTGTTACTGTCAATGTACTTTTGGATGAGTATGATTTGTTTAGATAGGTGTTTCCACCGTATGTTGCGTTGAGTTTGTATGTTTTTGCTGATAGGTTTGCCGTGTATGTGAATACTGCCTTTCCTTTTGAAACGTTTGCATAACCCACTGTTTTTCCATTTATTTTAAATGCTACTCTACCACTTGTTGCAAAATTACCATTTTTATCTGTTACCGTTGCGGTAAATTTAACTTTTTCCTTTGAAATTACTGTAACGTTGTCCAATACAATTTTACTAGCATCTTTAACTACCGTCATGGTAGCGGTTGATGAACTGGCCAAGTATTTGGAGTTTTCACCGTATTTAACAGTAATTGTGTAATTTTTTGGGGTCAATCTTGATGTATCATAATAGTATGTTGCCACACCATTATTTACATTAGAGTAACCGAGTGTGTTGCCGTTAAGTTTAAAAACTACTTTTCCTTCTGTTAGTTTCTCACCTGTAACGGCATTTGTAATGTTTGCACTTAATTTTGCAGTTACGTTATATTTTGTTGTAACTGCATTTACTTTTGTTTTTGAAGCCGTTTTAGTACTTGTCGTACTTGTTTTTGTAACATTATCTGATGTTTTCTTAGTGATTAATTCCGTATTTTCCGTTGATGTATCATCTGATATTATGTCTGAATCATCATTTTCAACGTTTGTGTCATTAGTTGCTGAAACTACAGACAGGCTAATGAATAATACGGTTATTAACACTAATAAATATTTTTTCTTAATGTTAACAACTCCCATAATACATTGTTTAACAATGAATTATAACTAAATTTATTGTTTCAAATACTATTTAAAGATTGTTAAAATAATGGGAATTATTTTTACATAAATAGTAAAAGATATGCTATAAAATTATTATATTATCAAATAACTTCTTTTAAAAAATTACTGAGTGAAAAAGGTTTGTTTAGAATAGAATTAAATTATGGTAATTTAGATAGAATCAATTACTGATTATCTACTGTAGTTAAAAAAATATTAAAAAGAGTTTTAAAGTTATATCTTGTTAATCAGAGCTTTAATATAGAGTTTCATTATTTGATAACAGTATTTTGGCAAGTTTAAATAATAGTTGGATTTGTGTTTTTTGATAAATTGCAGGTTTGTTTTAATGTGATTATATTCCGTTTTAAATGTGGAATTTTTGTGTCTTGACATTCCAACCTTGTGCCATATGATAGAATCGGTGACAGTCACTACCTTATATCCCTTTTTCTTGATGGATATTGCCAAATCCACATCCTCACATCCAAAGAAAAATTCAGTGGATAAATACTCATCAGGCATTGCTTCTGCCTTTATTAATGCTCCTGCTCCTGATACCCAGTCACATTCAATGACATCCTGTGTTAAGTCATAACCAGGCTCTTCCATGATGCTGTGATGTCCCGGAAAATGATCCAGATCAACAACACTTCCTATACACCATATTGTTTCATGACTTCCCTCATAGTCATAGTAATAAAATTTTGGTCCGAGCAGCCCTATGTTGGAATCACTTTGTGCCACATCAATCAACCTGTCAAGAAAATCCGGTGCAACAATAGTGTCATTGTTTAGAAGCAGCACATAATCAGGTTTATCGACTTTCATAGTGTAGTCTATTGCAATGTTGTTTCCCTTTGCAAAACCATAGTTTTCCCTGTTTTGTATGAGCAAGAGTTTCTTTTGTGATTGTGTGGAAGTGTTGTCTGCCCTGGTGTAATCTCCTTCATCAAGACAGGTTAATTGGATGGGCTTGTTGTCAGCATATTTTGTATATTCTGTTTCAACCCTTATATTTCCAAGGGCATATTCCTTTATTTTATCTATTGAATCGTTTGTAGAGTTATTATCTGCCACTATAACGTTATAGTTGGGATAATCTATCTGATACAGGGATTCCAATGCTTCCAATGTGTCTTCATAACCGTTCCAGTTCAATAATATTATGGATACCAATGGTTTTGTCATCTTTATTCCCCATCTTCTTCAAGTATTCTGTAAATATGTTCGAGTAAGCGTTCTCCGGCCTTTTCCAGTGTCCATGCAGATTCTATGTATTTTATTCCTGTAGCAGACATTCTGTTCCACAGTTCATCATCCTTAAGTAGTCTTATTACTGCATCTGCAAAGTCCTTTTCATCTCTTTGTGTTAGAAGTCCTGTTTTGTTGTGCAGTACGGTTTCTCTAACTCCACCTTCCTTTATACCCACTACCGGAGTTCCACATGCCATTGCCTCAAGTGGTATATATCCGAATGGTTCCAGATACGGAGCATATACCACCATTTTAGCCTTGTTGTATAGGTTTATCAACTCGTCATCTGATATCATGGTGAGTATGTCCATGTCAACACCATTTTCCTGTGCCAGATTTTTCAGATATTCCACCCACAGTTCGTCACTACTGTTTCCTACAATCACCAGTTCCGGTCTTATGTCCTTTGGTATTTTGGAAATTGATCGGATTATGAAGTCATAACCCTTTGGAGGTATGCAGGTACCGACAGACAATACGTAGTTGTCCCTCTTAAGGTTTAGCGGTACGAACTTTTTGTTGTCCACACCAATGTACGATACATATGCGTTTTTTCCATACTGTCTTAGTATGTTTTCATGGGAAAAGTATGAGTTTGCAAGGAGGTTTGTGGAATATTCCGCAAATTCCATGTCCCTTTCATAATCTCTTGTTTCCACATGATTTACAAAGATGTCGGCAAATGGTCTTATCAGAGGGTTGTTGAATATGCCTGCCCTGGTTTTTTGACTGTTGACCTTGTCGAGAATTTTTTCGTTTCGAATTGGCTGTTGACAGTAGTATATTGATGGTTTTGTTAAGTATTTGAAAATTACCGGAGTCATGGTGAATTGATCCTGTTCACAGTAGACTATATCATAACCTGAATCGTTTAGGTCCTCGGCAATTTTTTGTTCGGTTTTCATTACATTATTTACCGATACCCTTTTAATGATTGCAGGAACGTAACTGAATATTGAGTATATCTTTTCCCTGAAGAAACTTGGTTTGACCTCGTATTTAATTACGTTGTTTGCAACAGAATCCAAGGGCAGATATTCTTCGTTTGCAGTATCAGGTATGAAGACATCCACGATGTGTCCCTGTTTAGTCAAATATTCAACATAGGTATATAATGACCTTTTTGCCCCACCTGATGGAAGATTATGAAATACTGCTATGTTTAATCGTCTTTTGTTCAATTTACTTACTCCTTATCTGATGATATTATTATCTATTTCAATCTATATAATTTTTAACAGACCATCCTTCAGACCCCTTATTAGAGTCATTGAATATTCCCTGTTTTTTAAAATATTTGTGAATGATTCTTTTAGAACATACAACACTATGTAAATCAGGAATTTGTAATACACCAAACCACTGGTATGACGTTTCATATATAAAATTCTGTTACGTGTATGATAGTAAATTCTGGATAATGATTTAATTGAAGCTCCTTCCTTATGATATATATATCCAGTGTCTGAAATTTTTAATTTATGACCTTTTTTTCTGGCTGTTGTGGACCAGTCAACATCTTCCCAGTACATGAAGTATTCCTCGTACATCACTCCAACATCCCTTAGAACATCACAGGACATCAGTATACAAGAACCTGTTAAAAAATCAAATTCATCCCTAGTTCCAGGTTGGGTTACGGCAGTGCATTCACCGTGAACAAGATCTATCAATCCGCCACCAAGTGTTTGTATCCTGTCCTTTTCATGATAGTAATAATGAGTTGCACCGACAAAACCTGTATCGTCGGATTCATTGAATTTACTTACCATTGCAGTCAACAGGTCTTTTGAAACTATGGTATCATTATTCAACAGCAACACATAACCTTCCTGAACATTGTCCTTAATGTAATTCAGGGCAACGTTGTTTCCACCGGCAAATCCTGCATTGTTGTCGTTCAATATGAAAACAAGATTAGTTTTATCTTCTTTCTTAAAGGAGGATAAGTCATCTTTTTTGACTGTTGCACTCCTATAAAAGGAATCCTTTTCCAGATAATTGATTATGTTGTTTATAGATTGTTTTTGCGAATCGTTGTCAACAAGATAAACATCAAAACTAGGATAATCAAGCGTTTTCAATGATTCCAAACATTCTATTGTATCTTCATCCCCATTCCAGTTCAATAAGACAACAGCCACATTCTTTTGAATAATAAAACCCCATTTATTTTTCTATTGTGTCTTCAACCGCATCTTCATCAATTATTATATCGTCTTCCGGATTAGTGATATCCAACTGAATTTTTTCAGTGCTTCCATAATCCACGCTTCTTTTATTAATCTCTGCCATGGAATCCTCATAAAACTTGTTAATCAACAATCCTGCCAGTACTCCACCTGTAAAGACTAAAGCGTATTTTCCAATTTCTTTCTTTTGATTATATGATAGTTCGGTCCAAACTTTTTCTAACATAATATCATTCCTTAAATACTTCTATTTATATATTTATAAATAATTACTATTTAAAATAAACAAGTGATTCAAATGACATCTTATGAAAAGTTTCATTATCGTTTTGAAGATTTGAAAGAAAATCATGGAATAAGCACTGCAGAGATAATAATCCATAACGATGATGAAATGACCATAGAATACAGTGGAAAAAACGGATTTAATACTGAAGGATTTGATTACCCCCTATTTAACAAGAAGGCAAAGGATGAAACAACCAGCTGGTTTTTATATCGTGTCGAGGAAATCATAGACACAGAATTTGATTTGTTGGAAGATCTTAAAATGCCTATCCAGCTGGATGAAAAGCAGCTGACACATAAAATAAAAAATCAGATTGAAATATACTGTTACAAAGAATAAGGAGTTTAATATAAATTGAAAAGATTTAACTGCATATTTCCGGGATTGTATAATTACATTCTTACAAAGGACGTGGGCATGATTCCATACACTTTATCAGACACTTATCAGACAAAGATTACAACATATCCCAATGAGGAATTCGAATATATGGATGAATTACTCCACTGTGAAAACTTCACGATAGACTATTTGGAAGATTCCGGAGATGAAAAAAGGGATGTTAAACGATATCTTAAAAAACATGCCAAAGATATTGATGTGCTGCAATTATATCATCTTAGATATAGTCTGTTACCACACTACATTCTCAGTTACAAGTTAAACAACAGAAAAGGAAAAATATTCCTGAAAATAGATGCCAACAATGAATTTATCGACTTTCTTCTAAAAAGAAAAGGAATATTACCTGCCCTTAGACGTTTATACGTGAAAATATTGTTTAAATTCATAGATTTAATCAGTATAGAAACAAAACGAAATTACAGTGCATTGCTACAAAGCGGCATCATAGACGAAAAAAAACTGTTATATCTTCCAAATGGTGTTCAACAAAACAACACCCCACTTAAAGACAAACAACACCGCATACTATACGTGGGTTATATTGAAAGGAAAAACAAGTCTATAGACATGCTGCTTGAAGCTGTAAGCCACATCGACCTGAAGGATTGGAAGGTTGTGCTTGTAGGTAGTGTTGAAGATGACATGAAAGACTTCATCAGTGACTTTTTCAAGAAGAATGAAAATCTCAGAAACAAGGTGATATTCAGGGGTTATGTTTCTGATAAGGAAAAACTAAGTATGGAATATGCCCTTTCAAGCATTTACTGTTGTACTTCCAAAAAGGAAAGTTTTGGAATATCAACCCTGGAAGCGGCTTATCACGGAAACTACATCATATCCACGGATGTGGGTGGTTCACCAGACATTATAGAAAAGACAGGATATGGAAAACTAATAAGTCATGACATTAATGAATTGGAAGAAAATCTGCAGAAAACTATAAATAACTGGGAGAACATTGAAGAAAATCCGTATAATGTGCAAAAAAAGATATTTGAAGAATTTGATTGGCAAATTCTCTGTAAAAAAATAATGAAAAAACTGGAAGATTAAGAGTTCTTCCATACTACTCTTTTTTGAATTTTATTATGCTTGTTGAGAAATATTTTTTGTTGTTTACAAAGCCGTGTACTATGTTTTCATCTTCCATAGTACAATTCTGTACTGAAACTATTTCTTTTTCTCTAGGGTCCTGATTTATACAGTCTTCAAGCAGGTCAATGTGACGTGAAGTTTTCATGGCCACTACAGTGTCAACGTAAGGTAATATTTTTGGTAATCTTTCATCAATTTGTGGTACGACAACAAGTATGTCATCCTGTTCTGTTAACTGTATTCCAGCTGTTGTACTGCATGCTGTCATAGCGGCAATTCCAGGTACAAGTACGACTTCAACACCTTTTTTCTGTAATCTTTTTGAAACATAGGAGAAAGTACTGAATATTGTAGGATCACCTAATGTTACGAATACCACGTCAAGTCCCTGTGAGAGTTTCTCAAACAATTGTTCTGCGGCGGTGTCCCATGATTTGTCAAGTGTTTCGGCATCCTCTGTCATTGGGAATAATGGTTGTAGTATTTCAGGTTCATCTTCTCTTTCATCGATTATACCTTGAACTATTTTTAATGCCACACTTGGTCTTCCTTTTTTGGATTGTGGAGCAAATATTATGTCTGTATCCTTTATGATACGTGCTGCCTTAATTGTCACTAATTCAGGGTCTCCAGGACCTACACCTATTCCATATAACTTTCCTATTTCCATAAAATTCCTCTTTTTAATGTGTTTTTGAATATTGATTAAAATAATGTTAAAAAATAATATTTTCCTATATATACTACTATATTCTATAGTTTTATTAACATATATAAATTGTTCAAATACTTTTAAAAAGAATAGAATAATCATTAAAGTATCCTTAAAAAAATAGAATAACTATGAAAAACATAAGGTTATAACATGAATTCAATATTTTGCCCAAATTGTGGAATGATAAAAAACAAGTGCGTATGCTCAAAAGGTGAAGAAGAAAGGCCATCACAGATAGAAAGACCAACAACGGAAGAAAAGGAAGAACTTCAAAGACAACACCCTGAAATTGATGATGAAATAATAGAAAACTTTCCATTCAAACAGGCACGACACAACCAGCTAGAACTTATCACCGAAATACTAAATGCCCTTGAATCAGACAAGAAATACGTTATACTGGAGGCAGGTACGGGAACAGGTAAATCAGCCATAGCCGCTACACTGGCACAGATACTACAACCATCCTACATACTGACCATGACCAAACAGCTCCAAAGACAGTATGCTGATGAATTCGGGTACGCCCAGGTTAAGGGAAGAAACAATTTCACCTGCATGGACAGTGGGGGATTAAACTCATGTGATCAGGGAACATGCCAGACAATACGTACAACAGACGGATTTAGTTGTCCGTATGGTATAAAAATAGAAAAGTCTAAACAAAAAGATGTGACCGATGCCGACGGAGACTACTATAACACGCCGTTTACTTTCCAGTCAGGAGAAAAATGTCCCTACTGGAACCAGAAGGCAATAGCAATAGAGGAACCTGTAACACTACTCAATTATGACTACGCATATCTAGAATTAAACTATGTGCAACACTTCCAAAAGCGTAACCTGATGATACTCGACGAAGCACATAACATTGAAGACAAGATAATGCACAAGCTGGAGTTGAACATCTACAATAAACAGCTGCAAAAGGACATTAATGAAATTATTCCAAGGGGCATGATGAGTTATACCGATGTGAAGGATTGGATAGCATTCCTGGAGGCCATATATGATTCATATAATGAACTTCGAATAAATGAATACACCAAACAGAAGGCCGACAGAATAGAGCACACCAAGAGAAAAATCAAGGAAATAACCATTAACATCAAAAACGATCCCGAAAACTGGATTGTATCCACCGAGGAGGATATGGTATCATTCAAGCCATTGAAAGTGGACAGTTATGCCGAACAGACATTGTTCCAGTATGCAGACAAGGTTCTGTTTATGAGTGCAACAATACTGGATAAGGACTTGTTCTGTAAATGGCTGGGACTGGATCCTGAGGATGTTTACTACATTTACAGTGAAAGCCCCTTCAAGAAGGAGTACCGTCCGATACACATGAACCTGGTGGGACCAATGTCAAAACGTGCACTCTGGCACACTGCACCAAAAACAATACCCGTGTTAAGGGAAATATTTGACAGACATAAAAACGAAAAGGGACTTGTTCATACAAACAGTTACAAGTGTCAGGAGTACATAACAGAGCATATCAAGGATCAGAGAATACTCTCACACACTCCTAAAACGAGGGAGGAAACCCTGGAAGAGTTTGAAAAATCCAAAAACCCATATGTTCTTGTCAGTCCTTCAATGAGTGAGGGTGTTGACCTGCCATACGAGAAATGTGAATTCCAGGTAATCTACAAGGTTCCATACCCATACCTTGGTGACAAGCAGATTAACGAAAGAAAGAACATGGACCCGGAATGGTATGCATACAAGACTGTCATGACACTCCTGCAGGCATATGGACGTGGAATGAGAGCTGAAAACGACCATTGTGACACATACATACTGGATAAGAACATACAAACCATATTAAGAAACAAAATGTATAGAAAGCTTGTACCTAAGTTTTTCAGGGAAGCCATAACCAAATAATTTATTCAAAATATTTAATCAATCAAAAAAAAAGACATAATTGATAACAAATGCTTTAAAAAAAGAATAACTAAATAACCCCCTTTCATTCAACTATTTTTTTAATATACGGATAATTAGAGCATGTAAATTATTTATTTTAAGGAGAAACAGTATTATTAAATGATTGATAAAAAAAGTTTATTAAAAAAAAAATTGAATGAGATATGAGTTAAAAATGTTAGAAAACATATATAATTCATTCTCAAACAATATGATCTATTTTAGAACAATATCCCCGATTAATTGTTTACTCATCCATTATACTACAATTAATAGGGTATTAATCTATTTGCCTATCCTTATCTTCTGACTTAATTTTTTTTCTTGAATCTTTCCGGAGTTAATTTATTAATTAATACCATTATTTCCGGATTGGTTTCGAATTTGTACCTGTATTTACCATAGAATAATAGTATTGCACCGGATAATGCTAATATGACACAAATCAGCATCATTATGTGAATACTAAAGAATAATAATTCATCGAGATATACGGGCCCTAATTCCTGATTACCAATAAGTAACGATAGTATAACAGCAAATATGCTGGTACTTAATATTTTCCCAAATTCTTTACTGGTAGATAACAATGAACTTGCATCAGTCAAATCCTTCTTATCAACAATAGTTAGCACGTACTTGTTGTTTGGTGCAGAAAACATTCCTGTACCAGTTCCCTGTAAAACACATCCAAGTAATATAATTTCTAATGGTAAATTATACATGAATGCAAATATCATCATTGAAACAATTTATTAAAATTAAATAAGATTTTCATTAAATAATAACTATTTTTTCTTCATAACACTGACATTAATCTAAATGACAATAAAAAAAAGTAAAATTAAGTAGTTTTAAGGTAATATTTCATCTATTACTTCTACTACTTTATCCAATTCTTCTTTGGTGATTATAAGTGGAGGTACGAATCTTATTACTGTACCGTTTGCAACGTTTATGAGAACTCCTTTTTCCTGTGCCTTTGCAACCAGGTCGCCGCATTCATAGTTAAGTTCCACACCCACCATGAGTCCGTGTCCTCTTACGTCTACTATACAGTCATGTGATTGTTTTAGAGCTTCCAGTTTTTCCATGAAGTAAAGACCGTTTTCATGTGATTTGTTTACAAGATCTTCTTCTTCATAGATGTCAAGTACTGTGTTTGCTGCACAGCATACGAATGGTGATCCTCCGAATGTTGTTGCATGACTTCCAGGGTGGAATGCATCGGCAACCTCTTTTCTTGCAAGTACTGCTCCCATTGGCAGTCCTCCGGCTATTGCCTTTGCACATGTTGTTATGTCAGGCACTGTTCCTGTTAGTTCTGATGCAAACATTTTTCCTGTTCTTCCATAACCTGTTTGAACTTCGTCGAATATTAACAGGATACCTTTTTCGTCACATAATTTTCTTAATGATGGCAGGTAATCTTCGTCAGGTACTCTTACACCACTTTCTCCCTGAATAGGTTCTACAAGAATTGCTGCTGTGTCTTCTGTTATTGCTTCTTTCATCTGTTCAATGTTGTTGTATTCAACATGTTTGAATCCTGCTGGCAATGGTTCGAATCCTTTCTGGTATTTTGGTTGTCCTGTTGCAGTTATTGTTGCAAGAGTTCTTCCGTGGAATGAGTGTAGGGTTGAGATTATTTCTCCTTTTCCTGTGTATTTTCTTGCAAGTTTTATTGCACCTTCGTTTGCTCCTGCTCCACTGTTTGCAAAGAAAACCTTATCGTGTGGTGATACTTCCACCAGTCTTTTTGCAAATGTTGCCTGTTCCTCTGTGTAATAGAGGTTTGATACGTGTATCATTTTTTCCAACTGTTTTGACAGGTTTTGGGTCATTTTTTCGTGTGTATGACCAATGTTGTTTACTGCAATTCCTGCTACACAGTCAATATATTCTTTTCCGTCCTTATCATATACTATGCTTCCGTGTGCATGGTCTATGACAAGATCGTATCTTCCATATGTATGCATTACATATGTGTCTAAAGTATTTTTTGTTTCTTCACTATTCAACTTTATCCTCCTCTCTAATTTTATAAATTACTTTAGTTATCATAAAAATTATAATATATTATTATCTTGTTATGTTTTTCATATGCTTTAATGGTTTCTGATTTATATAATTCCCATTAATTAATAAAAGTTTTTACCTGTGATAGTAAAAAACTTTTTATAATAATGTTTTTTTTACCCTCATGGTAAAAAAAAGTTTTTAAAATAATTCCTCTTTTCCACCTCCTCATATAAAAACTATGAATAATAATGAAAAGATTATCATGACACGGTATCCTCAATTGCAATCATATTTGAAGAATACTAACATATAATTAATATCAACCGCATATCGTTATGTGACAAGGAGGGTAAATTATGTCACTGGATTTAAAGGACTTGATTAGAACAGATTACGTGAAAAAATATTTCAATAGAAATAAGAATATTTTCACAATATCATTCATAATTTTTATCCTGTTTATCATTATGGGTGCTTTGGTTTTTGATGTTGAAGACATCATGGGGCAAACAGGAATAGATCAAAAAATCAACCCACAAAGGGTAGATGCTTACGTTGTAGGTGAAGATTCACTGGAAAAAATCTATTATGAAGATTCATGGGATAAAGAAAATTATATGAAAGAGAACCCAAATGAATACATGGATGAAAATAAATATAGGGAAGCTGTATTTAACAGTCTTTTTGCAGATTATAATTTCATGGGCTTTGTTAATCTGTTCTGGCATAACTTTTCAATTGACTTTGAATGCATTCTCGGCGGATTGTTGCTGTCAATACCTTCCATAATCACCACATTCATCAATGCAGGTCAAATAGGTGCATTACTCTCCCAGGTAAACTTTATCATAATACTCTTCGGAGTTGCTCCACACGGCATATTCGAAGTTCCCTCCAGCTTATTTGCCCTGGCCGGAGCATTCATGTTAACATCATTTGAATTTAAGATGGTTAACGCAATACTAAGCAGTTACACCACTATTAAAGATGAAATTAACCTGTCATCATACCTGATAAAGGATGCCATCATCAGCGCAGAAATTGTATTGATACTGTTAATTATTGCTGCCTTTATAGAAACATTTGTTACGCCCATTCTACTGTGGCTTATAATTTAGATGTGAATAACCATTACTTATTAAGTTTGAAGGAAAAATAATTATAGTTACAATCTATATTATCCTTTCATGAGGTTACAGTAACGTAATAAATCAATTTTTACTACTGTCTTTTAGAAAAAACATGTTAAAGAAATAAATGAAGAGGATATAAAACCAATCCCCTTAAATTATTATTAAGTATATTGGAAAGTTAATCTTATAATTATTGGAACTTAAAGGATATCACATTTATGAATATCGTAAACGTTCATTGAGTCAAAAAATTTCCAAGAATATTATTTAAAAAAACAAATCAGATTATTGTTGAAACCGTTTTTTTGGATGAAAGTTTATTATATCCGATCTATTACAAATTTTCTTCTACTTCCGATTTATTTTCCATGGGAGGTTAATCTTAATTATTTAAAATATCATATATTATAGTAGGTGAAATATATGAAAAAGGCAATTATCAAAACAGAAAAAGGTGACATTGAATTAGAATTATTCCCTAACGAAGCACCTGGAACAGTTGAAAACTTTGAAAAACTAGCAAAAAAAGGTTTTTATGACGGTTTAACATTCCACAGAGTAATTCCTGATTTTGTAATTCAGGGTGGATGTCCTAACGGTAACGGTACCGGTGGACCAGGTTACACAATCAAATGTGAAACAGAAGGAAACCCTCACAGACACGGTACTGGTGCATTATCAATGGCTCATGCAGGTAAAGATACAGGCGGAAGTCAGTTTTTCATAACACATTCTCCACAACCACACCTTGACGGTGTACACACAGTATTCGGTCAGGTAATTGACAGTAAAAGTATGGATGTTGTCTATGCAATTAGACAGGGAGATGTTATGAACACCATCGAAATTATCGATGAATAAAAATAACATATAATAATAATGAAAAACAAATAATTAATTAGAATTTATAAATATTCATTCCTCCCCTCCCAAATACATTTCTATTTATTTATTGAATTTACTTTTTAGCTTTAAGTTTTTCTGTTAAACCACTTAGTCTAGCATAATTGAACAGATATAACTGCACGTATCCTGCATATTCTCCAAATTTGTCCTGTGCAAAGTTCATTATTTTTTTGTTAGTTGGTTTTTGTCCCTTGAAGTATATGTGAGATGTTATTCTGTTTATCCACACATCCACCGGATATGCTTCGTGTTTATCATATCCGTAGAGCAATATGCAATCGGCCACCTTTGGTCCTACACCCTCCAACTCGGTTATTTTGTCAAATGCTTTTGAATAGGACAATTTACTTATTTTTTCATGGTACTTGCTTTCATCCAGGATCATTTTCGTGGAATTGAGCATGTATGTGCTTCTATATCCTACACCAAATCTTTTTAATCCTTCATCGTTATCCGGAATCTTAATAAATTCTTCTTCTCTGGGAAAGAGAGGGTATTTTCTCTTATCAATGAGTATTTTTTCTCCGTATGCATTTTTAATGTCTGTTATTGATTTTGTCCATCTTTTTATGGAATTGTTTGCAGAGCATATTGATGAAATTATGCATTCATAGGGAAACTGTGCCTTATATAATCTTAAACCCCTGTTAAACTGGTATACATCGTTTAATTCCCTGTTTTCATCAAGAAAATCATATACTTCCCTGATATCATAGTCCAGGTCGAAGATGTAATATATTCTGTCTCTGATTTTTTCAATGTCAATTTCATCATTGGAATGACAGTTGACAACCATGTCATCGTTTAGGCCGTTTTGTGAAACTTCCACCAGCACGTATTTGTCGTCAAACTTGAATAATTCATGGTACTTGTCATTTTCGAAAATCCATGGTGGCTGACTTGTTTGTCCTGATTCAAGTGTTAATTTTAAGTCAAAGTCTCCAAAATAATCATCGTTTCTTATAATAAATTCTTCGGATATCATGTTAATCATTCTCAAAAAAATAGTAAATAATGGTGGTTATATCAGTTCTGAATAGGTTATTTCCTTCTTGTTAATCCATTTTATTCCGTCTTTTGTTATAAGGGCCACGTCTATTGGTCCTCCAACACCCTGAATGTCTCCCACATCCATGCTTATGCCATCAGCAAATCTCTGCATTACGGATGTTGATTTTATAAGGAAGACTGCCAGGTCCACTGCATCCTGGAGTGTTATTAAACTCCACTGTATGAAGTATTCAAGGCCCCTGATTTGTGTTCTAAGATCATCATCCGCCTTTTTTCCCATTGCCTTTATTATAGGTACCTTGAATAATTTAGAATCGTAACCTAAAATTAACCTGCTGACAACATCCCCCTGTCCAATCCAGGTACAGCCGAATTCGTTGTTTTCTCTTTTTAGTATTTTCTCGCCGGGAGAGTTTATTTCATAGGTCTGTGTTGTTCCATCAGAATTGTATCCGCTTACAAGTAAATTAACAGGTTCTATGTTGAGATGTCCTTCCCTGATTCTGCCGGATGGCTGTTTAATCTTAAAGTCTATTGAATCATCTCGCCTTTCAAGGGATAAAATTTTATCACCGTTTTGTTTTGCTTCGATTTCCAGCTGCTGGGCGGATATGTCAAGTTGTTTTTCCCATGGATAATGTTTGTTGATGTATTCCTGTAGTTTTGTGGCTATTTCTTCCACTGTTAACAAATCAAGCTTGTTGTCCTTCTTGAAGGATTCTATGTATTCTGAAACGTTCTTTCTTATGCCTGTGTTATCGGCGAAAAATGCCAGTCCAGCCGTTCCAACTATCACCTTGTCATTTAATGAAAAGAGCTTGTTGGCCGAATTTGTGGATATTCTTGTGAACTCCTTTATGTTTCTTTCAGACTGTCTGCTGTCTGAGGCCATTATGATTCCTTCAGGTGTGACTATGTTTATTATTAGGGTCATTGTCCTTAGATTCTCCGATGATTATATTCTTATAGGTATTCCTTTTTCTTTCAGGTATTTCTTGACTGTTGGTATTGGATATTCGTCAAAGTGGAATATGCTGGCTGCCAGTGCAGCATCTGCTTGTCCCTTAACGAATGCGTCGTATACGTGTTCAGGATTTCCAACACCACCAGAGGCTATTACCGGTATTGATACGTTACGGCTTATCGTTTTTGTAAGGTCATGATCATAACCTATCTTTGTTCCGTCACGGTCCATACTTGTAAGAAGTATTTCTCCTGCCCCACGTTCTTCACATTCTATTGCCCATTTGACTGCATCTATTCCTGTGAATTCACGTCCACCGTATATGCTGCAGTCAAACCAACAGTACCCGTCATCCGTCTCGACAATGTAATGTTCATCAGATTCATCTGGGTTTTCAACATATCTTCTTTTTGCATCTATTCCTATGACACATGCCTGACTGCCCACATGTTCTGATGCCCTGTTAATAAGGGATGGATCCTTGATTGCGGCAGTGTTTGTGGAACATTTGTCTGCACCTGCCTTTAGCATGTTAACATAATCCTTGACTTCACGTATTCCTCCACCGACACAGATTGGACAGAAAACGTTTTCTGTTGTTTTTTCAATTACGTCGGCCATGGTTGAACGTCTTTCATGGGATGCTGTGATATCAAGGAAAACTATTTCATCGGCACCCTGCTCGTAATATTTGGTTGCAAGTTCCACGGGATTACCTGCATAACGTATCTGTTTAAATTCAACTCCCTTAACGACACGGCCCTCAGGAACCTGTAAATCACAATCTAAACATGGAATAATTCTTTTTGATAACATTTTTAATCATCTCTTATAAAAAAAATAGTTGGGAAGGTTTTATTTTGTTTAATCTTTCAACAATAGGTAAAGAATAGCTTTCTGTGCATGTAAACGGTTTTCTGCCTGATCCCATATTGCTGACTGTGAGCAGGTCATTACTTCATCTGTAATTTCCTGGTCACGTATAGCAGGTAAACAGTGCATTACTATTGCATCATCATTTGCTTCAGATAACAACTGTGAATTTATCTGATAATCCTTTAGTACTCGTTGTCTTTCTTCTGCCTCTTCCTCATCTCCCATACTTACCCATACATCAGTGTAAAGTATGTCAGCGTTTTCAACTGCCTTATGAACATCGTGTTCAATAGTTATCTTTGAACCTGTTTGTTTAGCCTCTTCTTGTGCAAGTGCATATATCTCCTTATCGGGTTCGTAGCCTTCAGGACATGCAACTGTCATGTCCATACCGGTATATGCTGCTCCAAGGAGCAATGAGTTACATACATTGTTTCCGTCACCGATAAAAACAAATTTCCTATTGAAATCGCCTAAATGTTCCTTGATTGTTAATAAATCCGCAAAAGTCTGACATGGATGTTCCTTGTCTGTTAAACCATTGATTATTGGTATGTCAGCATATTTAATTAATTCCTCAACTGTTTCATGACTTTTTGCACG
>ODAJ012023465.1_pt1 | contig 17030 bp, 17 predicted proteins | sample 1539241 | NCBI WGS metagenome assembly ODAJ01 (sample SAMN02144231, study PRJEB22623) | gut metagenome | biome: sheep rumen | host: Ovis aries | place: New Zealand
TTGTGATGATAGGTAGAAAACTGTTAGGGGAATCCGAATGATCATACTGAAGATTATTCTTGCGATTATTATCATAGCCGCTGCGGTCGGTGTGATGGCTACCATGGCGGATTTATTAGGGAAGAAGGGTGCTCATAAACCCTATGGACCTTACGAGAGATTTGTGAAAAGGGGACTGGATGCGTTCTTAGCCACTGGTGCGTTGATTGTGTTAAGTCCGGTACTGTTGGTCACAGCGATTCTGGTTCGTGTGAAGCTCGGCTCTCCCGTTCTCTTTACACAGGAGAGGCCTGGCAGAGACGGTAAGATTTTTAAGCTCTATAAATTTAGGACGATGCTGCCACCGAAAGACGGTGTGATTGATCCGGCACAGGATGCGGCAAGGCTGACACCGTTTGGAAAGAAGCTGCGTAGTACTTCACTCGACGAGTTGCCGGAACTGATCAATATGATCAAAGGTGATATGGCTGTTGTGGGGCCAAGGCCCCTTCTGGTTCAGTATCTTAGTCGATATAACGCACACCAGGCAAGGCGGCATGAAGTAAGACCGGGTTTTACCGGATTGGCTCAAGTGCACGGAAGAAATAGCATATCTTGGGAAGAAAAGTTCGACTGGGATGTGAAGTACGTTGATCATATCACGTTCAAAGGTGACGTGAAGATAATCCTAGATACGGTGAGAACAGTATTAAAACGCGAAGGTATCAGCGGCGGTGAATCAGCCACAATGACCGAGTTTATGGGGAGTGCAGAAAAGTGAATAAATTGATCATTATCGGCGCTTCCGGTCATGGCAAGGTTGTCGCCGATATCGCTGCATTAAATGGATATAAAGATATAGTTTTTCTTGACGATGATGAAAGCGTAAAAGAATGTGCTGGATGGCCTGTAATCGGGAAAAGCACAGCGGCTCCTGAAGGTGAAGTATTTGTAGCGGTTGGTAATGCTGAAACAAGAAAGAAACTGATGAAGTTATATAAAGACAGAATTCAACCAGTACTTATCCATCCATGTGCTGTGGTTGCTGATGGTGTTGAGATTGGCGATGGCACTGTGGTTATGGCGGGGGCCGTAATTAATCCTGGAGCCAGAACTGGGAAAGGATGCATTATCAACACAAGTAGTTCAGTCGACCACGACTGCAGTGTTGCTGATTTTGTACACATTTCTGTCGGCGCACATCTATCGGGTACAGTCGTCGTAGGAATGGGAACGTGGATCGGGGCAGGAGCGACAGTAATCAATAACGTGAATATCTGCGGAGGATGCATGATTGGTGCAGGTGCCGTGGTTATTAAGGACATAAATGAACCTGGTACGTATGTTGGAGTGCCGGCAAAAAAGAACTGAGGGACTAATAAATGCGTGTTCTTATCTTAGCCAATATCGGATTGGGACTATATAAATTCAGAAAAGAACTTTTAGAAGAGCTGTCAAAGGAGAACGAGGTTTTCTTCTGCATACCAAATGATGAGTTTGTTGATCCGATAAAAAAGATAGGATGTCAGTTTATAGATAATCCGTTGTTGGATCGTCACGGAACTAACCCGGTCAAAGAGCTGAAACTCATTAGCTTTTATAAAAAGGTTCTTCGTGATGTCAGGCCGGATATCGTTTTCACCTACACAATCAAGCCTAATGCCTATGGCGGTATGGCTTGTGCTAGCCTTGGAGTTCCCTATGTGGCAAATGTGACTGGCTTAGGTACAGCCATTGAGAACGGCGGGCTAATGCAGAAAGTCAGTCTCACGCTGTATAAGAGAGGGCTTCGTAAGGCACAGAAAGTATTCTTCCAGAATACCGAGAACAGAGATTTCATGGTGGGCAAAGGGGTGGTTAAAGGACCTTATGATATGCTACCCGGCTCTGGTGTAAATCTCAATCAATATAATGTTTTCCCTTACCCGAATGGAGATACTGTAGATTTCGTTTTCATCGCGCGTGTAATGAAGGAAAAGGGAATTGATCAATATTTGGATGCAGCTAAAGAAATTAGGAAGCATCATCCTGAGACCCGCTTCCACATCTGTGGGTTCTGTGAACAGAATTACGAGGGGGTGCTCAAGGAGTTAAATGATAACGGTACAGTTATTTACCATGGACTTGTTTCGGATATGACTGAGATCTACAAAATGATCTCATGCACAGTTCATCCCACCTACTACCCGGAAGGACTCAGCAACGTTCTCCTTGAAAGTGCGGCTTCAGGCCGTCCGATTATTACAACTGATAGGTCTGGCTGCCGCGAGGTTGTTGAGGATGGAGTGAATGGATATGTGGTGAAACAGCAGGACAGCCAGGATTTGATTGAGAAGCTTGAGAAGTTCTTAAGCCTTAGCGTGGATGAACGTAGGACAATGGGACTGGCTGGAAGAGCTAAAGTAGAACGGGAATTTGACCGTCAGATTGTTATTCGGAAGTATATGAATGAAGTTAAAGCGATTCAATAAAAGGAAAGACAATATGAATAGGATTCTATTTGTAACCAATAGAAATATCTTAACTACTTCTGGTGAACTTCGCCTGATCAAGAACAGAGCAGAGGCACTGTACAAAGAATATGGGATTGCCACGGATTTTATTGCTTTTGCAAGCCGCGATAGAATTCAAAGCGAGAAACATGAAATAATAAATGCAGGAGGAGAAGTTGAGGCTTATGAACTGAGCCTCACTAATCCTGCTATCACATTACCTTCATATAAGAAATTGAAAGATTCTATTTCTAAGAAACTTCAAACAGGAAAGTATGGCGCAGTTATTTTATCAGGTACTGCGATGCCTTCCTTAGCAAAGGGATTGAAGAATAAATATAATGTTAAGGTATATCTGGATATTCACGGAGCACTTGAAGATATTTTGGAAGTTTCTCGTAAGAATTCCGGCTTGAAAGCTAATATTTTTAAGTTGCTCTACCACGTCGATAAATCTGCAGTGAGGAAAGGGCTTAAAAGTAGCGAAGGGGTATTTGTTGTAACGAAAGCATTGGAGGAATATTTGAAAGAGAGATATCCGATAGCAAGAGAGAAGAATTTTTATATTATTCCATGTGCGACAAGTACTAATCCAATTGATGAGGATGAGTACCAAACCGACAGGATTAAGTACAGAAAAAAGTACAATATATCGACAGATGAGTTGGTTTTTATATATTCGGGCGGTGTCTCTTCGTGGCAGTGCGTTGCTGAGTCAATTGAGTTATATAAAGCACTCGCTGAGAAACTTAGCATAAAAACAAGAATGCTTGTTTTTTCACATAATATAAAGGAAATAGAAGCATTGGCAAAAGGAGATCAGAGAATTCAAACGGATAGCTATACGCCAGAAGAATTATTCCATGCGCTGAGAGTTGGTGACTTTGCATTTCTTCTCAGACGTGATAATTTAACTAACAACGTTGCGTTTCCGAACAAATTTCTTGAATATGTACAAAGCGGGATGCACATTATTTCAACTCCATACGTAAATGAAATAGCAGATCAGATAAACGAGTATAATCTGGGATATATATACGATTTTAGTAATTCCAGTGAAGGGCTGCTTAAATATATTCAAAGTGTAGTGAATACACAGAAGGATTGGAATAATATCAATTCGGTTCTTGTTCGGAATAGCTTTAGCGTGACTACCCAGTCTTTTGCGGAAGGGTTTTTGAATGGAAATTAGAGAAACCATACCACAAAGTAATAAGGATACTATATCATATATTGATATAAGAGCGATTTTACTATGTACGACTGTTGGACTGCTCAATAGTTTCTTTTACAGCAATCTTGGCATAATGGCGGGATTGTGCGTGATAGAAGTTTTCGTTTTGCTTTGGTGTTTATTCAGACGAAACTATATTGGCTATATAGCCTACTTCATGGTTTTTTTGTGCTTTAGCATGGAAAGTGAGTCTTTTGTAGGCGTTAGTACGTTTTATGGATTTAAGAATTTTCGCTTCGCGGGTCTTAATCTTGCTGTATGGGCATTGCTTCCTATGATTCTTATTTCTTTGCTTAAATACAAATACATCTTCGCGAATATTGGAAGAACTCACAGATCAATTATCCGCAAAATAATATTATTTACTTTTGTTGGGACAATAATGAGTCTATTTACATTTCTTGCTGACGATAACGGTTTTGCAAGTCATTCTGGAAGTGTAAACGCACTTGTTAATTCCCTGTATACGTATTTGATACCGTGCTTAGAAATTATAGCCGTGTCTTTCTGCATAGCAGCGCAAAGAGATAGAATTGTAACACTGAAAAAGTATTTGTATTCAATCATTATTGGTACTGCAGTTGTTTTCATTGCATGCTTTATTCTGGGTAACTATGGAAATCGAGGTGGGCTGAGGTCCCTTCAGGTAAGTGATGTTTATTTTCTGCTTGTATGCACAATAATACTTTTGGTCTATGATGAATTTGATTTTTGGTCAAAAATACTACTAGGGATTTCAGGAGGAATAATTCTTGTTCTTGCATTAGCTTATAACGCAAGCGGTAAGATTGTCATTATTTCTGTATTGATCCCGATAATTATGGTTATCATATTGCGAAAGCGTGGATCGGCATTCAAGACAATATTGATGATTTTGATTGGTGTCGTTGCTTTAGTATTTCTTTCCTCGTATTTAATGCCGCTTCTTATGAGAAACAGCTTCTTGTTAACCACAAAATACGAACAAGTCATGAAGCTATTCTCATTCGGCTCGGGAAACTGGTTTGATAATATACCTTCTTCCCCTAAAATGAGAATCACAGAATTTATGAATGTTGCGGAGGAATATATTCGAAAGCCATGGTTTGCACCATTAGGAAAGGGCTTTTGCGGAACCGTTAAGGATCATCTTGGACTATTTACTGATCTAACCGAATTTTCCTTTTCTAAATGGGAATTAGATTTGGGGGCTTATTATTCATTACATGAATCTATAAACTGCTTTTTCTTGGTAGGAGGCCTTTTTGGCTTATATACAATTTTTAGTTTAATTACGAAAACCTTTAAATTTATTCATGTTTCACCTTGGCTTGTATTTGGCTTTTTATGGATACTTTTATTCTACAATTATCATCTCACTATCGGCATCTATGGAATAGTAGCATTGATTGTCGGGTTAGAGGATATTTATGAATACGACATCCAGTACCATAGAGTGCAAAAAGGAAGAGGAATCTAAATGCAGATAAAGTCGTCAAGAAGTGACATTATTTGGAACTATATTGGAATAGTCATGTCCATGGCGAGCAATTTTTTGCTCTTACCGTTTTTGATTAAATTCATTGATGGCGAGATGCTTGGACTGTGGTATGTGTACCTGAGCATTGGCGGCATTGTAATTCTATTTGACTTTGGTTTTAATCCCACACTTGCAAGAAATGTCGCATATTGTTGGAGCGGTGCTAAGGAGTTGAATGCAGAAGGCGTTGGGCAGACACAAGGAAGTGAGCCCAATTACGACCTGCTGAAAAGGGTTATAAGTACTTGCAAGGCGATTTATCTTGTCATCTCTGCAGCGGCGCTTCTTGTGCTGCTTTCGATCGGCACAGCATACATTCATCACGTTTCAAAGGACCTGTTCGGTGGAACCGTAATTGCCTCTTGGTTAATCTATGCAGTTGCTGTATTTCTGAATTTGTACTATGGATATTTCGCTACTTTTCTTCGCGGTGTCGGTGCAGTTTCGATATACAACAAAATCAATGTGTCTGCAAGGTTGATTCAGATTATAGTTTCTATCGGTATGCTGTTGCTAGGATATGGCATCATTGCTGTTTCACTTGCATATTTGTTATACGGCTTCTTATTAAGAGCGTTTTCGAAGAGGGCTTTTTATAGGTATAAAGGTATAGGTGAACGCCTGAAATCCATTCCTGGTAAGACTAGTTTTGATGAAATAAAAAGACTATTTCGTATCGTATGGCATAATGCGTGGAAGGATGGACTTGTCGCAGTTGCAAATTATTGTGCTAACCAAGCAAGCACCCTGATTGCGTCGATGTTCCTTTCGCTGACCGAAACGGGCATTTATTCAATTTCAGTGCAATTGATTACGGCTATAGCGACAATCTCAGCGGGCCTTTACACGGCATATCAGCCAGCTATGCAGAGTGCATACGCAAACCACAACCGGAATGAATCGACTCGCCTTATGTCCCTTGCAATGATTACATATTCTTTCCTCTTTTGGACTGGTACTATCGCTCTAATTACAGTAGGCATTCCAATCTTAAAATGGGTAAAACCAGAAAATACCTATGATATCGCTGTAATATTGGGCATTGCTGTGTATAACTATTTCTATAAGAGGCAGTCGTATTATGCTTCCTTTATATCAAACACAAACCATGTGCCTTATGTGAAATCTTACGTGCTTTCGAGTATTGCAGGAGTCGTTCTCTCTATCATCATGGTTCAGTACATGAAGATGGGAGTATGGGGACTGATTATAGGACAGTTTCTACCACAGCTTATTTATAATGTGTGGAAATGGCCAAGAGAGGTTTATAAGATGCTGGAGACCACATGGATCAATATGGTATCTGTAGGTATGAATTTTTTGAAGGCTAAAATTGGTAAAGGGAAGACAGTATGAAATTATTAGTAGCAGACTTTCTCTTTGTGAATGCGCACAAGGATATGAACATTAATTTCATAAATGCTATAAGTAAGTTCGCAGAAACCGATGTCCTATCATTAGATGGATATTATGACGATCAACGAGAAGCGTTTCACAAGAATAAAGTGAGCCTATTGGATGTAAGTGCAGTGCGAAAATCAGGGGCATTAGGAGCAAGAAACTTTAGTCTCGAACTGATGAAAAAAGCAGCAGAAGCTGCACAAAAGAAAAACTATGACGCTGTTCTCTGCCTGGGATTTGAGACCACTTTATTTGGGATGGAATTAGGCAAATTTAAGGGGCTTCCAGTCTTTATTTTCCATCATAAAAACATAGACGAACTTACTAGCAGTACGAAACGGATTGCTTTTGGAAGCTACAAAAATAAGGTCTACCATGTAGTTTTTGAAGAGTTTTTCCGCAACAGACTTGTCAATGAAATTGGAGTTCGTGCTGAAAGAGTATTTGTTATACCACACCCGGCCAAAGCGATTAAAGGTGTACCAACAGAGAAAAGTTATGACTGCATAGGCCTATGCAACAGTAACGATGAGGGCTTTATTCAAGAGGCTATCAACAAAGATAGTGATTTCAAAAGACACGGTATTCGTATCTTATTACGATCAAAATCTCAGGAAAAGAAGGAAGGCGCTGTAGAGGTCATCAAGGGCTTTATGGACAAGGAAGTCTATGATGAATTGATGGCCGCCGGCAAGACAGTTTTTGTTCCACTTCCTGAAAGTTACATTTATCGGCTTAGCGGTTCGATATATGATGCTTTATCCAGGGGAAAACTCGTATATACAACCAGCAAGTACTATGCCAAGGAATATGAGAGACGATATCCTGGAACATGTAAATATGTAGGAACAGTAGATGAGCTGATTGAAAGATTGCAGGAAAAAGGGAACGGCGGAACAACTGCTTCATTCCAACAGTTTATCGACGGTCACTCCATTGAAACAGTTAGCAACGATATAAAGCGAATGGTGAGCACCGTATTGAAGGAGACTAACTCATGATAAAAGCAGTTGACCTTATCATAATTATTTTAGGGCTGCTTGTGATAGGTTCCGCATTTTTCGGAAGACAGGAAAAACGTGACAATACTTACAGTTCACAGACAATGAACTGTGTCAAGGGCATTTTTGCGATTATGATTGTGCTGTTCCACCTTTCACAGCATATTAACGGAGGAGTGCTTTTTAAGGTGATCGGTGATACTGGTTACCTTTCCGTAGCAGTATTTTTCTTTATATCGGGATATGGAATGTATACACGTATTCTGCAAACCAGGGGGGGTACTGCAAGGGCTTCATTTCACACAGGCTTCCAAAGGTTTTGCTGCCATGGGTAATCGCAACGTTGATATATGCTCTCTACTGGTATGCTGAAGGTGGTTTTGGAAAAATCGTTCAGATTTGTAATAACCGTGAAAATGGATTTCTACTCATCACAAACTCCTGGTTCGTAATTGCGATTGCTGTATTCTATCTGATATTCTACTTAGCATTTAGCTGGTGCAACGGCAATTTCAGAGGAGGAATTATTAGATCGCTGATTGGTGTTTGCTTATTCATAGTATTGGCTTATCTGGCTGGACTTGGAGGTTGGTGGTTTTATTCAAGCTTGGCGTTTGTCTTGGGGATGACATGGAAAGAATATGAAAAAAGTATCAACCAGATTGTAGAAAGGAAATGGTTTTTGTTTATCCTTGGTTGGGGAGGCATCTTTGCTTTTGGATATGCAATCAGGCTGTTGAACAGCAAAACAGTTCATTCTCCTGTTGTGTATGATGTTGCATTATTGATTGCGTCAGCAGCATTTGCAGGAATAATTTTCACTCTGCTGAAAAGGATATCAGTGAACAACAAGTTATGGAACTTTCTTGGAAATATATCATTTGAAATTTATTTGGTTCATGAACTGATATATAATATTTTACGCAATGGGAACCGGGGCATTTATGTAAGTAATAACCTTTTGTATGTAACTCTGGTGATTTTCATCTCAATTGGATGTGCCTATTTGTTCAATGCGTTCATTACGAGAAGGCTTGTTGCTAAGATATTGAGTTAATCCCTTTCTTGGGATTCAAAGAAATTGGAGGTAGTTGGCAAATGATTATCACAAAGACACCGTTCCGTATGTCTTTCTTTGGTGGCGGAACAGACATGGAGAGTTTCTTCAGGGAATATGGAGGAGCGGTACTCTCTACAACATTTGATAAATACTGCTATGTAACGGTGCGGCATCTGCCTCGTTTCTTTGACTTTACCACGCATCTTACGTATTCAAAAATGGAATTTGTTAACAGTATAGATGAAATTCAGCATCCCGCTATTCGAAATGCTATGAAAATGCTCGATATGCAGGAAATACGCTTGCTGTATGAAGCAGATCTTCCAGCCAGGTCTGGTCTTGGTACATCTTCTTCTTTCGCGGTAGGCATGCTTAATGCTTTTTATGCTTTAAAAGGGAAGTATGCTGATAAGAAAAAGCTGGCGGATGAGGCTATCTATCTTGAAAGAGTTCTTTGTGAGGAAGCTGGCGGGTGGCAGGATCAGATTGCGGCATCCTTCGGCGGTATGAACCGCATTGAATTTAATAAAAATGGAACATATGAAGTCCGACCGGTTATTATTCACCCGGACAGGAAAGATCTGCTTAATGATAATCTTCTTATGTTTTTTACTGGTTTTACGCGTTTTTCCTCAGACTTACAAAAGGCCAATGCTGTGGGGTATAAGGAAAAGGTGAAGCAGCTGCAGGAAATGTATGAGCTGGTAGATGAAGCCCAGAAAGTTCTTGAAGATAAGCACAGTGATCTTGATGATTTTGGGAGACTTCTTGATACTACATGGCGGCTTAAGCGGCAGACTGGTGGAGCCATAACCACAGATTCAATTGATGGTCTTTATGAAAAAGGAATTCAGGCGGGCGCACTTGGAGGGAAACTCCTTGGTGCCGGTGGTGGCGGATTCCTTGTGTTCTATGTGCAACCGGAGAAGAAGGACGCTGTAATGAAAGCGATGAGCGATTTACTCTATGTTCCATTCCGCTTCGAGGATGGTGGCACAAGGGTGATTCATTATAGTCCAGAAATGTTTGAGCCGAGGGACGAGAATTGAAAACGATAATTATGGCTGGGGGGAAAGGCACCCGGATTTCATCCGTTGCATCTGACATCCCAAAGCCGATGATAAAAATAGAAGGAAAGCCAGTTCTTGAGCGAGAGATAGAATGTCTCCGTGAGCAAGGCTTTACAGACTTAATCATTACCGTATCACATCTTGCGGAGCATATCACCAGCTACTTTGGCGATGGTTCTTCATTTGGTGTTCACATTGAGTACTTTGTAGAAGAGTCTCCACTTGGTAATGCCGGAGCATTGTTTAAGCTCAGAGATAAGCTTGATGAGGATTTTCTCTTATTAAATGCCGACTCCATATTCGACATCGACTTTAATCGCTTTGTGAACTATCACAAGGATAAGGGCGGTTTAGTCACTCTCTTCACCCATCCGAACAGTCATCCGTATGATAGTGGTGTACTTATTGCGGACGAAAACGGAGCAGTAGAAAGTTGGCTTGCAAAAGAAGATGACAGACCGCAGTGGTATAGAAACCGTGTCAATGCAGGGCTTCATGTGATCAATCCTGTTGTGTTGGATATTGCGGGGATAGATAAAAACCTTGTTGGTACAGAAGTTGGTGGAAAGATTGTTAAGGTTGATCTCGACCGACAGATTCTAAAGCCTTTGTGTGGTACAGGAAAAATGTTCTGCTATGACAGTCCTGAGTATGTCAAGGATATGGGGACTCCGGATCGATATGCTGCTGTTTGTGAAGACTATAAACGGGGGAGAGTCCAAGCGAAGAACCTAAAGCAGAAGCAGAAGGCTGTTTTTCTGGATAGAGACGGTACAATCAATAGGTATGTTGGTTTTCTTCGGAATATTGATGATTTTGAGCTGTTGCCAGGAGTAGTGGAAGCAATAAAGGCTATCAATGCATCTGGATTCCTTGCAATTGTTGTTACTAACCAGCCCGTAATTGCACGTGGTGAGGTAACTTACGATCAGCTGCAAGAGATCCACAATAAGATGGAGACTTTACTTGGAGCTGAAGGAGCATACCTTGATGCTATTTATTTCTGTCCACATCATCCGCATAAAGGGTATGAAGGCGAAATCCCAGAATTGAAGATTGAATGCGATTGCAGGAAACCCAAGCCGGGTATGCTCTTAAAAGCTGCGGAGGACTTCAACATTGATCTTAGTCTTTCCTGGATGATCGGTGATGGAGAAAATGATGTAAAGGCCGGCAAAGCCGCTGGATGTAAAACAGGGCTAATTGGAAGCGATGAATTTGGACAGGATGTCTCTTTAACGTCACTACAGGAATTCATCAGCTACCTTTAAGAACGAGGATTTATGCCTTAGAAAGAAGGAATTCACATGAGGACACTTGAACCACGTCTCGAAAAGCACATCGATTTGCTGATCGAGAGATATCCTATTCTTGCCGCTGTTAAGCAGGATATCATAAATTCATATCTTGTCATGGAAGAATGCTATGAACATGATGGGAAAATGCTTATTGCTGGAAACGGTGGATCGGCAGCAGACAGTGAACATATTGCAGGAGAATTGATGAAGAGGTTTAAAACGCCTCGCCCCGTTACTCCTGAGATGGCAGAAAAGCTGAAAGAAATTGATCCAGTTCGTGGAGCAGACCTTGCTAAGAATCTTGAACGCGGGTTAATGGCAATTCCACTGGTTGCGCATGAAGCACTTTCTACTGCTTATATCAATGATGTGGATGGGCTTGGTGTTTTTGCTCAGCAGCTTTTTGGATTTGGCAGACCAGGCGATGTCTTTTTGGGAATTTCCACTTCCGGTAATAGCAAAAATGTTATGTCGGCTACGGTAGTTGCCAGAGCACTTGGAATAAAAGTTATTGGACTAACCGGAGCTAAAGGTGGGGAGCTGGCATCTGTTGCGGATGTGGCAGTGAAAGTTCCGGAGACTGAAACGTATATGATCCAAGAGCTTCATCTCCCAGTTTACCATTGCTGGTGCTTGATGCTGGAAGATAAATTCTTTGGAGCATAAATAGATTATGGAGGTGCGTACTTGAAAACAGCACTTGTTGGAAGTTCAGGCTATATCGCTGAATTTATTCTCAAGCGGTTTGCAGAAGAAACGGATATTGAATCTGTATTAAGGCTGGATAGAAATCATTATTCTGATGCTTACCTTGACCTGCAAGAAGCAGAAAGTTTTGACTATTCATTATTAGATGATATTGATTATGTTGTTTTTACAGCAGCCATATCGGGGCCAGATAAATGCGCAGAAGACTTTGATAATTGCTGGGCAATTAATGTTACAGGAACAAGCTATTTCATAAAGGAAGCCATTAAACGCAGATGCAAAGTCCTATTCTTCTCAAGTGATGCAGTTTTTGGCGATATTGCTGGAGCCATTTATACGGAGGAATCGGAGACAAAGGCGTATACCCCTTATGGGCGTATGAAAAAGGCTGTAGAGGATGAATTTAAGGGGAATCCGTTCTTTAAAGCAATTCGCCTTTCCTATGTAGCCTCGGCGAAGGATAGATTTGTTACCTATTGTTTGAATTGTATTAGTAATGGGGAAACAGCAGATATTTTTCATCCATTCTATCGTAATGTAATCGTTGTTTCTGATGTGGTTGATGTTGTAACTTACTTTGCAAAACATTGGGATGAATACGAGCCGACTTTCCTTAATGTTGCGGGGAAGGAGCTTGTTAGCCGAGTAAGGATAGCAGATGAGTTGAACAGGCATCTTGGCGGCAAGTTAAAGTATAACGTTTCAATGCCTGGAGCAGAATTTTTTACAAACCGTCCGCGCATCACACAGATGCAAAGCCTATATATGCAGAAGTATGGAATTATTCCCGACAACACATTTACTGAAAAAATTGCAAAAGAACTGAAGGAGTTGAAAAAATGAGTACAAATGCTTTAATTACTGGTATTACTGGCATGGTAGGTTCTCACCTGGCAGATTTTCTTCTTGAAAACACCGACTGGGACGTATATGGTGTTTGCCGTTGGCGCAGCCCTTTGGACAATGTAACTCACTTGTTGGATCGAGTGAACAGGAAAGATAGGGTTTTCTTTGAATACGCAGATCTCAACGACGAGATGAGTCTCATTACCGTTGTCAATAAAATTAAGCCGGACTATGTGTTCCATCTTGCGGCTCAGAGCTATCCGCTGACCAGCTTTACAGCACCAATTGATACCTTGAATACAAACATTCTTGGCACTTGCCGTCTTCTGGAAGCTTTTAGACTGGCAATGGAAGAGGATAAGACATATAAGCCGATTATTCATGTATGTGCCTCCTCAGAGGTGTTCGGCAAGATCCCAGCGGCCAAAAAACCGGAATCAGGGATTCACGAAGAATGCCCGTTCCACCCGGCAAGTCCCTATGCTATCTCCAAGGTAGGTACGGATCTTCTTGGCAGGTATTACGCAGAAGCTTATGGAATGACTGTCATGACGACACGTATGTTTACCCATACGGGGCCTCGCCGTGGTGATGTATTCCATGAGTCAACTTTTGCAAAGCAGATTGCAATGATAGAGGCGGGTATGATTGAGCCGAAGGTCATGGTTGGTAATCTGAAGAGCCTCAGAACCTATGCTGATGTGCGCGATGCTGTTCGTGCATACTATATGCTGGTCACTGTAAATCCGATCCCGGGTGAATATTATAATATTGGCGGTTCCTACACTTGCGAAGTAGGGGATACCTTGAATACGCTTATTTCTTACAGCACAAAGAAAGATGAAATTCAGATCGTGACAGATCCTGAGCGCCTTCGTCCTATAGACGCTGATCTGCAGGTGCCCGATTGCAGAAAGTTCAAAGAGCACACAGGTTGGGAGCCTCAGATTAGTTTTGAAACTACTATGCACGATCTGCTGGATTACTGGAGAGCAAGAGTTGGTAAAGGGGAAACATTCCTGACAAGATAAGGAGCAAAAGATGAAGGACAAACTGTTGGAATTATATGAGCGTTTCTTTATCCATGATGGATGGAAGAAAGCGGAATTTTATAAGAAGCATCAATGGTTTCACAGCCAAGGTGAAGGATGCTATATTCCTGTACATATTTCCAAGAGGGAGTCTTATCTGATTTCATTGGGAAACAATGTCTGGCTGACACATGGTACTTCCCTTATAAATCACGATGCAAGTGTACAAGTTGTTAAGAAGGCCAAAGGAATCGATTGGCTTGATAAAATCGAGAAAATTGTTATAGGCGACAATGTATATGTCGGCAACAATGCAATGATCCTGCCAGGCGTAACAATTGGCTCAAACTGCATCGTGGGGGGGGGTACTGTAGTAACTAAGGATATTCCCTCAAATTCTGTAGTTGCGGGAAACCCTGGACGATTTATCCGGACATTCGATGAATATGCAGATAAGTGTAAGTCCATAACGGAGAAATATCCATGGGACAAGGAAACTCCCGCAAGCGAACTGAGAAAAATCAGGGAAGATTATTTCTGGGGAAAGACGAGTCAAGAAACCGAGGAAACAAACTCCTAGATAATAGTTGGATATCGGCAAGAGCTACAAGAGGAGAACAGTTTAATGGCAAAAAAGAAAGTAATGACCGTATTCGGGACTAGACCTGAGGCAATCAAAATCTGTCCTCTAGTCAATGAAATGAAAAAGAGGGAAGGCCTGGAGGTCGTTGTATGCGTAACAGCCCAGCACAGACAGATGCTGGATCAGGTCCTCAAGACCTTCGACGTAACTCCAGACTATGATCTCAATATCATGAAGGACCGCCAGACGCTGTTTGATATCACCACAAACATACTGAATGGTATCAAGGAAGTGCTTGAGAAAGAAAAGCCGGACGTGGTTCTCGTCCACGGCGATACATCCACAACCTTCGTCACTGCCCTTGCCTGTTTCTACCTTCAGATTCCAGTCGGTCATGTAGAGGCAGGACTGAGGACCTATAACATTTATTCTCCTTACCCGGAGGAGTTTAACAGAGAAGCCGTCTCTATCGTTTCTCAGTATAACTTCGCACCGACACCGCTCTCTAAAGCCAATCTCCTGCGAGAGGGACGTAATCCAGACAATATCTACGTTACTGGCAACACGGTTATCGATGCAATGCAGCATACGGTGAAAGAGGATTATACCCATCCAGAGCTTGCTTGGGTTGGAGATGATAAGCTCATATTCATCACTGCCCATCGTCGAGAAAACCTCGGTGAGCCGATGCATCATATGTTCCGGGCTATCCGCCGTGTGCTTGACGAGCATCCAGATTGCAAAGCTGTATATCCAATCCATATGAATCCGGTAGTACGCCAGGCTGCTGACGAGGAACTCGGAGACTGTGATCGCATTCACATCATCGAGCCTATCGAAGTCTTTGATTGCCACAACTTTGAAGCCCGCAGCTTCCTCTGCCTCACCGACTCCGGCGGAATCCAGGAAGAGTGCCCTTCATATGGCGTACCGGTGCTTGTCATGAGAGATACGACCGAAAGGCCTGAAGGCGTGGATGCTGGAACTCTGAAATTGGTCGGTACGGATGAAGAGAAAATCTATAAAACCTTTAAGACATTACTGGAGGATAAAGCTGAGTATGACAAGATGGCCCACGCCGTGAACCCCTATGGTGATGGACACGCTTGTGAGAGAATAGCAGATATTCTTGAAGGAAAAGAATACAGTCCTTGGGAGCCGTAAGCCAACATCCCAAGTCTCTTGTGCTGTAGCATCCACTTAATTACATCCGTTGCCAAGGAAGCTACTCTGCCAGAAGACACTGGCTTATCTTTGCACATATCCTTGGCTTATTGCGGCTGGAAGGGCAGCGGATGAAATGAACACCCCGGATTGACATCCCGGCGTATAATAGATTCATCAAAGTGAAAAGAAGGTGAAACATGGCGTATATTGTTAGCTCAACCGAAAAGGTCAGAGGCAAAGGAGCAGACTACGAAACCAAAGCCATGCTTTACCTTATGGGCGGCAGAGAAGACAGCTTTGAGATCTATAGTTTTGCAATTGATTTCTATAATGATGTTACTGGATTAAATGTTCACGCTGAAAAAGCATGGGATTTACAATCAAAAGGGAATGTGGCTAAATGTCCTATGGAAATAGGCCGTGAGCTTGTTACGCTATTTAAGAATTACCTATCAGACCTTACCTTCAATTATCTGATATTGTTTATGGCTGGAGTTCCGGATACTTTCAGGATTGACAGTTCCATCAACACATTTGGAATAGAGAATATAACTGAAAAAGCACTAAAGAGTGTTCGAAATGGTCTCGTTAAAGAGGCAACCGATAAAATCTATATTGATAACGACAAAATTACAGATGAGAACGTTGATGCTTTCCTAAAAAAGGTAACGTTAGTTATTGACGATAAGACAAAGGCTGAGTAGTGATGGTTACGTCCGACCTGCAGGACATGACCAGAACAATAAAAATAGCCGAGGAAATCAACTCCCTCGGCTTTCTTCTACACCTATCTGTTTGGATTGTTACGCCTTACAATACTCCTTGTACCACTCGGCGAATTTCCTCAGTCCCTCTCGGATACCGATCTTCGGTGTGAAACCGTAGTCGCGGTCTAAAGCCTCGGAGTCTGCATAGGTCACAGGCACATCACCAGCCTGCATGCCGACCAACTCTCGGTGACCTTCGAAGTCGTAGTCTTCCGGCAACACCTTAGCACGCACAAGCTCTTCTTGGAGCGTGGAGATGTAATCTAGAAGGTTCTCCGGTTGTCCGCCTCCGATGTTATAGACAGCATAGGGCGGAAGAGGAAGCCCGTCCTCTCCAGCCATTTTCTCTGGGGCTCCCTGCATGACCCGGAGAACGCCTTCTACTATGTCATCCACATAGGTGAAATCACGTTTGCAGATACCATAGTTAAAGATCTTGATTGTGCCGCCTTTGGAGAGTGTGTTGGTCGCGGAGTAGTAGAACATGTCCGGACGTCCGGCAGGACCATAGACCGTGAAGAAGCGGAGTCCCGTGGAAGGAATATTGTAGAGCTTGCTATACGCATGCGCCAGCAACTCATCGGATTTCTTGGTCGCTGCATAAAGGGACACAGGATTGTCTACTTTGTCGTCTGTGCTGAAAGGCACCTTTTTGTTGCCACCGTAGACGGAAGAAGAGGATGCATACACCAAATGCTCAACAGGATTGTGGCGGCAGGCTTCCAGGATGTTGTAGAAGCCGATCAGGTTGCTTTCGATATAGACATCCGGATGGTCGATGGAGTAGCGGACACCGGCCTGGGCGGCAAGGTTGACGACCACGGCGGGCTTGTATTCGGCAAAGACCTGGTCAATGAGACCTTTGTCCGCGATG
>ODAJ012171263.1_pt1 | contig 17028 bp, 17 predicted proteins | sample 1539241 | NCBI WGS metagenome assembly ODAJ01 (sample SAMN02144231, study PRJEB22623) | gut metagenome | biome: sheep rumen | host: Ovis aries | place: New Zealand
CGGAGCCTCTCACTGCTCTTGCTTCGCAAGCCAGCGCTTCCTCAGTTTATTAAAAATAACTCTCTCTAACGCGACCTCCAATCACATTCGTCACTTATTCAATTTATATATTTATTTTCTTATCCGTAATACTAAAACGCTTAAGGATTCTTACCTCTCACATTCAACTTCTAACTTCTCATTCTTGCAATGCTTCTTTTAAAACCTGCAAATTCCTACTCATCAAACTCACATAGGTTTCTCCATTTTTAAAATCATCTTTGCTAATATTATGCAAGGTTTGAATTTGCATAGTTTTTGCACCAGCTTCATTTGCTATTGATTTTGCTGTTTTTCCTGTGCTTAATTCTATATATAATACTACTGGTATATTCTCTTCTTTAACCTTATTTACTAAATATGTTATAGTTCTAGTTCCTGGCTCTGTTTCAGTAGAGCATCCATTAAATGCTGCTGAAGAAGTTAATCCAAATTCATTTAAGAAATATTGCATAGGCATTTTATCTCCAAAAACTAATCTGTTTCTTTTTTTATTATCTACTATTTCCTGTATTCTCGTTCTTAAAACCTCTATCTGAGAAATGTATTTTTCAGCATTTTGTTTGTATATTTCTATATTTGTTTTATCTAAATCAGCAATCTTTTCACTTAAATATTTAACCATTCTTTTAGCATTAGTTGGAGATGTCCAAATATGTTCATCAAAAGCACTTTCTTCATACTCATACTCATTTTCATCTTCTTCGCTATGATGTTTATGTTCTTCCTCTTCTTCTGCTCCATCTACTTCTTGCTCTTCTATGGTTTCTACACATTCTGTAACTTTAATTAGACTTGTTTGTTCTTTATTTATAGTGTCTGTTTCTAAAATTTTGTCTACCCATTGTTCCATTTCTCCACCAATATAAATAAATAAATCTGCATTTTTTATTTTAACTAAATCTGTTGCACTTGGTTCATATGAATGTGCGTCCACTCCTGGACCTAATAAAAATACTACCTCTGCTTTATCCCCTACAATTTGCTTTGCAAAGTCATAGGTTGAAAATGTAGTAGTTACAATATTTAATTTATCGCTCTTTTTATTATTTTTTGGTTTTATAAAAATTGCCATAACTATTCCAATAATAATGATGATTATTGTAGCAAGTATTATTACTTTTTTGTTTTTACTCAATTTAAATTCTTCCTTTCATATGAATATTCGAAGTATGAGGTTGGAAGTCGGAGATATGATATCAAAACTCCAACTTCCTAATTCCTACCTCTTACCTCCTACTTCTTACCTCTATTACAAGTTGCACATATTCCCATAATCGTAGCCATTGAATCAATTTCAAAATTATGCTCCTTAGCTATATGCTCTTTTAATTCTTCAATTTCTTCACAATGTAAATGTATTAATTTTCCACATTTTTTACATTGCAAATGATAATGGTTATTACATTCTTCTGAAATATATTGATAAAATTTTGTATGTTCTCTATATTCGACTCTCACTTTTCCTTGTTTTTCCAAAGAATTTAGGAATCTATAAATAGTTGTTAGTCCAATACTAATATTTCTTTTCTTTAAGAATTTTTCTATATCATCTGCATTAACAAATTCATTTGTATTATTTTCCATAAATTCAAGTAAATCTTTCCTTTGCTCTGTTTTGTAATTTTGTTTTTCCATATTTTTTCTCCAATTTGAAAATCATTTTCAAATTATTTTACTACGAATAATTAAAATTGTCAAGATATGTTAAATTAATTGTTAATATTTTAGTTACTATTTATCGCTTAATAAATATATATTTTATCATTCCGTTTGGTGTCGCAATTTTCATATGTTCAATAATATAATAAATTATATTATTGAACTATATATGTCAATTGCTCCAGGCGCCCTACGCTTCGCTCCGGTTGAACGCTTACGCACTCCATTTTAAAATATATATTTATTAAGCCGTGAATAGTATTCTATGATTAATTTCCTAGTATTTTCACATTTTTATTGCAAATTCCATAAAATAGGTATATAATAAATCAAAAATTATATATTGAGAAGTTAAATTAGATTTTTCAATACTCGGAAGGAAAGATAAAAATGCCAAATATAGAAAGATTAAAAAAATATAATAAAGTACATATGATTGGTATTGGTGGTGTTAGTATGAGCGGCATTGCCGAGATTTTAACCAATTTTGGAATACAAGTTACCGGTTCAAATAATGTAGAATCAGAAGCTACAAAAAAACTAGAAAATGCTGGAATTAAAGTTTATATAGGTCATAATGCTGAACATGTAAAAGACCCTGATATAGTCGTTTATTCTGCTGCAATTAAACAAGATAACCCTGAAATATTAGCTGCAAAAGAAAAAAATATTCCAATAATTGAAAGAGCTGATTTTCTTGGAGAGCTTACAAGATGTTTTAACGATACTATAACTATTGCAGGTACTCATGGAAAAAGTACCACTACATCTATGGTTTCTTTATGTTTTCTAGAAGCACTTAAAGATCCAAGTATTCAAGTAGGCGCAGATATTAGAAATATTAATGGAAATTATAAAGTTGGAAATAGTGAATATTTTATTATTGAAGCTTGTGAATATGTTGAGAGTTTCCTAAAATTTAGCCCAAAATCAGAAATAATTCTAAATATTGATAATGATCATTTAGACTATTTTAAAAACTTTGATAATATTAAAAATGCATTTATTAAATATGTAAAGCTACTACCTAATGATGGATTACTTGTTGTAAATGGTGATGATTCAAATTGTTTAGACCTTCCAAAATACACTAATGCTACTTGCTTAACTTATGGAATTAATAATAAAAATACTGATTTTTTTGCTGTTAACATTGTATTTGATAATAATGGATTTCCTGAATTTGATGTATATTCAAAATCAAATTTCTACGGAAGAATTAAACTCTCTATTCCAGGAATGCATAATGTACTTAATAGCCTAGGCGTTATTGCATTATGTGATTATTATGGAATTGAATATGAAACAATTAGAAAAGCACTATTGAATTTTACAGGAGCATTAAGACGTTTTGAATTTAAAGGAAAAATAAATAACGCAAGTATTTATGATGATTATGGACACCATCCTACAGAAATACTTGCAAATGCAAAAGCACTTATGAACAAAAAATACAACAAATCTTGGGTTGTTTTTCAGCCACATACTTACAGTAGAACCAAAAACCTAATGGATGAATTTGCAAAAGCATTATTAAATTTTGATAATATTATTGTATTAGATATTTATGCAGCTAGAGAAACAAATACATATGGAGTTACATCTAAAGATTTGGCTGATAAAATTACTTCTTTAGGAAAAACAGCTAAATATATCCCTGATTTTGACGAATGTGTTAGATTTTTAAAAGAAAATGTAAAAGAAAATGATATTATCCTTACACAAGGAGCTGGAACAGTAACCGAAATTGGCCCTATGTTACTAAAAAGTTCAGAGAAAAAATAATCTCTGAACTTTTTTAATATATACTTATAATAAAAAACAAATCAAAAACGAGTATTGCTAAACAATATATTTTTTTATTTGTTTTTTATATTATTATAATACAGTTTGGAAAAGAATTGGATAAATTTCTAGGCAAACAAGCGAGAAGAATCCGAGGCGTGCTTTATGCACGTTGCAGGATTTTCGAGTGCAGTTTAACAACGAAATTTGCCAATTATTTTTCAAACAATTATGCTCTTGGGTGAGCCTTCTTATATATATCATTCAATCCCCCATTTTGGAATTGCATATAAACCTGTGTTGAAGATATATCAGAATGACCTAGCATCATTTGAATAGATTTTAAATCTGCTCCATTTTGCAATAAATGTGTTGCAAATGAATGTCTTAATGTATGTGGTGTAATATCTTTTGTAATGTTTGCTTGTTCTTGATAGTATTTTATAATTTTCCAGAATCCTTGACGAGTAAGTCTTTTTCCATTTATATTTACAAATAAAGCTTTTTCTTTATCTGTTTTTATTAAGATTCCACGTGCATTATCAACATAGTCTTTTAATGCATTAATACACATTTTTCCTAATGGAATCATTCTTTTTTTGTTTCTATTTTTGCAAACTACTATTCCTTCTTCAAAAATAACATCTTCAAGATTTAATGCTATAATTTCAGATACTCTCATACCTGATGCATAAGCAAATTCCAACATTGCTTTATCTCTTAATCCTTTTAAATCAGAATTTGGTTGTTGTAGTAATGCATTGATTTCATTTTCTGATAAAACACATGGCGCTTTCTTTTCTATTTTTGGAGACTGAATATGTTCAGTTGGATTTTCCTTTACTTTATTCATTTTCATTTCATATACATAAAATGCTCTTATAGATGCAATTGTTCTTGAAATTGTTCTTGGCTTTTTTCCATTTTGAGTTAAAAAATCTATATAATTCTTTATATCCTGCTCAGTAGCTTTATTATACTTAATATCATTTTCCTTTAAATAATTTTCAAATTGAACTAAATCTCTTTTGTATGATTGAAGCGTATTATTTGGTGCTTTTTTATCTACCTCAAGAAATTTTAAATATAGTTTTAATTGCTTTTCCATTGTTTTTCCCCACTTCCATTTTATAATAATATCATTTACATAAGATATGTATATGTTATATCAAACTAACAGAAAAAAGTAAAGGGTTTTTTAAAATTTTTTTAACTTTTTTCATTTGGGGACGGTCCTTTTTTGTAAATATTATGTAAAGAACTAATCCTATTTAACCGCATATCATTTTTAAAATCCTATTGTACCTCCTTTAAAGATCCTAAATATGGATTTTAAAAAACGAAATGCTTGATACAGATTAATTCCTTTAAATAATATTTTTACAAAAAAGGACCGTCCCCAAATGAAAAAATTATATGCTCTTAACAAATAACTTCAAAATCTCAACAGAAATCTCATTCTCTAAAAAGCTTGAAAATATTAAAATTAAAAGCATCAATAGTGAAACAATAGTATGGGAAATGATTTGAATTTTAATGTTTTCTTTTCTTCTATCAGCAATTATTGCTTTATATAACTTAATGCTACTTACTCCAATGGTTATAATTGCAGGTATAAAAAATATATTTTGTAAAAACAATGATATTAAACAAAATGTTATTCCTTTTTTTATTCCAAGTGTCAATGCTATTGATGAAATTGTTGTTCCTAAACAAAAACCTCTGTATAAGACAATTCCTAAAACAACAGGCAATCCAATAATAGTTGTTCCTGCAATCCATAACATAATTGTTAAGATTAAATTATTTTTTACTGATGTAATAAATAATGCACTTTTATCTATTTGTTCTTTTTGTTTAAAAAAATTTGTAAATTGTATAATATAATCTGAAATTATATTTGTTTTGTCCAAGTTTAAATTATTAACAAACATTACACCAATGAATAATCCTATAATGAATATTAATGTAGTTAGTATATATTCCTTATAATTATTTTTGACATACCTCATAGCTATCTCTTTTATTTTTAACGTATTTTTTAATTTTTTCATATGCACCTCTCATAAATATAATAAAAAGTAGATGACTTTCCTAAGAATGTAAAAAAAGTTATCATTGATAAATGATAACTTTTTTTAATATAATTCTATTTAACTTTGTATGATTTTATGATTAATTTATAATTATTTTTTAGTTGGATAGAATTTAAACCTTACAATGTTATTTTCCCATAAACTCCTCCACCACCAGAATGTACTTTTGCATTTCCAGAAGTTGCACTTATTATACTTTTTGCAACTTTTTCTCCTACAACTGCTTCTATATCATCTTGAGATGCCTTATGTAATATGTTCATCTCTGTCTCAAAATTGTCTAATAATTTATCTATTGTCTTTCCTCCAACACCTGGTATAAATGTAAGTGGAACTTGATAAATATAAGGAGGTCTACTTTTAGGACTTTTTGATTCTTTTTTATCTTTAATTAATTCTATTCTATCAAAAACACCAAAAGTAATATTTGTTCCTCCACATCTTGGGCATGTTGTGGCTGCTTCATTAATTTCTATTGAGTCATTGCAATCTTCACAAAAACTTCTGTGATATTTTCCAAGTTTTGGATCTAATCCATAATTTGCTAAAATCTTTCTTCCATCTTCATTTTTAATAGCTTTAACTATTTCTTTAAAAGATATGTCTTCTACCAACATTTTGTTGTATTCTCTTGCAATTCTAGGTAATGAATGGGCATCAGAATTAGTTAAAAATGTTCGTGTTTCCAGTTCTGAAATTTCATCCGCTAAGAATGTATCTGAGCTTAATCCTAGCTCTATTGCAAAAATTTTGTTAAATTTTTCTTTAAATACACTTTCTAATCTGTCAACACAATTTCCATAATAGCTTTTATGTGGAGTAAATGCATGTGCAGGAATTAATATACCATTATATTTTTCTACAATATCAATTAACTCATACCCAGATAAATCAGAATGTTGTGTACTTAAAGTAATATTTTTTAAATGTTTTGATAATTCATCAGAAAAAGCTTTTATGTCTTTTAAATGTGGAAAATAACATAAATTATGGGCTGCACCTTTTTTTCCATTTCTGCCAACTTCTGTTGTTTCAACCTCACTACCAAGTATAATACATACTTTATCTTTATATATTATTCCACCATCTTTTAATTCGTAGGCATCTCCTGATTGCAAAAAATTTTCAATGTCTTCTATTACATAAGGAGAGGCACAGTCTATGACACCGTGCCACTTGAATTCCTTTTCTATTACAACACTCTTTTGCAATGTTTGCAAAGTTTAGACTTCTAGCTCCTGTAATCTTGACCGATTTTCCGTTTTCAGATCTTCCTATATGAATATGTAAATCAGCAAATATTTCGTACATTTTATTCCTCCATTTTATTATTCAGCTTTTTTATTTAATACTCTTCTAGTTGTTTCTTCACTAAATAATGCTCTACTAGCTTTAGTAGTTTCCTTTGCTAATTCTTTCATACGTTCCATATTACTCTTTTTAGGTTCTGTACTATTATCGTTAGTTTCCGAAAGTATAGCATTAGTTTTATTTTTTAAGCTTTTATTAAGTGCTGTTTCAAATTTTTCATCATAAGTGTTTGAAAGTGCAACAATAAAAGTTTTAACATTTGCCTCTTTATTATGTAGATGTACCATTTTTTTCAAAATTGATACATCTATTACATCTTTAATTGTAATTTTATCTAACTCTTTTATAAATGTCTCAAATACATCAATATATCTATTATCAGAATGCTTTAAATTTCTTTCTTTTAAAATTACTAGTGCTTCTTCAGTTGTAAATGCTTCTCTTTCTATTCTATTTAGTATTAGTCCAGTAAACTGATCTACTAATTCTAATATATCACCTGCTTTGTCTCTTGGGGTACTTTGACTATATCTATTTACCTCTTCACAAATTTTACAAAAATGTTTACTAAATCCTAATGTTGAAAGATATTCAGCACCATCTTTTGCATATGTCTCCAATCTACCAATTTTCTGTGCATTTTCAACTTTTTTACAATTGCATAATAGCATTGCAGTTACTACTTCATTTTCATCAACATCTAATGCCATAAATCTAATAAATAGCTTTGTAATTTCTGCTTTAAGTACAATTGCTTTATCAAAATATATGCCTGATTTTCTTGATAAATAGTATGCTATTATCATTTTATCTGGCAAATTAGTTTCATTTAATATATATGATGCAAAATCTTCCATAATTTCCTCCTACGTTTCTTATTACATTTTTATTATATTTCAAATTTCGACAAATAGCAAGAGATTTTTTATATTTTTTGTGTGAGATATAAAGTGAGAGATGAGAAATGTGATTTTTTTCTCTCACTTCTCACCTCTCACACATTTTTTAACAATAATATATGTGTTATATCTATTTTCTCAACTCCATATTATTCTTTTCTAAGTCTGCAATAATGTTTTCCATAATGGTATTTATTTCATCATCTTGAAGAGTTCTATTTGGATCACTAAAGGTCAAAGAATATGCTAAACTTTTTTTATTTTGTAATATATTCTTGCCCTCATATAAGTCAAAAACTTTAATATCAGTTAATAGTTTTCCAGCTTTTTTCTTTATTTTTAATTCTATTTCTTTTGATGGAATATCTTTATCTACTAATATTGATAAATCTTTTTTTACTTTAGGGAATTTTGAAATTTCTTTGAATTTCATTTTTCCGACTTTTTTCTCAAGCAATTTATCCAGATTAATCTCCATAACATATACATCATCTTCTTCAATCGATGGATGAATTCTTCCAATAATTCCTACTATATCATTATTTACAGAGATTTCTGCTGTTTGTCCTGGATGGAATTCTTTTGGCATATTTTTTGGATTTACAAAACTGTATCTTCCACTATATCCTAAGAAATCTAATAATTCTTCAGTAACTCCTTTTATGTCAAAAAAGTTAATTTGTTCATTATAACCTATTTTATTATAATAATTTCCTGTCATTAAAACACAGACCTTTTGATTTTCTCCGTAAACCTCTCCCTTTTTCCAAAAACCTTTTCCAATCTCAAATAAACAAACATCTTTGTTTTCACGTGCTTTATTATATTCATAAATTTTATATAATGATGTAATCATAGTGTATCTTAAAGTATTTCTATCTTCTGTTATTGGATCTAATAATTTTAAAGCTTCAAATTCGTCACATGTGAATTGATTTACTTCTTTATCATTTATTAAAATATATGTTAAAGTTTCATTTAGTCCTAAATCAGATAATTTATGTCTAATATGTCTAACCGTTTTGTCTGAATGTCCCATTTTCATTGGAACTACCGGAAGTTTTCCTTGAATATTGTCTACACCATATATTCTTCCTACTTCTTCAACTAAATCTTCTTTTATTGATATATCAATTCTTCTTGTCGGAACTGTAACAATAACGAAATCTCCTTTGTCTTCTGTTTTAAATTTTAGTTTTCTAAAAGTGTCTAAAATATCTGCTTTTGAAATATCTGCTCCTAGAACATCATTTATAAACTGATATTTTATTTCAATTTCTTTTTCTCTATTTACAGTTTTATCATATGTAACAGTTCCAGGTGCAATTTTAGCTCCAGCATATTCTTCTAATAGCTTACAAGCTCTTTCTATTGCCATATATGTTCTAGCAGGGTCTAAACCTTTTTCAAATCTGTTACTAGCTTCACTTCTTAAAATCTTGTTTGAAGTTTTTCTAACCTTAACTGAATCAAAAATAGCAGCTTCAATTAAAACATTTGTAGTGTCTTCTTCCACTTCTGTTGTAAGACCACCCATAACACCTGCTAAACCTACTGTTTCTTGTCCGTCTGTGATTACAATATCTTCTTCAGATAGTATTCTTTCTTGACCATCAAGTGTTTTTAACTTCTCATCTTTTTTTGCCATTCTAACTAAAATTTTGTTTCCAAGTCTATCATTATCATAGAAGTGAAGTGGTTGACCAAGCTCTAACATTACATAGTTACTTATATCAACAACATTATTTATTGGTCTAATTCCAGATGCTATAAGTCTATTTTTAATAAAATCTGGACTTTCTTTAATTACAACATCTTTAGCCATTTTTGCTAAAAATAATTTACAATTATCTGTTTCAACTTCTACTGTGAAGTTTTTATTAACATCTTCTCCAACTTCTTTATGAGTTAAATCTGGCTCTCTAACTTCTTTATCATAAATTGCTCCAACTTCGTATGCCATACCTAAAATGCTAAGTAAATCCCCACGATTTGCAGTAAGTTCAAAATCTATAACATTATCGTCCAATTTTAAGAATTTAACAGGGTCTTCTCCAATAGGTGCATTTTCAGGTAATTCACATATACCGTTTTTATCTGCTTCTGATAAGAATTTTTTATCAATTCCTATCTCATATAAAGCACATAGCATTCCATTTGATTCTTGACCACGAATATTCCCTTTTTTTATCGTTATTTCTGGAAGTTCTGCACCAACTTTAGCAACAATTACTTTTATTCCTTTTCTTGCATTAGGTGCTCCACACACTATATTTAAAACTTCTGATCCAATATTTACTTTGCATAAATGTAAGTGATCTGAATCTGGATGTGGTATGCATTCTATTATTTCTCCTATAACTAAATTTGTAGCAGGTACAAGTTTTTCTGCGCTATCATATTCGTTTCCAACTCTTGTCATATCTTCTGCTAATTTTGTTACATCTATATCTTTATCTATATCGATATAGTCTTTCAAAAAATTTGTACTTAAAATCATCGTTTTCTCTCCTTTATTTTATTTAAATTTGTAAATCACTGCGCGGGCTTTAACTTTTTTTATTTTCTAATTGCACAGATTGGAAAAGAATCGTTTTTTAGCAAGGCAAAATCTTACGCAAAAAGCGGAGTGTGCTTTGTGCACATGAGCATTTTTAAGTAAGATTTTAACACAGCTAAAAGGCGATTGTTTTTCAATCCTTCCTGTCGAATTGGCTAAGGAATCTAACATCATTAGTATATAGATACCTCATATCAGTAATTCCATATCTAAACATAGCTAATCTATCAATACCAGTTCCAAATGCAAAACCGCCAAATTTTTCTGGATCATATCCATTCATTTTAAGCACATTTGGATGAACAATTCCTGCACCTAAAACTTCTATCCAACCTGTTTGTTTGCACAAGTTACAACCTTTTCCACCACATTTAAAACATGTAACATCAACTTCATAGCTTGGTTCTGTAAATGGGAAAAACGAAGGTCTAAATCTTAAATCTAAATTTGCACCAATTATTTTTCTTACAAATATTTCCAAAGTTCCCTTTAAATCTGCTAAAGATACTCCTACCTCTTTTTTATCTATAACTAACCCCTCAATTTGATTAAATTGATGAGAATGTGTAGCATCATCTTCTCTTCGATATGTTTTACCTAAAGTAATTATTCTAATTGGATTTTTTTCTTCATTTGCAAGCATTACTCTTGCTTGAACTGCAGATGTTTGAGTTCTTAAAAGATTTTCTTCTGTAATATAAAAACTGTCTTGCATATCTCTTGCTGGATGTCCCTTTGGAACATTAAGCCTTTCAAAACAAAATTCATCTGTCTCTAATTCTGGTCCTTCTACGACATCATATCCCATAGAAACAAATAAATCTTCCATGTCTTCTATTACTCTATTTAATGGATGTATACTTCCTCTTTTTAACTTGTTTCCTGGTAATGTAATATCAACTTTTTCATTTTCTAATTTTTTATTTAATTCAAATGTTTTGAACTCTTCTTCTCTTTTTTTAATAAATTCTTCAACAGATTCTTTTGCATCATTTACCCATGCACCAACCTTTGGTCTTTCTTCTTGGGCTAAATCTTTTAATCCTTTTAAAATATCTGTGAGTTCACCTTTTTTACCTAAAACTTTAATTTTAATTTCTTCAAGATTTTTACGGTCTGTAGCCTTTTTTATTTCCTCTAAAGTTTTTTGTTTCAATGTTTCAATTTTTTCTTTCATATTTTTCTTCCTTTCTTTTAAATTCTATATTTAAAGTGATTAAACAAAATCACTATAATATACTAACTTTAAAATAAATCGATTACTTTCAATAAATCCAAAAAAAAGCAAAACATCCTTAAAAGGACGAATTGCTCGTGGTACCACCTTTTTTTATAGTATTTCTACTACCTCATTACAGATTTACGTTCTTACACGTTTTGACTCCATTATTGAAATTCGTTAATTTGCCTTTCTATTGTGGCTCTCAGTCATAGACCACAACTCCCTGTATAGAGTTTCAAACTAACTACTTAGATAACTTCTTCACCAAAAATATAAATTATTATCGAATTATATTATTTTTTCATAGATTTGTCAATGCCTATTTTACTCGATTTATTCACATCCACCACAATGTGAGCAACCACCTGAACAACCATGTTTTTCGTCATCTGGATTGCCACTCCAATCAAGCTCAATATGGTTTGAACATTCAGGGCATATTATTTCATTAATGCTTTCATCAACTAAAGCACTAAATTCTGCTCCACAATATGGACAAGAAATATCAAATTCATCATCTATATCTTCATCATAGATATCTGAACATATATTATTTACTCTACTTTGTAATTCTTCTAGTCGATTATTTTGTAATTCTTGTATTTCTAAAATTGAAGATAATTCGTTTTGTTTATAATCCATTATCTTTTCTGTTTGCTTTAAAAATGCATCAACAAGCGTGTCTAGTCTTTTAGTTATATATAAAAGATCATCTTCATTTTTAATGTTTTCGTTTATATCTTTTATAAAGCTTAATAGTTCTTTTTTTAAGTCTTCTAACATTAATTTGCCATTAAATCCTTTCCATATACTCACATGTACGAGTATCTATTCTTAGAACATCTCCAATATTTACAAACATTGGAACTTGTAATTCTAAACCTGTTTCTAAAGTTGCTGGTTTTCCTGAAGTTGTAGTTGTGTTTCCCGCAAAACCTGGTTCTGTATATGTTACTTCTAATTCAACAAATATAGGAGGTTCTACTGCAAATACACTTCCTTTATATGATAATATTTTGACCATCATATTTTCTTTTAAGTATTTTAAACAGTCTCCTAATTGTTCTTTATTTAATGGAATTTGATCATATGTATCATTATCCATAAAATAATATAAATCTCCATCATTATATAAATATTGCATTTCTTTTTTCTCAATTTCTGCTGCTGGAAATTTATCTGATGGATTAAAAGTTTTTTCTAAAACTGCACCTGTAATAACATTTTTAAGTTTTGTTCTAACAAATGCTGAACCTTTTCCAGGTTTAACATGTTGAAATTCTACTACTCTAAATACATTTCCTTCCATTTCAAATGTTGTTCCATTTCTAAAATCTCCTGCTGAATATACTGCTGCCATATTTTATCCCTTTCCTTTCATTTATTCTTTTACATAGTCAAAATTGTAATTATTTTTCAAACTTATAGTATTATACACTCTTTAGATGATTCTGTCAAGGCAGTTGCACCTTTTTTAGTTACCAAAACAGTATCTTCTATTCTAATTCCAAAGTTTCCAGATATATATATTCCTGGTTCATCTGTTATTACCATGTTTTCTTTTAATGTACTATCATTTTTTAATGTAACCGCTGGTAATTCATGAATATCAAGTCCAACTCCATGTCCTAAAGAATGTACTAATGTTTGATTATATAGGTTAAAATCGCTTTCTACACTTTTTACTATTGTTTTAATACTAGCACCTTCAACTATTTCATTTAATGCTTTTATTTGATTATTTAAAACTAAATCGTATACTTGTTGTTGTTCTTGTGTAATACCACCTACAAATATTGTTCTTGTCATATCTGAACAATATCCATTTATTTTACATCCCATATCTATAGTAATGATATCTTGTTCTTGTATAACTCTATCTGTTGGTATAGCATGTGGTTTAGATGAATTTTCTCCGTGAAGCAACTATTGCATCAAAGGATTCTCCGCTCTGAGTTGTCTAGATAATATTCATGTATTTTTCTTGCAATTTTCTTTTCTGTTAATCCAGGTTTTATATATGTTAAGAGCATTTCAAAGCATTTATCTGTAATTTCACAAGCCTTTTTTAAGTTTGCTATTTCATCTTCATCTTTAATTATCCTCAATGATTCAATTATTTCATCAGCTTCTACAAAATTATTAATTTTAAATTTTCTAATATATTCCTTATATTTATAATATGTTAAATATTTTTCTTCAAAACCAACATTTTCACAGAATAAAAAGAAGTTTTCATAGTCTTCCCTAGATATGTTTTTCATGTCATCAACAACAATGTCATCAAACGGTGTTATAATATTAGATACATACTCCATATACCTGGCATCAGTTATATAAATATTTTCTTTTCTGGTAAGTAGCAAAATTCCTTCAGCTTCAATTTTTGTTAAATATTTGATATTTATTGGATTTGCAATTATCATTCCTTGAAGATTTAAACCCGCCATTTTATTTCTCACAGCTTGCAATCTATCATTCATAAATCTCACCTCTCACATCTAACCTCTATTTCTACTATATAATCCCACAGTAAAAATGTTTAACAGAATATTTACAATTATAGAATATGGTACAAATATTGTAATTAATGCACCAATAACTATAAATGGCCCAAAAGGAATATATTCATCCATTTTTTTGATTCTTAGCAATATTAGTAAAATACTTAGTATGGCTCCAATTAAAAATGATATCAATGCTACTATTATAATATTTGTTAATCCAAAATATAGGCCTAATGCACCCATTAATTTAACATCTCCAAGTCCCATAGCTTCTTTTCCATAAACTAATCCACCTAAAAGAGTAATTGCCAAAAAGATTCCAGCTCCTGCAAACATTCCTAGTAGCATATTAATTGATAATGCAACATTTGTAAATCCGTATAAAAATGAAAAAATAAGTCCAAGTTCAAACATTGTGAGATTTAACCTATTAGGTATTATTTGTAATTTATAATCTATTACTACAACACTTAAAAGCATAGGTGTTAAAATAATATATTTTATTAAGTCTAAATTTTCAAGAAAAGATGTATGTATGCCATATCTATATAGTATTGCAATATATAGTATACTTGTTATAATCATAAGTATATAATTAGGCTTAAATTCTTTTTTATATTCTTCAAAAAAGTCTTTTGAAAAAACTTTTTTTTCCTCTGAAAGCCTTTTATTCATCCAATTTACAAACTCACCTACAAATAATCCGAACAATAGCAAATAGGATGTAGTAACCTATATTTATATCATTAATGTATTTCATAATATTTTTCACTCCCTATATATTGTTAAATAGAAGTTGGAGGTTGGAAGTCGGAGGTCAGTCTTCCTACTTCCGACCTCTTACATACTTCTCCCTAATTGTATTTTATTCTATTCTTAATCATTCTCTCCATCGGACGTTTCCATGCAGTATACCAATAATCTTTTTTATCAACAGGATCTACCAAAATCGTAAACATATTGCATCTATTTCCACCTATTACATCTGTAAATATTTGATCCCCAACTACTCCTATGTTTTCAAATGGAATATTCATCTTTTTTTGTGTTCTTATAAATCCCTTTTTTGATGGCTTTTTTGCAAACATTTCAAATGGTATACCAAGTTTATTAGCAACCATTTCAACTTTTGCTTTTTTATTTGTATTAGATAGTATATAAAGTATAATTCCTTGTTCTTGTAAGTTTTTAGCCCAATTAACTTTTTCTTCAGAAAGATTTTTATAATAATCAATTAATGTATTATCTACATCAAGAATTAATGCTTTTATGTTATTTTCTTTCAAAAAATCAATTGTTATGTCTTGCACTCCTTTTAAATAGGCATTTGGATAAATTTTCATAATAAAGTCAAATCCTTTCGCTTTTTACTTCGTATTTTATCTAATAGCAAATATTATATAAATTATTATTATCTTAATAATTGTTTCAGCAAATAATTGAAAATTTGTCATTTTTATTCCTATATCATTTAACTTTTTATAGCTATTTACTATTCTTTCTATTTCTTCATCTGTAGAAATTTTCACTTCTTCCATATATTCTTTTGCTAAATATTCAGCTTTTATCATAGCATCATCTTCTAGATAGCTTCTTATAAAATAAAAAATATAACTAAATAAAAGCATTAAACTTAAGAACAAAGTTTTATTTGGCACTTTTCCTAAAATTCCTAATAGTAAAGTAATCAAAAAATACAACAAATATATATTTGAAAATATAAAATTAAATAAAAGTATTTTTTTACTCTGTATTGAGTGTAAACATTCATGGCATATTGTCTGAACTCTTGTATAGCTTTGTTTTACATCTGCAATAATTATTTTATTTGTTACAGCAATATAAAGGCAAGTTTTTTGTTCCTTGTCTTCTTCTATCTTAACATTATTATTATGTAGTTTATTTAATACATATTTGCAAATCTCTATATTGCTTGGATATTTATCCATTATGTCATTAAACTGCTTTTCTTCTGATTTAGCAAATTCTTTTAATTTTTGTAAATTAAACTCATAAATAATTGCGAGAATTAGAAGTGTAATAAGTATAATTAAAACTATAATAATATATTCCATAATTATTACCATTTTCTTCTTAATGAGGTCGGAAGTCGGAGGTCAGAGGTGGAATTTCTCACTTTTCACTTCTAACCTCTCACCCCTCACATCTAACCTCTAATTAAGCAAATCCTTTACAGCTTCAGAAATTATACGATTTACATCTCCAAGCATAACATTAAATTTGAGCTCTGCATCAAAATATTTTTTTATTTCTGGTATTTCAATCATTTCTTTATACTTATTTTGAATATCATGCATTTTTGCTTCATCAGTTTTGCCTGTTTGCATTGTATTTAGTTGTTCTTCATATCTTAATTTATTAAATTCGTCTATCTTCTTTTTATATTCTGGCATTATATTAATAGCTTGTTTAGCATTTTTTAAATCCATATATTCTGTTGAAGACTTTATTTCTTCTGCTAGTTTATTTACAGTATCATATACTTGCATAATTTACTTTCTCTCCTTTGCCAATGGGTTGTCAATGGGGACGGTTCCTTTTGACATATTCATTTTCATTGTTTTTTATCTTATGTTTCTTATGTGTCAAAGGGAACCGTCCCCATTGACACTCAAGCATATGCTTGATTTTTTCTGAAAGTAAGAAGATTTGTAATTTCTCCTCGTGCTTTTTTCTTATGTTTAGCATTCTTTTCTTGTATAAGTTCTTTTCTTTGTTTTTCTGCAACTGTTTCACAAATTGCTTTTTGATATGTAAAATGTGTATCTTGAGCTATTTTGTTCCAATTATACTCATTTCTAACTTTAATCTTTGCTTTTTTTACCATATTTGCTGCTAATTGATGGTCAAATAATAATTCTATAATTGAATCTGCTATTGAATTACTATTTCCACAATATGTTTTCATTCCTGTTTCTCTGTGAGT
>ODAJ012187506.1_pt1 | contig 17019 bp, 13 predicted proteins | sample 1539241 | NCBI WGS metagenome assembly ODAJ01 (sample SAMN02144231, study PRJEB22623) | gut metagenome | biome: sheep rumen | host: Ovis aries | place: New Zealand
CTTCTTTAGGATGCGCTTGTAAATCCATCTGATTATCTTACCTATAGTAGTGTAGCGGATGCCCCAATCGGTGATGGCTTTAGCAAAGAGCGCCTCGATGTGAGGGTTCTTCTGTGGATGCTCAATGCGAGTGAGTGGAAGTGGGGTTGTGAGTGGAGGACGGTCGTACTCATAGTGCTGCAGGAGGGAGGATGCCCGAAAATGAGTGCCATTTTTCAGTCCGATGTTTCGCACTAAGGTGTGGACTGGTGTGAGGCAAAGTCCATGTGCTTTGTAGATGGCCAGTTCCCAACAGATGTCCCAAGGAATAGGCTGCTTATCCAAACTCTTCAGACAAGGAAACACTCCTCCGTATTGAATGGCGAGCTGGTCTTCGGGGGTCATACCCTCAAGGGCTTCCTGGCGAGTCTTATAGTGCACAAAATGCTGTTGCCAACGGTCGCGCCAAGTGCCCCATCCCCAGCCAGACATGTGGGGAGTGAAGTAAAAAGAAGTTTCAGTGGAGAGAGTCAGCAAATCCAAATTCGTGAATCCAGCCACATGCATAACGGTGGATATATCTTGGTAGAGGTCGAAAGCTTGGTTCATGTATTGTAGATAGTAGGGCGAGGTGACGATATCGTCCTCCAGCACAATGATGCGGTCGTGTTGTTGAAATACTTGGGCAATGCCTTCGGTGATGTTGCGCTCCAAATAGATGTTCTCAGGTCGCAGGATGAGGGTCATGCTGCGAAGTACACCTGTGCGTTCTACTTCATCTTTTACTTGGTGGAGAAGAGCGCGCACTTCGTTCACCTGCTGCCAAGACTTAGTGTCCTTTCCACCATCGGAAAAGACATAGAGGTCGGTATCCTTGGCCAGGGTGTTGGCAAGAAGGGCTGAGAGAGTCTTCTGCGTGTTGTCTGCCCGATTATAGACAAAGAGTGCAACTGGAGAGGTCATGAGCGTAAAAAATGAAAAGTGAACCTTTTGTTCGACTAACCAACAACCAATTAGTTTGGTGTAGGCAATTAAGATTTGCAAAGTTACACTTTTTTTATGTTTTCTTCTTCTTTCGTTCTTTAATTTTTTCATTCTTTAATATTTTTTGTTACCGTTGGCTAATGCCGAAAGTACTCACGTTCGGAAAATCTCAAATAAATTTGTTTTTTCTCTCACTTAATCGTACCTTTGCAGAAAAATTGACCGTTATGACGATAGAAGAAAGACTGATAGCCAGTGTGCAGGAAGCTGTGAAGGCTCTGTATGGCATGGATGTGACTGCACAGCAGGTGCAGTTGCAGAAAACGAGAGACGAATTTGAGGGACATCTGACAGTTGTGGTGTTTCCTTTTGTGAAAGCAGCGAGAAAAGCTCCCGACATGGTGGGAGACGAGATAGGAAAGTATCTTGTTGAGCATGCAAGCGACATGGTGGCTAAGTACAATGTGGTGAAAGGATTTCTTAATCTTGTCATCAGCGATGTTCCTTGGATAGAGTTGCTTAACCAAATCAATGCGGAAGAAAACTTTGGTTTCCAGCCAATCACCAACGGAAGCCCATTGGTGATGATTGAGTACTCCTCGCCTAACACCAACAAACCTCTCCATTTGGGGCATGTGAGGAATAACCTTTTGGGAGCTTCTTTGGCTCGTATTGTCGAGGCAAATGGTAATAAGGTGGTCAAAACCAATATAGTCAACGACCGTGGCATCCACATTTGCAAAAGCATGCTCGCATGGCTCAAATGGGGCAATGGCGAAACGCCCGAATCGTCGGGGAAAAAGGGTGACCACCTCATTGGAGACTACTATGTGGCTTTCGACAAGCACTACAAAGCAGAATGTGAGAGTCTCATCCAGCAATATCTCAACGAGGGTATGGACCCAGAGGCCGCTAAGGAGCGCGCCAAGCAAGAAGCTCCACTCATTAAGGAAGCCCATGAAATGCTGGTGAAATGGGAACAAGGCGATCCTGAAGTTCGTGCATTGTGGAAAAAGATGAACGAGTGGGTTTATGCTGGATTTGACGAAACCTACAAGATGATGGGGGTAAGCTTTGACAAGATTTACTACGAATCGGACACTTACCTTGAAGGAAAAGAGAAAGTGATGGAAGGTTTGGAGAAGGGCCTCTTCTACCGTCGTGAAGATGGGTCGGTGTGGGCTGACCTTACGGCAGAGGGATTGGATGAAAAACTTCTGTTACGTAGCGATGGTACGTCTGTCTATATGACACAAGACATTGGTACGGCCAAGCTCCGTTTTCAGGATTTCCCCATCGACAAGATGATTTATGTGGTGGGCAATGAACAGAATTACCATTTCCAAGTGCTCTCCATCCTGCTTGACAAACTCGGCTTCAAGTGGGGTAAAGACCTTGTGCATTTTTCCTACGGAATGGTGGAACTCCCCAATGGTAAGATGAAAAGTCGTGAAGGCACAGTGGTAGATGCCGATGACTTGATGCAGACGATGATTGCCGATGCATACGAAGCCAGTAAGGAACGTGCCAAGCAGACCGACATGACTGAGGAAGAAGCCCGTGAGGTGGCTCGCAAAGTGGGATTAGGTGCACTGAAGTATTTTATCCTCAAGGTAGATGCTCGCAAAAATATGCTCTTCAACCCCGAAGAATCGATAGACTTCAACGGTAACACGGGTCCTTTCATCCAATACACCTACGCACGTATTGCCTCTATCCTCCGCAAAGCTAAAGAGCAAGGCATCGAAATTCCTGCTCAATTGATGGCATTCGATTCTCAACTCTCAACGAAAGAGACAGAACTCATCCAAAAACTTAATCAGTTTGGCACGGCGGTACGTCAAGCTGGTACTGATTACAGTCCTTCAGGCATTTGCAACTATTGCTACGAACTCACTAAAGCTTTCAACCAGTTCTACCACGACTTCACCATTTTGGGCGAAACCGACACAAACTTGAAGCTTTTCCGCCTCTCGCTTGCCAAAGCAGTGGCAAAGGTGGTGAATTTGGGCATGGGACTGCTTGGCATAGAAATGCCCGAGCGCATGTAATCAGCACAGGGCGATGAAGATGAAATCCTATTCGATGTAACAGAATTGCAAAAACTTGTTACAATAACGAAAACAGGTCTTTAGGGAAAACGCTAACTTTGTAGCGAAAATAACCTAAAGACTTGTTTTTTATGATGAAGAGAAACTTTCTGATGTTGGCACTGGCCATTGGATTCAGTGCTCAGGTAGCAGCACAAATGTTGCCTTACCAAAATACTAACTTATCGGCCAAGGAACGAGCCACAGATCTCTGCTCCCGCCTCACCTTGGAAGAGAAAGCCCAGCTTATGCTTGATGAAAGTCCTGCCATTCCTCGTTTGGGCATAAAAAAATTCTTTTGGTGGAGCGAGGCTCTGCATGGAGCGGCCAATATGGGCAATGTCACTGTCTTTCCCGAACCTATAGGTATGGCAGCGTCGTTCAACCCTAATCTCCTCTATAAAGTGTTTGATGCAGCCAGCACAGAATTTCGTGCACAATATAACCATCGTATGCTGAACGGAGGTGAAGATGAGAAATTTCATAGTCTGTCTGTTTGGACACCAAATGTCAACATTTTCCGCGACCCTCGCTGGGGCAGAGGACAGGAAACATACGGTGAAGACCCCTACCTCACTTCAGTGATGGGTACTCAAGTGGTGCGCGGATTGCAAGGTCCTGAATCGGCCAAATACCGCAAACTTTGGGCTTGTGCTAAACATTATGCTGTACATAGTGGACCAGAATGGTCACGTCATACAGCCAATCTTATTGATGTAACACCTCGCGACATGTGGGAGACCTACATGCCCGCTTTTAAGACGTTGGTGCAGGACGCTAAGGTAAGAGAGGTGATGTGTGCCTACCAAAGGCTGGATGATGACCCCTGTTGTGGTAGTCAGCGTCTGTTGCAACAGATTCTGCGTGACGAATGGGGATTTCAATACTTGGTAGTGAGCGACTGCGGTGCGGTGAGCGACTTCTACAGCAGTCACAAATCTTCCTCTGATGCCGCCCATGCTTCAGCTAAGGCCACTATTGCTGGAACGGATGTGGAGTGTGGCTATGGCTATGCTTACAGAAGCATCCCAGAAGCTGTCAGGCGAGGGTTTATCACCGAAGCTGAAGTTGATAAGCATGTGGTGCGTTTGCTTGAAGGGCGTTTTGACCTGGGCGAGATGGACAATCCCTCGCTGGTGGAATGGTCTAAGATTCCTTATTCAAAAATGGACTGTAAGGAGCATCGACAGATTGCTCTTGATATGGCGCGCCAGACCATCGTGCTTCTTCAGAACAAAGGCAATGTTTTACCTTTAGCGAAGAACAAAGAAAAAATAGCCGTTATAGGTCCTAATGCCGATGATGAACCCTTGATGTGGGGTAACTACAATGGCACACCCAACCACACTATCACCATCCTCGACGGCATCAAGACAAAGCAAAAGTCACTCCTTCATCTGCCAGGATGTGATAGGACCTACGACAAAGTGATGGACTGCTTGATGAACACCTATTGTGCCATTGACGGCAAAAAAGGTCTTAAAGGCACCTTTTGGAACAATACGGAAATGGAGGGCAAGCCTGTGACCACTCAATTCTACATTACACCCTTAGCTGTCACTACAGCAGGTATGCACAATTTTGCCCCTGGCGTCAATCTTGAGGATTTTTCGGCTAAGTACGAGACAATTTTCACCCCCAAGGAGGCAGGCGAATATGTGGTGAACATGGAAAGTTGTGGTGATTTTCAGCTTTACATTGACGGTCAGCAGAAAGTACGTCAACACACTTGGCGCACTACTCCCACACGGACAGTTATCCAGGCAGAAGCAGGCAAGTCGTACAAGATTGAGGTGCATTTCAAATTTGTGAAGACTTGGGGTGCCAATATGAAGATCAACATTGCCAAAGAGCAGCCCATTGATTATGCCGCAATTATTGACCAGCTTAAGGGCATTGATAAAGTTATCTTTGTAGGCGGTATTGCCGCTGCTTTGGAAGGAGAAGAAATGCCTGTAGAGATTGATGGTTTCAAAGGCGGTGACCGCACTCACATAGAACTGCCTAAAGTTCAGCGTGACTTTTTGAAGGCCTTGAAAACTGCTGGAAAGACAGTGATTTTTGTCAACTGTTCAGGCTCTGCTATTGCTTTGTTGCCAGAGACGGAGAGCTGTGATGCTATTGTACAGGTGTGGTATGCCGGACAAGAAGGTGGACAAGCTGTGGCCGATGTTCTTTTTGGCGACTATAATCCCAGCGGCAAACTGCCTGTTACTTTCTACAAGACTTCGGCCCAACTTCCCGACTTTGAGGATTACTCCATGAAAGGGCGCACCTACCGCTATTTCTCCGACCCACTCTTTGCTTTTGGCTATGGAATGAGTTTCACCCAATTTAGTCTTGGCGAAGGAAAAGTGTCGAAGAATGGAGATAATTTCACCCTCAGTGTGCCTGTGAGCAATGTGGGAAAGCATGACGGCACAGAAGTGGTGCAGGTGTATCTGCGCGACCTCTCCGATCCCAATGGTCCTCTTAAGTCGCTCCGTGCTTTTCAGCGCGTGGATGTAAAGGCTGGACAGACAGTCATTGCCAAGCTTACCCTTACGCCCCAGTCGTTCGAATTTTTCGACCCTGAGACAAATACTGTGCACCAGAAAGAGGGCGATTTTGAAGTGCTCTATGGTACCAGTTCGCAAGATAAGGATTTGAAGAGACTTATCCTCAACGTGAAATAGCTACCACCCTTTCCCGTGCCTCGTCGAGTAAGGCAAAGAGTTCATCTTGGGTAGTTGCCTGAAGGATGCGAATGCGAGTTTGTCGAAAATCGGGGATTCCCTTGAAGAGGGGACAATTGGCAAGGTGTCGTCTTACATGGATGATGCCTCCCAGTTCGCTCCTCCCATGCCCTTTCGCCCCACAGTCTTCAGCAAGGGAGTAGGCAATGCTTGTGCGCACTTGTTGTTTGAGCACAGCAAACTTCCAGTCGGTGGTCATAGTGGAGTCGTGCTTACCAGTGTCAAGATAAGAACGAACATCCTTAAAGAGCCAAGGTTGTCCGAATGTGGCACGTCCAATCATCACGGCATCTACTCCATAGCGATTGAAGGCGGTTTCCGCATCTTCGGCTGTACAGATGTCGCCATTCCCTATGATGGGAATGTGGATGCGGGGGTGGCTTTTTACTTCTCCGATGAGCGTCCAGTCCGCTTCACCCTGATACATCTGCGAGCGTGTGCGACCGTGAATGGTGAGGGCTTCAATGCCGCAGTCTTGAAGCCGCATGGCAAGTTCTAAAATAAAGGGGGTGCCTTTGTCAATAGGTTTCCATTCTTCAGGAATTTCGTAGAGTGAGGGTACATCCCAACCTAATCGTGTTTTAACAGTGACAGGGATATGGACAGCCTTGACCACTTCACGAGTGATGTCGAGCATCAGTTGGGGAGTGCGCAGCATGCCTGCTCCAGCTCCTTTGCCCGCCACTTTTTTCACCGGGCAGCCAAAATTGATGTCAAGCACGTCGGGCTTTGCCTCATTTTCCACCATTTTGGCAGCTTCGACCATGCTGGCCACGTCGCGCCCATAAATTTGAATGGCCACGGGGCGTTCGCAGTCATCCACCCGAATTTTCTCTAACGAACGGTTCACGTTGCGTATGAGTGCATCGGCACTGACAAATTCGGAATATACCATGCTGGCTCCGAACTCCTTGCACAAAAGGCGAAAAGCCTGATCCGTCACGTCCTCCATGGGAGCTAACAGAACAGGCTTGTCACCAAGATTGATGTTTCTGATTTGCATCGTCCTTTTATTATGCCTCTGAGAATTGGTCTTTTCCAACTCCACACAATGGGCACTCAAAATCTTCGGGAAGGTCTTCAAAAGCCGTACCTGGCTCGATGCCCCCTTCTGGATAACCTACCTCTGGGTCGTATTCCCAGCCGCAGGTGTCACAAACGTATTTTGCCATATTTGTTTATAGTTTATTGGTCATGCTAAAATAGAAGTTCTTTCACTCACTTCAGTCCTTAAAGAATCGGTTGTACAGACCTTGGAACCCAGCTCCATGGCGTGCTTCGTCTTTTGCCATTTCGTGCACAGTGTCATGGATGGCATCAAGCCCCAGCTTCTTGGCCACTTGTGCCACTTTCAGCTTGCCGGCACAAGCACCTTCTTCAGCTTCCATACGCATTTTGAGGTTCTTTTTGGTGTCCCAAACCACTTCACCCAGCAATTCTGCAAAGCGTGAAGCGTGGTCAGCCTCTTCATAGGCATAACGACGGAAAGCTTCAGCCACTTCAGGATATCCTTCGCGGTCTGCTTGGCGCGCCATGGCCAAATACATGCCCACTTCGGTGCATTCGCCCATGAAGTCGTTTTTCAATCCTTGGCGGATGAAGTCGCCTTCTTCACCTTCGGGGATGGCCTTTGCCACACCCAGTTCATGTTCACACGCAAAATTCAGTCCTTCCGTTTCTTCCTTCAATTTAAACTTGTCGCCAGGAACTTTGCACTGAGGACATTTTTCAGGAGGGTTCTCTCCCTCATACACATACCCACATACGGGGCATACCCATTTCTTAGCCATAAATGTTAGGTTTTTTAGCGTTAGTATTTATTTTCTTAGACACGTATTTTTTGCAAAGGTACGATTAAGTGAGCACAATACAAAATGAAAAAGCATTTTTTTTCATTTTTATTGCCGAACGCAAGTACCTTCGGCATAGCCAACGGTACGATTAAGTAAGCACAATACAAAATGAAAAAGCAAAAAAAAATAGGAATATACGTTTTTTTCACCGATTAGGATAGACAACCTCGTTGCTACGTTCGCCCAAACCGCCATAGAAATTGGCACAACGGACGGAGAAACAAGCACCTTCTGCAGTACCTTTGGGCACCGTGAAGCGAGGTTCGGTGGTGAATGCCACTACATCGCGGTTTTTGCACACGGCATAGAGGCAGGCTTCGGGAATGTCATCCCAATAAATGTTGCCACGGTCTTTTATCTTCACAACAGGTGGATTAATCTGCGCCACCCGCTGGTCGGGGTTCCATCCAGGAAATACCTTGCTGAGTTCATAGTTGTCGGCCTCTTGAGGAGAAAGGTTGGTGTTGTAACGTACGTGGGTGATTACATTGTTCGCATCCTTGAATTGTGTACGTCGCTTGGCTGTTGGAGCCAATTGGAAGTCGGGTTTCAGGCTTTCATATTCGGTGAAAAGTCTTGGCAATGTACCATGCATCTCAGTCCAACCTAAGGAATCGGGCAGGAGTTCCATTAATGTACCCATGAAGACGGCTCGGGGAGCATTTTTCCAGGGACGTCCCAGCATGTAACGTCCATCTTGTTCAGGCGAACCATAGATTCGGCATGAATTGAACACGTAGCCATAGTTGCGGTTAGCTTCGGTGGCAGGAGCACAGATGATGTTGGCTTTTCCACCTCGGTTGCGCAGCTCGATATCGCAGCGGTTAAAATAGATGGTACCTCCTCCGCAGATGAAATCGACAGTGCCCTTGATTGTGCAATCCTCTAAATAGGTGTAGCCGCCATCATTGGTGTAGTAAGTGTCTTGATTGCTCATCAGTGAGAGGTTCTTAAACATATTCCCCTTGCAGTTTTTCTCGTTCAGAGCAACGGCACGGTTGGCGAAGGCTGTCATGTCATCGCGGTAGTTGCTCCAAAACTCAATATCCTGAATGTAAGTACTATCTGCCCCCTTGAGAAAAAGGGTGGAGGTGATGGAAATACCTTCGTGCATGGGCATGGACTCAATTTGGGTGTTCTTCATTCCCTCGCCGCAGATGCTTGTGTTTGGAGCTGTCAGAATGGTCATAGGGCTTGGAATGGTAAGTTCTTTCCCATTTTCTTTTATCTTAATAGGATTTCCTTCTCCTTTGATGCGGTACATGCTCGACTTGACGAAGATGCGAAACCGTTTCGTTTTGTCGGCTCGGTTATTAGCCGCATGGATGGCTTGAATGAAATTTCCATTGGTAGGCACTACGAAGTCATATTTATATCGGATGCGTCCCAAACTGTCAGGTGTTTGGGCCATAAGGACTTTCTCTCCTTCAAAAAAGAGAAGAACTAATACGATACTATATTTGATAAAATTTCTCATACTCCTGATTTTTCTTTATACTGTTTGATATATCTTTCTCTTCATATTCCCTTTTCTGCCCAATCGCTCCTATCCAAGTTACGGTAGCTGATGGCTTCAGCAATGTGTTGTCGTTCCACCTTTTCTGAGCCAGCGAGGTCGGCTATGGTGCGGGCTACCTTCAAGATGCGGCTGTAGGCACGGGCGGAGAGCTTCAGCTTCTCCATGGCCATGCGGAGCATGTCTAAGGAGTTAGTATCAGGCTCGGCATACTGATGGAGCATGCGCTCGGTCATTTGTGCGTTGCAATGGACATCTTTGTAAGAACTGAAACGTTCTTCCTGAATTTTGCGAGCTTTAATAACTCGTTCACGAATGTTGAAAGATGGTTCTCCAGGCTTCATTTGCGAGAGTTTAGCGAAAGGCACAGCCTGTATTTCACACTGTATGTCGATGCGGTCGAGTAGTGGACCGGAAATTTTGTTTATGTAACGCTGTATTTGTCCTGGGGTGCAGACACATTGATGGGTGGCATCATTATGATACCCACAGGGACAGGGGTTCATAGAGGCTACGAGCATGAAAGAACAAGGGAGTGTGAGGTTGTATCGTGCACGTGAGATGGTGATGATGCGGTCTTCGAGTGGCTGACGGAGGGTTTCGAGGACAGAACGATTAAATTCGGGCAGTTCGTCGAGGAAGAGGACTCCGTTGTGTGCTAAGCATATTTCTCCTGGCATAAAGGTATTGCCTCCACCTACCAGTGCCACATCCGACACCGTGTGGTGAGGTGAACGGAAAGGGCGTTGGCTGATGAGGGACGTTTCTTGCTTCAATTTGCCAGCAATGGAGTGTATCTGTGTGGTTTCAAGACTTTCGCTCAAGGTGAGGGGAGGAAGAATAGAAGGCAATCGTTTGGCCATCATAGATTTTCCGCATCCAGGACTGCCCACCAGAATAATATTATGCCCGCCAGCAGCTGCCACCTCAAATGCCCGTTTCACATTTTCTTGACCCTTCACTTCATCAAAGTCATAGTCGAAAGTGAAGACTTGGGAGTAAAATTCCTCACGCGTGTTGACGATGGTAGGTTCAAGATGTGTAAGGCCTGAAAAGTAATTGACTATGTCATTGATGTGGCTTACGCCAAACACTTTCAATTTGTTTACAACAGCTGCTTCACGTGCATTTTCAGTAGGTACGAATAGTGCTTCATAACCCATCTGGCGAGCTTTGATGGAAATGGGCAATGCTCCTTTTACAGGCAAGATGGTGCCGTCCAATCCCAGTTCGCCAACAAACATGTAGCGTTCCGTGTTCTCTATTGTCAGAAAACCGTATGAAATCAGCACTCCTATTGCCACAGGAAGGTCAAAACCCGAACCTTCCTTGCGTATGTCGGCTGGTGCCAAATTGACCACTACCGACTTGAAGGGTGCTTTGTAGCCATTCACCCTCAGCGATGACTGCACACGTTCTTGGCTTTCTTTCACGGCATTGTCGGGCAAGCCCACGATGGTAAACTTTGGTGTCTGCCCCCCCTCAAAATTATCCACTTCCACTGTAATGAGTTGTGCATCCAGGCCCTGAAGTGCTGCACTATGAATTTTCGCAAGCATGTTTTTTATTTTATGTGTTTTTTCAACATCTCTTCCATTTGACTCACATCATCGCTGCAATCCAGTATTTTGTGTTCCTGGTTGGTAAGGATGAAGTAGGGAATGTTGTGAATGCCCATTTTCTTGATGGCTGCTGATTCGAAGGCTTCCCCATCGCAGTAGTGTTCGATGGTTTTGACAGAGTCGGGTCGCACAGCATCTTCCCATCGTCGCATGTCCATGTCGAGAGAGACAGCTACGATGCGAAGTTGACCATCGGTATCATATTTGTCTGCGCATCGGCGCAATTTCCATAAGAAATCATATCCGTTGGGCATCCAGATGGACCAAAAGGCAATCAGGTTGAATTTTTTTTGTTTGCTCCACAGTGGTATGGTGGTTTTCTTTTGCCCAACAAGAGAGACATCAGGCAACGTCTCCCCCACCCTTCTTTTGAGGGTACTTTTCACTTTGCTGTCTATGTCAAGCACATAACGGTTGTGAGGATGTTTTGCTTTGAGCACCTTGAGCAAATCAGCCACTTCATCGTCACTCACATTTTCGTCCTCTACAAAATAGTGTTCAAATAAATGAATGGCTACGGGCGAGAGAAGGTTGTCCTTGATGTAGCGTCGTGCTGTGACTTTCATTTCAGTAGGGTTTTGAGTGTAGGTTTCTTGCCGAAACTGATTCATCAGCTGGTTCTCCTCGCTGCCATTGACCACATAATTTTTCAAATCGTTGGCCGTTGCTTCATAAGTGAGGTCATACCCAGGCCCTGCAAAGATGACTTGTTCCATACCATTCGGGAAAACAAGCATGTAGGAGGTTACCTCGTCAGCTTCTCCGCGATAGAGGAATTTTCCCTCTTGGATGGTAAGCGTGTCAAGCCGTGCGTAGTCATCGGAGAGGTTGTAGATGTAGAGTTCTCCTGCCTGCATGTCTCTGAAGGAACCTTTGATGCGAAATGAGGTGCCTTCAGGTCCACATGCAGACAAGAGGAGCAGAGCAATGCCTGCCAGAAAACTATGGAACGTGTATTTCGTCATTATTTGTTATAGTCGGAAAATTCTGCATCGTTGGCGGCTCGTTTGGCCATAGAAGGGTCAAGAGCGATGGCTTGAGCCAGATAATCTTTCACTGCAGCTTTTTCATTCATTCTTGCAGCCAGAATGGCGCGCAAATAGAAGGTCATGGCATCAGGATTCTTTATGTTGGTGAGAATCTTTTGAGCGTCGGCATAATCTTGGGAAAGGATGTTAGAGAGCACAGCACTATTGTTGGCTGACTTTGCAAATTTGGCAGAGGCTTGGCTGTATTTTCCTTGAGCCAGATAAAGATGGCCGAGCGCTTCGTCAATGTTGTTGGCTGCCACACCTTTAGCGATAAACATCTCTGCGTCTTGGAAATTCCCGTTCTGAATAGCCATCATGCCGAGATTGACGTTGGGTTCGGAAGCATTGGGATTGATGCTCAATGCTTGTCGAAAAAAGCCTTGTGCGTCATCCACACGTCCTGTACGCAAAGCTATTTCTCCCAGATTGTTGTAGGCGCGATAGTCTTGTGGGAAGAGTGCTACTACCTTCTTCAGAATCATCTCTTTCTCTGCATCGGTGGTAGAGAGTGTGTTGGCTGCATATATGAGTTCTTCCAGACTCAATTTGGCTGCATTGGTTTTCACTAACTCCATGATGGCATCATCACTGCGTCCAATTACATCGTAGTTAATCACCATACGGGCCCGACGCAGTTCAGGCAGCACAGCATCGGCCAATTCCTTATAGAGGAGTGCAACGTTGCGGATTTCTTGTTCACGCTGTTCAGGGTCTTGATACATGGATAGCACTCGAAGAATGATGTCTTTGTCGGGCAAGTTAGACTGCGACACCAATGCCTGGAATCCTTCCCAGTCCTCAGCGGTGTATTTGGTGTCCACATTGGTAGCAAGCTGGTTCTGCTTCAATTGCTGGTTTACATAGTCTTCTGACACTGTTCCGCGCTTTTCAGCCAGTTTTTCATTGATGATGTATGCCCCATCTGGCGAAGCGTAAGCACTTATTTCTATGTTGTTCAGCACAAGACTCTGCTCGTCGTTCTTGATGTTTTTAAGTGTTGCAATGAAGTCCTGCACCGTTTGGCTGTTTAGTTCACTACCTCGTAGATTGGCTTGACCAATAAGAAATTTGATGGCAGCCTCTTGCTTTTGGTTGATGACTCGTTGGAAATTGTCTGGGGCTACTCCAAAATTTGCCGTTTTAGCCGTTTTGGTGATGAGGGAAGCTGTACACTGGGTGCCATATCCTATCTTCACAGTAGGCATCTTGATGACTTTCTTTCCTTTTCGAGCATTGAATTGCATGAACAGCTCACACTTTTCCATCCCTTCTTCAAAGGGTACGCTGAAGCGCATGGTGGCATGTCCCCCGTTTTTGTAAGAGATGATGGTGTTGTTGGCTTCCACTTTCTCCCCTTGCAAGGTGAAACCGTCGCCAGCTGAAGTACCACCATCCCACTTAATGATGGGTGTACAAGTTATAATGGCTTTCTTGTTCATCGTCTTTGCGGGAACATTGATGCTGATGGTTGCTGGCACGTCGCCAGCCATGTATTCCAAAGGTGTGGGTGAAACGGCGAAGTTGCCAGCTACAAAAACTTTCTGCTTTCCACAACTTGTCAGCAGCATAGCTATGCATGTTGCCGACATCCAAATCTTGTTCTTTCTCATATCTATTTTAATCTTTCAATGTTTTAATATTTCTTTTAAAGTTAATAATTAAGAGTCTTTTTAATCTTTCATGTATTTTCTACTTATACGTTTCACAGGGTACCACACTGACAAGAATCCTACGGTAATGACGGTCAGGAAAATCAGCGCTATATCCACTGCATGCACACTCACAGGGTAAGCATCAATGATGTAGCTTCCCTCGCTGTTGCCAAACCTCACCAAACCGAATTTTTGTTGCAACAGACAAAGAATCAACCCCAGCGCAATACCAATGGCAGCACCCATTAAACAAATCATCCTGCCTTCAATCATAAAGATGTTTTGTATCTGCTTTTCGCTCGCTCCCAGATTGCGGAGGGTAATGGCGTCTTGCTTTTTATCGATAATCAGCATGGAGAGCGATCCAATGATGTTGAAACAGGCGATGGCCAGGATGAACGTGAGAAATAGGAAGGAGATGAGTTTTTCTATCTGCATAATCTTGAACGTGTCCTCTTGCTGCTCATAACGATCCAACACCTGAAATTTCTCACCCAACATTTTTTGTATCCTTTCTTTGGTCTGTCCGAGATCCACACCTTCTTTCAGTTTCAGTTCCACAGCCGACAGATACCCTTGCCGTTCAAACAATCTTCTGGCAAACCCTATGTTGGTAATCACATATTGCGAGTCATATTTGTTCTGCTTCACCATAAATCCTACTTTTGGCGAGTATAGTTCCTCCTCGTTCAGACTTTCACGTGGATTGCTTAGGTCAATGCGTTCTCCTTTTCGGGGGGCAAACACTTGAATTGGTTCTGAAAAATCGGTTGGTAATCCTAATTGCATCAGCAGGTTGGCACCTAAAATGCCATAATCAATAACGTCGGCATGCAGTTCAAACACTCCATCACCTATCAAGATATTGTCAAAGCTCGTCAGTTCTTCAAAATTGTCTTCCACACCTTTCACTGTGGCCATCACCTGGCGGTTGTTCATCACCAACAACGCTTGTTCTTCCACTGTCTCAGTATAGACCTCCACATCGGGGTTCTTCTTCAGCTTTTCCAATCCTTCAACATCAGCGGGAATCCATTTCCCTTCGGTCGGAACTACTTTCAGTTGTGGGTCGAACGAAGTGAATAACCCTGCCACCATGTCCTGAAAACCATTGAACACCGACAAGATGCACACCAATGCAGCCGTTGCAATTGACACACCACACACCGACACACCTGAGATGATGTTGATGGCATTGTGCGATTTTTTTGATAGCAGATAACGCTTTGCTATGTAGAAAGGGAAATTCATATCTTTGTTTCAAGGACGAGTGAGGCAATTTTCCACCCATGCGACATCGTTCAATATCACTGGTTGAGCAATTCATCAATGTGGTCCACATAGTCCAGCGAATCATCAAGGAAAAATTTTAATTCCGGAATGATGCGCAGCTGGTGACGCTCTAATTTTCCCAGTTCATAACGAATTTCAGAAGCATGCTCGTTGATGTTTTGCAGCACTTCTTGCGACCTCTCTGAAGGGAAAATGCTTAAGTAGGCCTTTGCCACACTCAAGTCTGGGCTGATTCGTACCACACTCACGCTAACCAGCAGATTTCTGGTCTGCCTTGTTTGTGCCTGAAAAATGTTGCTCAAGTCCTTCTGAATAAGCCGAGCAATTTTATTTTGTCTTGTTGTTTCCACGCTTTTTAATCTTTTAATTATTAACCTTTATCTTTTAATCTTTTAATTTTCTCATCACTGTCAGTCCGTCTCGTAAGGGCAATATCACTTTTTCCACTCTCATGTCCTGTGCTACGAGGTCGTTAAATGCTTGGATTCCGAGCGTCTGTGCATCATGCGTTTCTGTCTCCAACACATGTCCATCCCACAGCGTGTTGTCAGCCAAGATGTAGCCTCCAACGTTCAGATGCTTCATCACCACCTCATAGTAGTCCACATATTTTCGTTTGTCACCATCAATAAATGCCAAGTCAAACTGCAAGCCCAGCCTCGGTATTACCTCCATCGCATCGCCAATATGCATGGTGATGCAGTCGGCCCACGGCGAGTTCTGAAACCACGGCAATGTGAAATCCTCCTGCTCATCATTAATCTCAATTGTGTGCAGGTGACCACCTTCTGGCAATCCTTCAGCGATGCACAAACCTGAATATCCCGAATAAGTGCCTATTTCCACCACCAGTCGTGGGCGAATCATCCCTACCAGCATTTTCAGTATTCGTCCCTGCAAATGTCCACTTGCCATTCGCCCATAAAGCAGATGCAGCTGCGTAGCTCTCCACAAGCGGTGCATGTAGTCACTCTCCTTATCAATGTGATGGAGAATGTACTCGTCTAATAGAGGTCCTCTTCCTATCCTCTCAACAGGGAGGGAACTGTCACTTTGTACATTCTTCTTTTCCATTGGCAGAGTTCTTATTTATTATTTTCCTCTTTCTTTTTGGCAACTATTTTATTCCCCTTTTGCTGGGAGGGAGAGGTGAGGGTCTTCAGTGCTTCAATAGCCAGTCGGTAACTGTCTAATCCGAAGCCACAAATCACCCCCACACAGGCACAACTAATCATGGAGTGATGACGAAACTCCTCTCGTTGGTGTACATTTGAAATGTGCACCTCCACCACAGGCGTGTTCACCCCTCTGATAGCATCCTGCAAGGCAATGCTCGTGTGCGTGTAAGCCCCAGCATTCAGCACAATACCGTCCCATTCAAAACCCACATCATGAATTTTGTCAATCAAGTCCCCCTCATGGTTCGACTGGTAGTAACTCAGTTCCACCTCTGGAAACAGAATTTTCAGTTCCACCAAGTAGTCCTCAAAGCCTCGACTGCCGTAAATGCCAGGTTCTCTTTTGCCCAGCAAGTTCAGATTGGGGCCATTCAAAATCAGTATTTTCATGATTTCTTCCTTAAGAAATTGATATCTTGTGCAAAATTAGATAAAATTTGGGAATTGTAAGCCATTTGAGATAAAGAAATTTCATTTTCTGTAGAGGAAAGGTACGATTAAGTGAGAGAAAAAACAAATTTATTTGAGATTTTCCGAACGTGAGTACTTTCGGCGTTAGCCAAAGGTACGATTAAGTGAGCACAATACAAATTAGAAATGTTTTTTCAGTTTTATTGTCGGACGTGATTTCCCCTCTTTCCCGTACCTTGCCTCTATAGTTCTTCTATAGTATCTCGCGCCCATTTGTTCGGTACTTGGTTGTTACCTTATGGATACTCTGAACTAACTCCTTGCTATCTGATGCCTCCGGCGAACTTGAGGTTCGTATTGAGGCCTGTTTTGTACGGAATTTTCAGTAAAAATGTGGGCAAGTAGTCAGAAGGAGGGGAAGAACGCATGTTTTTCCATCATTCATATTTCTCATTTCGAACAAAATGTGTAACTTTGCAGACAAATTGTAAAAAAGGAATAGTACAAAATCATTATGGAATTTAAAAGAAACATTGTCATTACTGGTGGTGCTGGCTTTATTGGAAGCCATGTGGTTCGCCTCTTTGTGAACAAGTATCCTGAGTACAAAATCATCAACCTCGACAAGTTGACCTACGCTGGCAACCTCGCCAACCTGAAGGACATCGAGGACAA
>ODAJ012179323.1_pt1 | contig 17012 bp, 14 predicted proteins | sample 1539241 | NCBI WGS metagenome assembly ODAJ01 (sample SAMN02144231, study PRJEB22623) | gut metagenome | biome: sheep rumen | host: Ovis aries | place: New Zealand
CGACATCTTTACCCATAATAATTACTCTGCGGCGGAAGTCCAACCAGCTGCTTCATATCTGCTTCGCAGAGACGAAGCCTATATCGTTCTAATATGCCGTTTGAGAAAGATAATAATACTCCAGCAAATGCAAAAGAAATAAAAGTAAAATAAACAATCTCTTTTTTTAATTCAATCTTATTCATAAATAGATATCCCACTCCCATACCAAATAAGAACATTGGTATTTGGGTAAAACCTAAATATGTGACCTTATAGTAGTTTGGAAACAAAAACCAGATGATAAAACCTAGCAAATAAAAAGACACGACACCAAATATGAACCTAACTAACACCCCACTACACTTATTAAAACAATATCTAAAGAGCAACGGGCACATTAAATAAAGTACTAACGAAACTGAAACATACCATAAGGCCGTATTACCAAAAATCCAATACTTGAAAGATAAGATTTCTAGTATAATGTTTGTAAATGGCTCACCATTATAAAACGTTAACAAGCATAAAGGAATGACCATTATCCAATATGGGGGCAAGAGTCGTTTGATGCGTTTTTTATAAAACGGAATCACACAACTGTCTTTATAAAGCGAACAAAAGCAACCAAAACCCGACAAAAATAAAAACCCTTCTGTAAATACAAGACCAACAAAAGGTATCAAACAGTAATAAATTTGCTTATACAACTCCAATCAAAGAAAAGATTAAATAATTTCATTGTCAATTTATTTTTTTAACACTATAATAGCTCCATATATTATTAGATATGGAATAAAAGTGCTTTATTTTTATCTCCTTAAATCCACCCCTTTTGAAAGCTTATTATTAAGTAGTTCTGATGAAGAGTCTTTAATTTTTAAACCATCGACTATATTATCCTTCAACTCGATTCTTTTCATTCTTTCTATTGAGCCTGTATTATTTACAAAAATGCTTGTATTGTTTGTCCTATTATTTTTTATAATTAGGTTGTCCACCTGATCTTCTTTTCTTTCGGCTCTAATCCAAACAAAGTTCAGACCGCCTTCTACCACATTTCCTATAATTCCAACATTAGAACAATTGTTTCGCAGATAAACAGCACTTTGATACTTGTCATCAATTGTAAGAGAATTGTTTTCTATCTTCAAGTCATCAACTTCAGCCAGAACTGTTATTGTGCCTTGATAACTCTTTCCCATGTCATGAATAACATTATTAATTATTGTGATGTTTTTGTGTTCCCAATCTGTATCTATGATTATTGGGTACGGAGTGCTAACATCTATATGATTATTATCTACGCTACAATCAGAACTGTAAATACTAATAGCAGAATTAATTTGAGCAGAATATGATGAACTATATAAATAATTATCCTTAATAGTAACACCTCTCTGCTGAATCTTTATGCATCTTTTTGAGCAGTCAAATATTTCATTATCTGAAATCAAAATATTGAAAACCGTTTTATTGTCTACACCTGTATTACAATGTATACCATCTGCATCCTCAGGATTAGGTAAATCATAAATTTTATTACGAGAGATTAAAACATTATCACATAATTCCAGCAATATGCCAGTACTACTACCATCGCCATCACCTATTTTCCCATTTGGCCTTGATAACACATGGCTTACCGAAGAATTAGTAATAACAATGCCATCCGTTGTATGTAGGAAAATCCCTGTAGCCTGCTTGTATCCGCCGTCAAAATTCTTCAACATGCAACAATCAAAATTAACTGCCTTAGATGCCTTTAGATAAATACCCATCTGGGCAATATTTCCACCATCTACATTAACATGGTGCAATTTGATTCCGCAAACACCTGAGGCGGTAAAAACTGGTCCTTTATTACTACCATGAATAGAACCATCGTGAATATTAGTCTCTGAAGTAAGATTAATAGTAGAACAAACAAACGATTTTCCACATAAGTTAATGTCCTTTGATATTTTCACACATTTATTGATAGACTCAGTGTCATCCCACTTACCATCCCCTACTGCTGCGAACCAGAAAGGGGTACAATAGGATATTTTTGACTTACTATATACACTAACAGAGGAATGAAAAACCAATTTATAATCATCCGCAACAATTTTGGCACCATTTAACTCAACAACACCATTCTTAAAGTAACCCTCCTTTATAATGATAGTGCATGATTCTGGTAAACTTATGATGCCTCCCTTTAAGTTTTGAACCTTTTCTATATATATAGTATCTCCACGCTTAATGTCCATCCGTGCCACATTAGATGACATAAAAGTCCTACAACTTGAGGCATTACTTACTATTACTGCTAATAGTAATAGTTTAAACTTATATAGTATCTCCATCAGCCACTATATGAATCTTTATGAAACAAAAATCTCATTTTTTCTTCAAGCGATTCGAATTTGAATAACAATCCTGTAAACAAAGACTGGTTATGATTATGGGCTTCTTTGATATATCTATGTGCCTCTTTCCACCCAAATCTTTTCAATGCCAAATATACCTTGCTCAAGACTCGAGTCCTTAAATTTGCACAGCCAATATCTTTTAAGAACTCATTAAATCTTAAACTAACAATATATCTTGAAAAATCATTTTCTCTATTATTAACCCTTGTTATTGACCCTTTTCTATAAGTTAGGACATAAACACATTCAGTAGATGCAGCAAACTTCTTTGCTTTGTAGGCCATGTGTGAAATAAATATCACATCATTAGACGCGGGTACTTCGTCAAAAAGAAAACCATTTTGCACAGCTAATGAGCGTCTCATAATTTTTGCCCAGGGGACTATATCCGCATACTTTAGTTCATTCTCTTTATCCTTTGTGGAATACCTTAAATAAGCATCAAGATACTTGTTCCGAGCAGAGTATCTCTCACACGGTTCTAATGTATCTGAATAGACTGATTTGTGATGGAATACCACATAATCAACCTCCATATCAGCATATCGGTCAAATATTTCAAACGCATTATCTGTAAAAAAATCATCGGCATCAGAGAAAATAAGCCATTCGCCCGTGGCGTGCCTCAATCCTACATTTCTAGCATATCCAGCCCCTTTACCTTCTGTGGTGTAAATGAACTTGAAAAACCGTTCATCAAAATCTTTCTCTATATGCTTTAAATCCTCTGGCCTTCTGCTATTATCATCCACTATAATAACTTCTATGTCTTGCCTAACTGGAATAGAAGATAAGCAACGCTTAGTTAAATCTGCACAATCTCGTTGTGGTATTATAATTGTGTATTTTTTCATAACGGTAATCTTTTAATCCTCATTTGTCTGCCTGATATTGCAAAGATTGCAGCAAACATACCTATACTCTGAGTTAAATCACTGCTAACCATTACTCTAACAAAAAAAGCAAGAATAAATATGAAGTAATATAAGTTGTTTGAAGTCATGCATTTCATTGAAACTTTGTTTCGATAAATGTATAGAGAAGTAACTATGAACAACGCTATGGCTCCGTATAAACCGCACTCACAGAGTATTTCTAGGAAAAAATTATGGGGCCAAGGGTAATCTACCGCATAAAGATGGAACCCTCCTATTCCAGCACCCCAAACTGGATTATCAAGAAACAGATTCAATGCCATTGTCCAGATAAGGAAACGCTCAGAGTCACCTTCTTCGAGGGTACTATTCACAATACTGATGTCCAAGTTTTGAAGTAACAAATAGAAAGCAAATAATAGGAAAATTGATACTATATAAATGAGGATACGCTTGAATGATTTATTACTGGACAATAGTGTTACACGAATAAAGAATATAACGACAAAACCCAATAGAGCTTGACGGGCACCAGACATTAAAATAAGATAAGACCCTATGGCCAAATAGAGAAGCCAGTTCTTGGGCATTTTTTTTCCACCCAATATGAAGGCCATTGCATAAGTCAAATCCATACCAATCTCTTGGTAATCTACTAATAAGTTCTCTTGCGTAACATATAATTGATAATTCAACCCAGCTCGTACCCAGTTAAAATCCAAAATTGAGGACGGATATAAATGGTATTTTACTTCTGCGAAAGAAAACAATAATAAAGAAACAAGTATCAGTAAAAGGGCCAAACGCTCATGAGAAAATGTTCTGGAACTATCTAATGTATAATATGCTATAAAGTAAATAACTCCATTATATATAATATAGAATATTTTTTGGTTACTCTCTCTTGTATGAACAGCATACAGGTAGGTACTAAAAAAAATTGCAAATACAATGAAGAGGAAGAAAAGAGATTCTTTACGTTCCTTTAGTATTGGGATCAATCTGTCCCTAATTAGAAATAGCCCTATCAGATTTAAAAATAATCCATACAACGGTACTGACGGATACAAAGATCTAAACAATCCGCCAATTACTCCTCCAAATAATAACAGGAAAAAGCCGGATGTATGTTTGTCTGTCAAAAACAGCAATAGCGTAATCACCACCAAACACGCTAAGGGTGTAGTAAGGCCAACGAAAAGCCCTACAACCAATAATGGAATAACAAAGGCTATGAATATAGCAGAACTACTTTGCATTGTTACTTGCGATATCTAATTATTATAATGAAGTACTTGATAATAGCCTTAATATCACTAATGATACCTTTATCAAAATACTTTTGGTACTTTTTATTTAAATCTTTTATCTCAATTACCCCCCCATTCTCAAAGTACGCTGAATCATCTATCATTTGGGTGGCGTGTGTTCCATTGTCATCAACACAATTAATACCTGTAGAATCATACCCAATATTTCTCACCTTACTCATAATAGGAGCAATAGAGTAACCACCCTCTAATAAATTGTTTGTCCTTATTGCTTCATCAGTATAGCATCTATTCCGGTACCTCATTGTCACTACGATATCAAATAACCAGCGAGCTTTTTTAAAGAGTTTCCATGACATTTTGCATGAAAGCAGATATTTATCCATAATCACTCCCCATGCTCTGTCTTTATTCTTACGTGTCCAGCGGCCACTCCCCCATGGCGATGAACAATAAGTCCTAAAAGAAGCTTTTGCATCTGCATTATAGTCAATGGGGAAAGAGTAACCACTGACAGAAGTAATTGTATCATCATTCTCATAAAAAGAAAGATAATAATTCATGTATTCTAGAAAATTGAGGGAAAACTCATTATCATCTTCTGAAAAAATATAATAGCTATAAAGACCTTCAATCTCTTTTCTTAATAGCGAAGCATTACTATTAGGATTACCAACACCACAATTGTGTGTTCTTCTCCTTACTACCAATTTTTTAAAGGAGTTGTTTCTCTCCTTTTCTAAAAGATAAATATCAATCTTTTTCCAACCTTCTACATATTTTTCTGAAGGTGGATAATCTAGGCCAACATATACATCAGTTTTATCAGCACCAGAACATTTCTCTAAAGATTCTAAACAGCGTTTGAAATGATCAAATCTGTTTAATGTTGGTATATATACTGGCGCATATTGCTTAATTTCTTCCATAAATAAGACCTGTTCATATTGTCTTAATAATCACCACATTGATGTTGTTCTATTGATTTACAAACATTTTTTGAAATAATGTTTTATAATATCTTTTACCTCTGTGTATTCTGGCAACTTTGTCTTTTCACATAATGCAAAAAAAACAAGTGAGGCAAGAATTAACTGTAAGGGTAGAACAATCCAGTAACTAATATTAATAAACTTGAGATAATAAACTGAAAGCGATACCAGAAATGCAATTATAAGGCTAGGACTTGCATCTTTCAATTGCATCCATGAAGTATAGCCTAATTCCTTGCCAGAATAGTAGGAATTCAGAATAAAAGAAATAATCCCAGAAACAATACTTCCAATTAGCATCCAATAAATATTTATAAAAATACCAAGGATTAATGGTCCTATAGAAATAACCTTCTTGATTATTTCTAACTTAAGAATAACATCACTTCTTCCCTGTAATTGAATCATATTGAGATTAATGGAATGCAGAGGATATAGAGACATACTTATACACATAAGAGGTAAATATGTTGCGGCCTCATGCCATTTAGCTCCTATCAGACAATAAATAAGTGGCTCCGATACTGCCCCAAGAGTAAACATACAAACTACAGTAACAAACATCGTTGTCTTTATAATCTTTCTATAAGCAGATACCATCCTCTCTTTATCATTTTGAATTTCAGCTAATACTGGATAACTAACACGCTGAACCACGATGGTCAAATTCTGAGAAAAGATATTGGCGTAATCTTTCGAGCGGCTATATTGGCCTAATGTTGCTGGACTATAGAATTTTCCTACTACTAATTGATATAATTGATTCCATATATTATACAAAATTCCTGACACCATAAGTTTCCATCCGAATCCCCACATGTAACGAAAACTATTGATGCTAAAGGAAAAAGAAGGAACCCATCTATTGAACACCCACAATAACATTGAGTAAAGTAATTGTTTAGAAAGTTGTTGTCCAACTATACTCCATACACCAAAGCCGGCGAATGCCATTGATATCCCTATAATACCGCTTAAAATTGCAGAATATAAAGACGCCTTTGTTTTAGTTTTAAAGTCAATTTTCTTAGTAAGAATCGTATTCTGAACCAACGACAGCGCTTGAAAAATAAGTATCAGTCCCATCGCCCGCACAAGCCATACCAATTCCAACCTTTTAAAGAACTTGGCTATCAACGGAGAACAAGCATACAGTACGACATACAGAACCACACTCACCACCATATTGGTTATAAACATAGTATTAAAGTCTTCATTCGTAGTATCTTCCTTCCTAATTAGAGCATTGGAAAAACCGCTGTCCACAATGCTAGTCAAGACTGTTGTAAAAATTGTACAGATACCTATCAACCCATACTCAGCTGGTGACAGCAAACGAGCAAGAACAAGACCAACAATAAATGTAACGCCTTGTCCCAAAAACGCATCTGCTGCGCTCCAGAACGTCCCCTTTACCGTCTTCTCTTTTAAGCTTTGTTCTGCCATCACTAAGAAATAGTACTACTGATGTTAACACTTTGTTCTGTCAGAATCTGCATAATACCTTCTTTTGCCACAACAACATCCTTCCGATTTCCGCTTGTCCCTGATTCACGCTGATACCACTCCAAGCGGGCTAGTATCTCTTGACAACACACTAAAAACTCCTTTTTCTCAGCATCTGTCATATCCTTGAAGAAATGCTCATAGAATGGATAGTAATTCCTGGCAACACGATATGGATAATATCTAACCTCCACCTTATGGCGAGAATCCATCAGAATACCATGTGCATGACGGAATGCTTCCATACACGTGGATTGTGATCCGTTGATTCTTTCGTTCTCCAGAACAAAACGAGCGTAATGGTTATCTATCTGGTAAGTATCAAAATTATCAATCACCCCAGCAAAAGAATATGCAGCTTCGAAGAACTGCTTTGCCATTCCATAGTCATGCTCTGACAGTTTCACAATAGCATATTGTAACCAGAAATGTGGATTCTTCTTGCAGAGGGGCAATACCTTTATTGCTTCATAATAGCGAAGTAGGTCATACTTATATGATGCATCCTTTTGATTAAGGACTTGCTGGAGATTGGTAAAAGTCATTAGGCGGCGCATCATTTGCTTAGCCACTCTTTCGGTACGGCTCTCATTCAGGTGGTTGGCTACATTGATGAGCACATCAATTATTGTTGTCGAACTAAACAATTCAAGTATCAGTGTTTGTGATACTATAGAGGATTTAGGACGTATGCGACCAGCCTCAAAGTTCACAAGCTCTTGGACAGCGGAATCCTTCTTAAACTTTGGAGAATTAAGGGCCTCAACATCCAACGCATCAGCAAGGTCATCAAGCCCTATGTTCAGGTGCATTACATGGACCAGAAGTATGAAAGCAATCGCATCGTAGAAACCCTTACGCTTGTGTGCTTCCTCAAAAATCTTTTTGAAACGACCTAAAATATCAGGTGATTTCAAAAGTTCTAATACAATATTACGCAGATTACCTTTGCAAACATTATTGATAAAACCCTCCTTCTGTCTTTGATTCTTTGCTGACAGATATGACCACAGTCCATAGGTATCAAAAATCCATATCAACTGAGCAACCTCATCAGAATCAAGTCTATTCAAGTCTACACTCTCAAATTCGCCCAACAAATTACTGATATCGTCATAATTTGCTTCGTTGATATAGCTACGCTCCGACACAATCACTATTTGGTCTGTTCGATGTAAGGCAAGGGCTTTCAAGCTGTCAAAACAAGCACTATAGTCTTCAAAAACAAAAACTGTCTTCGCATGACTCTGGCATATGCGTTCTATCTCGCTATCTAATGTGGCCCAATTCCTGAAAAAACGGAACACCTCATAGCCCTGTTGTGCCAACATCACAGATAATGTTTCTATAAAAATGGTCTTTCCATTACCTAAATCAGAATGGACAAGTAGATTTGTTCGTCCGGCTTTTATATCTTGCAACACACGCTCTGTCTTAGTGCGTCTGATACCATAGATATAATCAACAGGTGACTGTGCTGAGAAGAACAGTTTTTCTATATCATAATTACCTTGTGTAAACAGCTCAAACACGTCTTTATCCAGCAGTTTAGGCGCAACTTTTACAGGTTCCACCTTATTGAAACAAAGAGTTACACTAAGTTTCTTGGCCGTTGGAACGTATGTCTTACGGGTCTCTACAATCATATTGGCATATTCGCTTGTACCTATTGGATACGGCGTTCCGTAGGCCTGTACCAATATCTGCGAAATCTTAGGCTCTTTTTCATACATCACCAAAATGGTCTTATCCACGACCTCTGGTAAAGAAAAAACAAGCCTCTTTATATCCAAGTCATATTGCATTGAGTAGCCAATATATACTATGGTTCGGGCTGTCAGTAAATCTGACTTTAAAAGACCAAGCCACTCGCTATTTCTGAATTCATTATCCATATAACTCCTACCCGTAAGTTTGAATTCAGATCCAAGTTTATCAATAGTTAATCCATCCACCCTGCCGTTGAGGTGAATACACAAATTACCCTTGTCTTTGAAATCTACAAGACGTTGCGACAATACAACAGGTTGAAGTGCTTTCTTATTCTTCAAACTGGCCAGCTCCATCACATTGTCATAATTGGTTGTATATATGCGTTGCCATTTTACACCGGCTATAATCTGCTGTGCAGGGGATACATCCACCGCCGTATATTCCTTTCGCATATAGTCAACCAGCTCATGCTCAGATTTCATGTTTAAATATACCTCTGATGCCTGTCCAAGGTCATCTACGAATTCATCCTTAGAAAGTCCACACTCCCCTAGCAACTTGTGAGCCAAGGGGGCGGCTGTTTTAAACATTGAGCCATCCTCTTTGGTTGCTCCTATCGAGAAGCCCGATCCAAGAAAAAGAACTGCATTCCCATCAAGGGCATGTATAATCGATTCTTGTAAATCCATTAGTCTTGTCTTTTAATCTATGCTCAGCCATGAAATAACAATGACTATTTACAATTCTACACTCGCCCTTCTAGGCTCAAAGCAGCAACAAGGCCGTAAGGCCACAATCCGCACGCCGCTTGCCCGCTGAGGACCAATCTTCGCAAAGGATGCCAAGACACTATGCTTGCCACCAAGTCCAAGGGGGCCGGTCTTGCTCTCGTTCACCTTCTCGGTAATCCGTTTCTCAAAATCGCTCTGCACGCCAAAATCGCACTTCGCCATCGCTTCCATCATCAGGCTTGCGGCCTCGAATTGCGAGCGACCGATGCCGATAGCCAAGGCACAAGGTGAGCATCCCAACTGCGAAACGGCAGGGATAGCGCGATTCACAATCTCATCTATCACCACATCCACACTATGCTTGTGGAACACGCGCTGGGTAATACCACGAATGGCAGGGCCTCCACCAAGCATCATAATGGTCAGCCGCAGCACATCCTCGTCAACCGGCTTAATCAATATCGGAGATGGTGCCAAAGCACCACTATCCTCATTCAGTCCGCCACTCTGGTCAATGCGGGCATAGTCATCGCCCTTGATGTCCATCGGACGGCCCGGCAACTGACGCAAACCCATCGCTACGCCTTCCTGAATCTGTTGAAGCAGTTCGCCACTCACCCGATGACCCGGTCCCACTTCCAAAAACAAATGGGGTATTCCCGTGTCGTCACACAGCGGGCTGCGTCTTTTCTCAGCCACCAGCGCATTGTCCAGCACCTGTCGCATCACCCAGCAGGAGCTTTCTATCTCTTCATTGGCTATCGCCTTGCGATAAGCCTCTTTCTGATCCTCACGGAATGTGGAGCCAGCCCTAACCAGGCATTCCGCCACTTTTTCTTGTATGCTAATCATAGATGCTCCTCCCCTTTGCTGCGCCAATAATGGCCTGATATTTCACTACTTTCAGCCGGTTCATCGCCTCCATCCCCAGTTCGGGATAGGCCACGACTTCACGTTCTACGGTCTGGCTTTCCAGCAAGGCCGTTACAGGCGGAATCACAGCAAACACGGCATTGTTCTCAGCTAGTTTTTTCACCGTCTCTTTCGAGATCGCTCCCTTGCCCAGGTGCATCTTCACGCCCAGTTTGGACAACGGCTCAAAAGAACCCTCTATCTCCACTTTATTGCTGGAGGTGGGGCCAACCCCGGCAGGACTGACGGCCGTATGGAATATCACCGCCCCTCGCAGGTCGATGCCCATTTCTGCCAACCGGCCTTCTTCTCCAGCCTTTATTATCTTAGGAAGCACGGCATCACGCCCGGTATAGATATACCCGCTGATGCTCACTACATCGCCCACATTCAGCTGGCTGATGGCTTCCTCACTGAAAGGTGTTGTCAGTTCTATCATACTAATAAATATCCTTTCTCATAATGGGATTCCCGTCAATATCATAGACCTCCATATTCCGGACTACTTTCATCTGCTTATCCAACAGTTCCTGCTCCGTTTTTCCACTAACCACAAAACAACCTACACGATTGTTGCTGGAGATTTTATAACCGATGGAATCGCCTTCAAGGCGGTACACTTTTTCGTATTCCATAAACTCTTTCGCTGCGGGAGCATACTCGATACGACCGAAAACTTGCTCTTCAGCGCCTTCAGTCTTCGGGGGCATCACGTAGATATAATTGTCCATCAAAAGTTTCGGTCGGTCAGCTTTCAAATCCATTATTTGGATTGGCTCGCCAAGGAAGGAGTGGATTGAGTTCTGAATAATGTCATATTCCGTCAGTTCCTCTATAATCTGATAATTGTCGCCACCACCAATGCGAGCACCAAATTCAATAACATCGAACCCATTTTCTGACAAGATGGTCTGCATCATCAACGGAGCATTGAAGATCCCGAAAGCCTTCGCAATTTGCTCTGCTATCGTACGCAATTCCTCAATATTCTTTTCGCTTAAGTCTGCAGGCCAGAACGAACCATAAATCTGCTGAATAGCATCAGTGTTATTCTTGTTGATTTTCCGGCGTTCACGCGTCATTATTACGTGGGCTTTTCCGTCAACAATCATACAGTCAGCACCTATCTCGCGCCCGATAATAAATTCTTCCACAATGGCCTTGCCATTGCGGCTCAAGCGCAAAGCATCCTTAATATAGTTCTCTGCATTCTCATCACCGGCATCTATTCTGCGGACACCTTTCGAGCTATTCGCATCGGCAGGCTTGACAATGATGGGATAACGCAACTTGTCTTTGGCAAACTCATCGATTGAGGAAATCTGATAATGACGGGCCGTCGGAATCCCATTCTCAATCATAATCCGCTTCATACGTACTTTGTCGGTAACATTGAGCGATGTCTCATAAGAGTAGGGTTTGGGAAGCCCCAATCTCTCTGCCACATAGCAGCATGTTACATTTGCTTGGTCAATACAAGTGCTGATAACCAACTCTGCTTTCTGTTCTTTTGCGATCTGGCATACTTTATCCATATCCAGTGTACTCTCCTGAATATGTTCATCGGCAAATGGTTTAGCTGCCGGGTGATCCAGATAGTCCACCAATATTGTATAATATCCCCTGGCTTTCAACTTCTGTATCAAGGCAGAATGGGGATATGTACCACCCAATACAATAGCTTTCTTCATTGTCTTATTTATTCTTTAAGTTCTCCATCAAAGCCACCTTCTGTGCTTTGTGGTCAATGTTCAACTTAGGCATATCGCTGCGAATGCCCTGACGCACATGGACATCAATGAAAAGCGGCATCTCGCCACTTCCCTGCTCACGCACAATCTTCTGCAACTCTTCTTTGGTCTCTACCGAATGCCCTGGCGTGCGATAGCCGCAAGCCTCAGCAATAGCGGTAAGGTTCACCACATATCCTGCCGACGGCTGACCTCCAACGGATTCATTTACCCCGTTGTTCAGTACGATATGCACCATATTGCCGGCTTTGTAGCGGCAGTTGGTGGCCAAGGCTCCCAGATGCATCACAGCAGCGGCATCGCCGTCAAAGACCACGACTTTCTGTTCAGGCTTTCCCAAAGCAATGCCTAAACCAACGGATGAGACATGTCCCATCGATCCGACGTTCTGGAACTCGTGACCATCACCTACGCCATGAGCCTTCAACTGCTCGTGAACCTCACGGGTAGCCCGGCCTGTCGTACCTAGATACACGGCATCGCTGCCCAGCACATCAATCACGGCAGAGACGGCTTCCTCGCGGTTCATCAGCGGACTCTCGGGATATACCTGCTTCTTAATCTTCTCGGTCAGGATGGCCTTTTTGGCAATCAATGCCACCGGCGAAGAAATCTCCTTGGCCTTGTTCACAGCCCAGGCAAACTTCTCCACCACGGTATCTTCTGCATCCAAGATTTCATACGGAATATCCATGTCCTTCATCAGCACCGGTGTCAGTTCTCCTTGCTTTTTGTGCTGGGCGTGGTCGCTGATGGCAGGATCTCCACGCCAGCCGATAACCAGCACCATCGGAATGCCATACACACAGTCGTGCGTCAGCGAAAGCAGCGGATTGGTGGCGTTGCCTATGCCTGAGTTCTGCATATAAACCACCGGGATATTGCCCGTCGCCATATAATGGCCTGCGGCAATGCCAATGGCATTCCCCTCGTTAGCAGCCATCACATGCTGTCCGTCGGGGATATTCTTCACCATATAGAGGCAAAAGTCGTTGAGCAGTGAGTCGGGAACACCCGTAAAGAAGTCAACGCCCATCTTGCCCAAAGCATCAAATAATTGCTTTTGATCTACCATTTTGTTATAGTTTGCTCACCAAGTCTGCGACCTTCGTGTCCGCATCTTTGGTCAATTCATAAATACATTTGAACACCTCTTCCTTCACGCCCCCGTAGGACATCAATGATTCATATCGCTCCAGGAACTCTGCTTCCGTAAATGGATTCTCAGGCTCGCCCTTGGGGAAGTCCACCCGCTCCGAATAGGTCCCTGATGCCGTTGTGATAGTCAGGATGGCACTCTGTTTTTCCGGGAATATCTTGCTCAATTCCACGTCGGATACGACCTGCACTTTCTTGGACAACTCCTTGATGAATTCACTCTCCAACACATCGTCTTCAAACTCCTGCAAACCGGCTTTCCCGTAAGCCAGAGCCAACGCTGTACTATATGGCGTACTCATCTTGGCGGAATAAGCCCCTTTCACCTCCTGATGGTCGTGGCCTGATACTGCCAAATCGTATGTTTCCACTTTGATTCCAAGCACCTGCTCCGGCGTGATACTATACTGATTACGCAAATGGATAGCAGCCTCCACCGGCGGGTGGGTATAGCGGCAGGAAGCATACGGCTTGGTGTAGCTCTTCATAATAGCGTATGAGCCATTCAGCAAGGTGGGCTTGATGGCCACATTCTCGTCGCCTGCCATCATCTTCAGGAATCCGCGATACCCGCCCAGCGGGTCTTCGTGTCCCTTGAATCCAGCCTTAGCCAGTTGCAGGCTGGTGAGCGAGAGCAGTGCGGTCTTCGCCACATTGTAGGGCTTCAGTTCCGACCCGTCGTCCAGCACTTTCAACATTCCCGAAGCTGACACGCAGGCCGCTGCAAATGCCTGAAACCGTTCTTCATCCGTAAGGCCAAGCATATAGGCAGCCGCCAGCGTTGCTCCCAACATTCCGCAGGTTCCAGTGGCGTGAAATCCCAATGCCTTGTGCTTGGGCTGGATGGATACAGCCATCGTGTACGATGCCTCATAGCCTATCACAGCCGCCTGCAGCATCTGTTCCACACTCTTGCCATACCTCTGCGACAGCGGAATCAGCAAGGAGAAAATAGGCGAACCCAAATGGATGATGCCCGAGTTGGTTCCGTCATCATAATCCAAAGCATGTGCATTCAGCCCATTCAGGAACACAGCCTCTTTCAAGGCAAGGCTCTTCCCCGTCCCGATGGTTTTGAAGGCTCCCTCCTCAGGCTCCGCAAAAGCGAAATACCGCTCCATCTTGCCACTTTGGAAATGGGCACCGGCACAGGTCACCGCTAGATAATCCAGCAGCGACTGCCGTGCCCGCTCCATTACCTTGGCAGGGATGGGTTGCATTGCCACCTTGTCAATCGCATCAAAATATGCTCGTGATATATTCATAAGTCTTAGATAAACTTGAAGTAAGCAGGACTGTCAGGCTTTGCTATCTCCCAGGCATCATCCATCGCGTCAAGAATCGACTGCGGCAAATCGCCTTTCTTGGCTGCTTCCATATTCTGCTCCATCTGCGTTATCTTGGAGGCTCCCAACAGAATGCCATCGCCCTTGGTTGCATCCAGCATCGAATGGTTGCAGAGCCAGCGATAGGCAGCCTCTACCATCGGAATGCCTTCTGCCTCACAGGCCTTGCGGATCTCATCCACGGCATCGAAGTAGCTCTGCTTCCAGTAACGGTCACGATAGCTCTTCAGTCGGGCAAAACGTCCCGGTTCGGGAGCATCCTCAAAGTGATGGTGCTTGCCCGTGAGCATACCGCCTGCCAGCGGATTGAAGGCGTAGAAGCGCATTCCCAGTGCACGGATGGCCGGGAATAGCTCGAGCTCCACATTGCGGCACAGGGCATTGTACATACCCTGATACACCGTCGGTCTCGGGCAACCGTACTTTTCGCATTGGTACCAGATGTCCACCACCTGCCAGGCAGGATAGTTGCTCAGTCCCAGTTCCTTCACCTTGCCTTGCTCATAGAGTTCCGCTACGGTCTCCAAAGCCTCCCCTATCGGAGTCTTGCCGTCCGGGAAATGGAAATACAGCAAATCCACCTTGTCGCGGCTCATCCGCTTGAGCGATTCGTTAAACTCCATCATGATGCACTCCCTGTCCAGCTTGCCGGTGATGCGGGGATGCACCTTGGTGGCCAGATAGTATCCATCCAGACTGGGCAGAATCTCTCCCAGGTACATCTCCGTATCTCCACCGTTATAGACGTAGGCTGTGTCCAGCTCCTTATTGCCTGTCTTCAAGAACGACTCGGTCATTGTGCGGCTAGCCTCCAGGTCAAGCTGGGGACCGAAATTCATTGTGCCAAGAACTATTTTCATAAGTAGTTACTCTTTGTGTCCCAGGACAAGACCCAGTACGGAATCCTCGGTTTTCACCACACCATACACCTCGGCCCGCTTCATAATCTTTTCTGCCCAACGGTGATGTGGACCAATCTCGTTCATCTTACCCCCTTCCTCGCTCTTGATCACACCGCCGGAGGTGTTCAGAATTTGGATGGCATCCTTATACTCTTCTTCCACCACGGTGAACATACCGTTCACGAACTTGGCGTGGGTAGGATGGATGATGGTCTTGCCCACAAAACCGTTGGCTCGGTCTATCATCACTTCCTTCAGCAAACCGTCGATAGCAGGGTTCACAATGTCCTGACCCTTGATGAGCGCATTGTGGAAGTTCCGTTTGATCAGTTCGTCAATGTCATCATCGTTATATGCACGGAAGTACTCCCATACAGCAGCAGAAACACAGTAGTCGCAATAGCGGTTGAAAAAGTTCACCACGTCCGACAGGGCATCCCTCACGGGCATAATGTCGTACACCGTGGAGTTGATGCCACGACGAACACCAAAGAGCGATGACATATCCGTGCCGCCTACACGGATGTTCAGTATCAAATCCTTGTAGGGTTCCAGGATATTCCTGAGCAGCAGTAACTCCTTCGTGCGCAGCTCACGGAAAGCCACCTCCGGTCCTTCCAGGATGGGCATTCCGTACAGCACCACCCCCAGCCGGCTGTTCACCTCAACCAAGGTGCGCAGCACATTCAACGCATTTGTGCTGTTGAACTTCGGGAAGTTGAAACCGGTGAGTACTGAGGCCTGCTTCTTGGTAATCCTTGCGGCAAAGCTCTTGAACTGTTCTGGATTGCGGACACGCACAAAGATGAGTGGTATATCATTGATGGTAATCTTACCAGCCTCAATCTGGTCGGCAAAGAAGTCCATCGTGTCGAGGATGTTCTGCTCTGCTACGGGCAGGTCTTCCTCCTTGATGGCATCTTCGCAGCACATCACGAACGATGTGACGGGCAGTTCGCGGTTAATCACTTTGGCACGGATATCCTTCGTGCCGGGCATGTAAAGTGTGGCGCCTAAGCAATACTGAAGTGTATCGCGGTCGGTGTACTTGTTAAATTCTACGGGAGCTTTGACAAAAGCAAAGTCCGGGTTGTAATTATGGTGTCTCATTTACTTCGGTGAAACAATAGCTTCGGGATAATAGGTATCAATCACTCTCTTCACAAGGCATACCTGTTTGGCTCTCTGGCGAGCTTCCTTCTCGGTGGTGTCGTAACTGTGGTTGGCGGCTACGCTGCCTCCAGTCTTCAGATACACGGGAGCGGCCACACGGATAAAGTCGGGCACCTCGTAATGGCGGATGAAGCCACCGGAAGACTTCGGATTCTCGGTATGCAGGTCAATAGGCACATCGATGGCAGCACGCATTGCAGCCAACATCTGGATCTGAATGTCACGTATGGGGTTGATACTGTTGGCTCCCAGTGTCTCCAGCACGTGGGCTGAGCAAGGGTTGCCG
>ODAJ014743908.1_pt1 | contig 17008 bp, 17 predicted proteins | sample 1539241 | NCBI WGS metagenome assembly ODAJ01 (sample SAMN02144231, study PRJEB22623) | gut metagenome | biome: sheep rumen | host: Ovis aries | place: New Zealand
GTGCTCTTCCTGAAAGACCATAAGAATCCAGAGCTCTATCATCCGCGCATTGCAGCCCAGCAAAGCTACATTTACAGAATACTGTTGAGCGACAGCGACAAAGCGGCTTTCAATCGTCTGTATGATGACTTCTTCTATCGCCGCAACACCTATTATTGGCAAATGGAGGCTATGAAAAAGCTGCCACGTCTTGTTGAAGCGACTCGCATGTTAGTATGTGCAGAAGACCTTGGCATGATTCCCGACTGTGTTCCTACGGTGCTCAACGACCTTCGCATCCTCTCTCTCGAAGTGCAATCCATGCCAAAGGAGCCCGGGCTGCAGTTTGGTCAGCCAGAGCGTTACCCTTATCGTTCTGTTTGCACCATCGACTCACATGACATGCCGACACTGCGTATGTGGTGGGACGAAGATTATGACAGGGCTCACAATTACTACAGCACTGTGCTGGGACGTCACGACGATGCCCCGCATCCTTTACCTGCATGGTTAGCACGCGACATCATGCTCCGTAACCTGCAGTCAGCATCCATGCTGTGCATCTTGTCTCTTCAGGACTGGCTTGCCATAAGCGAAGAACTGCGGTTACCTGACGCTAATGCTGAACGTATCAACATTCCTGCCAATCCGCATCACTATTGGCGTTATCGTATGCATCTAAATATCGATGACATGATGCAGAATCACCGTTTCTGTGATGACATTGCTGAAATGATAATCCAATCTGGCAGATAAGAGAATATTATATATGAACGAAGACGTTTTATATGTAGCCCAGCTACGTTCCTACTTTGCTGATACTCCTGAATTTTTCCAACAATGCATGGAGTACCCCGGCGGTCTGTTAAGGTGGTTAGGATTGTGGTTTACACAATTATTCTATCATCCATGGATGGGAATCGCCGCCCTTGTAGTATTATGGAGTGCCTCTCTGCTAATCTTGAAGCAAGCCTTCAAAGTAAGACTGATATGGACACCGCTGATACTTGTCCCTATCGTATGCCTTATAGCCGCAGACATAGAAGTAGGGTATTGGATATTTTACCTCAAGTTTCCCGGTTACTATTTCTATGCTTCCTTGGGAGTGCTTTGTGTTGCCTTGTTGGTATGGCTTGCCACGTCGAGCAACAAATACCTGTCAGCCACAGGATGTGCCATCGCGGCACTCTCCTACCCTCTCATCGGCTCATACGCCCCGTTGGCAATGGCATGTATTACATTCATGTCTCTTCTCAATAAGAGATGGAGCATTGGAGGAATAATGGTGGTAGCGACTATTGCCGCACCAATCTTGTGGACCACGTTGTATAAATCTTTCCCTGCATCACAGACATTTACCGTCGGGATTCCTGTTTTCGAGTACGGAGAATATACCAACTATTCGAAAAGCTATCCCTTCCATATTCTCTTCATCGCGCTGTTCCTGATGCCTTTAGTGCACAAGTTGCCGACCGTGAAGCTGAAAAGCCGCAAGGCTCTTTTCGTCCTTCCTCCTTTATATATAATACTCTTCGTGGGCTATGGCTTGTTCCTTCAAGCCTACAACTTCTCTGACGAAGCATTCCGTACCGAGTGCAGGGTATATAGGGCTATAGACGACGAGCAATGGGATGATGCCTTGGAGGCGATTGCCCGCATGAAATGTGACATCACACGCGAGCTTATCGTGATGAAGAATATTGCCCTCTTCAACAAAGGGACGATAGGCAACGAGATGTATAACTATCCAGATGACGGCGTACATCCCAAGACTGGTGATTCCCTCACCGTTGCCCTGGCAAACACCGCCGGTCCTATCATCTATCTCCATCATGGCATGACAAACTATGCTTACCGCTGGGCAATGGAGAACTCTGTGGAACAGGGTCTCAACATTGCCCACATAAAAGTGATGGCGACAGCATCCATGGTAAATGGCGAGAAGGCGCTGGCACAGAAATATCTTACAATGCTGCGGCACACCATGTTCTATAAAGACTGGAAGATGCCTGACACGAAGAAGATAAGCGAGTTGCGGAAGCATGTACCGGAACTTGCCGGCAGCGACAACGGATTGATAGAGAAATTCCTCATAGACTATTTCAGCACCATTCCGCCTACCACCTCGCGCTATCTTACAGAAATGGGATTAGCATACGCCCTAATATCCAAGGACATAAAAACCTTCTGGAGAAATTTCTTCCGATATGCAGCGCAACTGAAGAACGAGGCGATGCCTATCCACTACCAGGAAGCCGCCTTGCTATACGGCAAGCTGGAGCCGCAGACGGTAGATTCCTCACGCATGCCTTACGACAAGACCCGCATCATAGACCGCTATGCGCAGTTTATGGAAACGGCAACGCAATATATGCGCAGTGGCATGGACGAGAAGGCTGTTGGCGAGGCAATGCGTTCCCAATACAGCGATACATTCTGGTGGACATATTATTTCGTTCATGGTTCAACATATTATTAATTGACCATTGAACATTGAACATTGAACATTGAACTAAAAACTAAAAACCAAGTTCATAATGCATAATCATTCTTCACTCTTTACTCTTTACTCTTCACTCTTCATTGTCGCCATTCTTATTGCCGGATGCGCAGGTCCGTCGATACCCGACAATGCACAATGTGTAGCCTCAAAGCCCTCCATCTATCCCGACTACACAGACGTTACCCTGCCAGCAAATCTGTGTGCCCCTAATTTCATGGTGAAAGAAGCCCAGGAAGTAGTGGCACGCTTCACCGTTGACGGCAAGTCTTTCGTTTTCGGCGAGGACAACAAGGTAATAATCGACGATGACGACTGGGCGACAATGCGCGATGCTGCAAGGGGCAAGAGCATTGCGGTAGAGGTATTCTGCAATGACGGAAATACCTGGAAGGCTTATGCGCCATTCGACCTATACATATCCACTGACACCATAGACCCGTATATATCATACCGTCTCATCCAGCCGTCATACGTTGCCTACGAGGATATTTCCTTGGCACAGCGCAACATTACCACGTATGACGAATCAGACATATACTGCAACCGTCTGGTGCAGACCGAGGCAAACGGCCAGTGCATCAACTGCCATTCCTACCAGAACTACTCCACTTCCCACATGCTTTTCCACATGAGGCAGAGCTATGGCGGAACGATGATTGTCGATGGCGACAAGTTGAAAAAGGTTGACATGAAGACAGACAGCACCATCAGCAGCGGTGTCTATCCCGCCTGGCATCCGTCCCTGAACCTCATAGCATTCTCCACCAACAATACGATGCAGACGTTTCTGATTAAAGGCAGGGGGAAGATAGAGGTGTTTGACACAGCGTCCGACCTTATTCTCTATGACGTTGACAACAATACCGTCAGCACCATCGTCAACGACAGCAACCACCTGGAGTCATTCCCCATCTGGAGCCCCGACGGAAAGATGCTTTACTATTGTGACGCCCACTTTGAATATGCTCCAAACGATACGACATCGAAGGAGAAGCAGGTGATTGCGCGTTACTCTGAGATAAAATACAACCTCCTGCGACGTCCTTTCAATCCGCAGACCCATACTTTCGGTGAAGCAGAGATGGTCTTTGACGCTGCTTCGCGCGGACAGTCTGCAACGCTGCCACGCCTGTCGCCCGACGGACGCTATCTTGTGTTTGCCCTGGGTAACTACGGCTGCTTCCATGTATGGCATCAGGAGGCAGACATCTATCTCATAGACCTGCAACAGCCTGACAGCATCTATCCGCTCAAGGGCTTGAATTCTACAATGTCTGAGAGCTACCCCTCCTTCTCCAGCAACGGACGTTGGGTAATGACAGACTCCCGACGTGAGGACGGCAACTATACACGGCCTTACATCTCTTATTTTCCAAAGACAGCGGCAGGACAGGTTCCGCAATGCAGAAAGGCTTTTGCTGTGCCTCAGAAGGACCCAGAGTATAACACCCTCCTGACGAAGTCCTATAACCGTCCGGAATTTATGAGGCAGCCAGTCAACATATCGCCAAAAGAATTTGCCGCCACAGCAAAGACGGATGCCGTAAAGGCGAAGTATAAAAAGTGAAGAGTGAAGAGTGAAGAATAATTTTCAATTTTCAATCTTCAATCTTCAATCTTCAATTTTCAATGGTCAATAGTCAATAGTCAATGGTCAAATGCTAAACGAAGACGTCATATATCTTATCATGCCGGCACGATACGGAGGCATCAACGGCATCCGCAGGCGGCTGGGCTATCTCGCCGACCTCGGCGTGACAGCACTGTGGCTGACTCCTGTCTTCAGGTCTATGTCTTATCACGGATATGACATAACAGACTACTACGACATAGACAAACGCTACGGCACCATTGACGACTACAAGGCATTGGTCAGAGAGGCGCACGAACACGGACTGAAGATTATCATGGACATAGTCTTCAACCACTGCGGAAAGGAGCACCCTTGGTTTTCCGACCCGCCGGAGAAGGACTGGTTTAACAATGCCGACACCCAGGAGATTACCAATTTCCGCCAAACGACCGTCATAGACCCTTACGCATCTGAATATGACAAGCGGCAGACCGTCAACGGATGGTTTGCGAATACCATGCCCGACCTGAATCTCAGGAATCCGCGCCTGCTGGAATATTTCATCAGATGCACCGACTGGTGGATAGAGAACACCGGCATTGACGGCATACGCATGGACACCTACTCCTATGCCGACCTTGAGGCGATGCAGACATGGTTGCGGGAGATACATTCCCGCCATCCGGGTTTCCACGTGATTGGCGAGACATGGGTGTGTGCCGCTCCTTTCACTGCCAGCATGCAGCATGGCGGTTTGGACATCCCGATGGACTTTGCGCTGTTCGAGGCTTTCGGGTATGCAAAACATGAGGAAACGCGTGAGGCATGGAGCGGGCTGAACCGCATCTACAACATCCTCTGCTATGACTACCTGTATAAGAATCCCGCCATGGTAATGGCTTTCTTGGACAATCACGACGTAAACCGTTTCATCGAAGACATCGACCCGTATTCTCCTAATGCCCCGACGATGCTGAAAACCCTGAAGGCGTCGCTCGCCATACTGCTGACCTTGCCGCGAATACCGCAGATATACTACGGCACGGAGGTATTGATGGGCGGCACTACCGTGAAGTCCGACCGCAATGTGCGCAAGCCGTTCCCGGAACGGTGCCTTACACGCGAGGGACGCACCGCCGACGAGAACGACATGCACAGATACCTGCGCAGGATTCTGCACTGGAGAAGAGAGAACAGCCGCCTCATAGCATACGGCTCCATGAAACAGTTCATACCCTACAGGGGCATCTATGTCTATGAGCGCAGGTTGGGAGACTCCTCGTGCTTAGTCATTGCAAACGGCAACAACAGCCCCGCCCGCTTCTCCCCTGCCCGATACGCCGAGGTAACAGGCACCAACAGCGAAGGGCGTGACATAATATCCGGACGCATGGTGTCACTAAGGAAACCATTCAGCATAAGCCCACGAAAAGTGGTGATTTTAGAGGTAAAAGTTGAGAAATGTGAAACAAACGAAACTTGAAAAAAATATGATTTACAACTCCGTTACAGAACTTATCGGCAAGACACCGATGGTTCTTCTTTCAAAATATGCTCAGCAGCATAATGTCAATGCAAACCTTATAGCAAAGGTAGAGTTCTTCAATCCCGGCGGCAGCGTCAAAGACCGCGTGGCACTTGCCATGATAGAGGACGCAGAGCGTCGCGGCATCCTGACAGCCGGCGGCACCATCATAGAGCCGACCTCCGGAAATACCGGCGTGGGGCTGTCGCTTGTCGGTGCGATAAGGGGCTACCACGTTATCCTGACCATGCCCGAGACCATGAGCATAGAGCGCCGCAAGCTCGCTGCCGCCTATGGCACGGAAATAGTGCTGACACCGGGCAGCGAAGGCATGGCGGGGGCTATCAGGAAGGCAGAAGAGCTGCGCGACACCATTCCCGGAGCCGTCATACTGCAGCAGTTTGACAACCCCGCCAATCCGCAGGCTCATATCGACACTACGGGTCCCGAGATAGTCCGTGACTTTCTTGATGCCAAGAAGAGCGTGGATGCTTTCGTGGCAGGCGTAGGCACCGGCGGCACGGTGTCTGGCATCAGCAAGGCTGTCAAGAAGACATTCCCCGAAGCGCACGTAGTAGCCGTAGAGCCAGCCACCAGCGCCATCCTCAGCGGAAAGCAGGCTGGCGCACACATGATACAGGGCATCGGTGCCAACTTCGTACCGAAGAATTTCGACCGCACCGTCATTGACGAGATACTGCCCGTAGAAAACGAGGCGTCATTCATCGCCGCCCGAGCCTTGGCACGTGAGGAAGGGCTCTTCGTCGGCATCTCCTCCGGCGCCGCGCTGCATGCCGCAACCATCGTGGCACAGCGTCCGGAGTTTGCAGGAAAGAATATCGTCGTCTTGCTGCCCGACACAGGTGAGCGTTATCTCTCCACGCCACTGGTGGAAGAGGTCTAACCCACGGCAAACCTGCCAACGTCGCCCTCCTTACGCAGGAAGCGGCGGCGTTCGCCTATGCCCATGTTATATTCACGCCGCAAGGCGAGGTACATATTGTTTTCAGAACCCAGCCCCGAACGGCGTGCCACCTCTTTCTTATCCATATCCGTGTAACGCAGCAGGTCATCGACCAAGCGCATCTGATAGAGCTGACGGAAGCGGATGCCCCTGATGCCGGTAAGGATGAACACCATCGCCCCCACCTCTTCACGCTTCAAGCCATAGCGGTCGGCAAACGCCTGCATGTCGCTATTGCCGCTTGCCAGATAACGCAGGTAGTCGTCCATCACAGTGATGCCCGTAGGGTTCAGGTTGCGCTCCATGGCAATATACTGCCAGTGCCCGTCCTCGTCCCAACGCTTGCGGCGCGTGAAGGGCGAGATATACAGTTGGTCGAGCGTATATTGCGGCTCACCCCTAAACTCACGCTTCACCACCTGCCGACTCGGACGACCATAATCGGCATTAGTCCTGTTACGCGTCTTCCATGAATTTCCTCTTGCCATAATAGTATAAATTAGGTTTCTTGGGGGCAAAATTACGAAGAAAAAACCACACCAGCAACATTTGAAGCCCCCAAACCAGAAATTTTCATTCTTTTTCACAAAAGAGAATACATATCGCAGCGATATACATTCCCTGTCACGCGGGAGAATAAATATCGAATCGATTTATAATCTCTGCCACGCGGGAGAATGAATATGTAATCAGATAATATTCTCTGCCACGCGGGAGAATATTGCAAGCCGCTTGCAACATTCTCATTAACGTAGTAGAATATTATAGGTCGCCCGCAACATTCTCCACCACGGGTTAGAATAAAAACATTCGGGAGGACAATGCCCCACGCACTTCCTCCCGAAATATTTTTCTCTATAAATCCTCTCTCACTCCTTTTTCACTCCCTTTTCACTCCCCTTTACCTTGCAAGCCACTGCTCCGGGTTGAGTTTTGTGCGCTCTTTTCTCAGCTGGAACTGCAGGATATTGTCTTTTCCGACGGTTCCGAGTGGCTGGCGCACGCTGACCTTCTGCCCGCGCGATACGCTGACGGTTGCCAGGTTGCAATATACCGAGATGTAGGAGCCGTGTCTTACCAACACGCCCATCGAGCCGCCGACGTTGAAGACGGCACTGACCTCTCCGTCATAGATGGCGCGAGCCGTTGCCTTGCGTCCGCCGAGGATGTTGATACCTTTATTATCCAATACCACTCCGGGCAGTCCCTCTACGCCGTGCTGTCCGAAATGGCTCACTATCCTGCCTCCGGCAACCGGTAACGGCAGGCGTCCGCGGTTTGCCTCGAAGCCACCGCTGATGACCCTGTCCTCGGTAGTCAGCATGACCGTTGCCTCCTCGTTTTCCCGACTTGCCTCCGCGACATTGCGTCTGTCGCGCTCTGCGTCAATGCTTGCCTTACGCTCTGCCGCTATACGGCGTGACTCCGCCTCTCGCGCCAGTTGCTCCGCACGCCTGCGCTCCGCCTCGTCGCGTGCCGCCTTTGCAGCCGCCGCCCTCGCACGCTCTTCCGCAGCCTTTGCCTCGGCTATGCGGCGGGCATTCTCGCGGGCACGAGCCTCTGCCTCAGCCTTCTTACGAGCCAGTTCCTCAGCCCTGCGCTTTGCCTCTGCCTGACGGCGTGCTTGCTCGGCAGCCTTCTTCTTAGCCTCGGCAATGGCACGCAGGCGGGCACGCTCTATCTCCTCTGCTATAAGGGCGTCGATGCGCGAGTTAAGCACAGCGTCGCGCTTCTTCTGGTCGTCAATGACACTCTGTATCGTCTTCTGCTGGTTCTTCAGCGAAGCGACAAGCTTCTGGCTCTCCTGCTTCTGAACGCTCAGTGCCTGCTTTTCCTTGGCATCCTTATTGAGAAGGACGTTCTTGTATCTCTTTGCCTCGCCAAGCTGGTTTTGCTTCTCGCCAACCTTTCTTTGCTGTTCCTTCAGAGCCTCGCCCTGTGTACGCTGGTAGGTGGCATAGTCTTTCATGAAGCGCATACGGCGAAGAGCCTGACTGAAATTCTCTGCCGAGAATATGAACATCAGCTTGCTGCCGATGGTATGATGGCGTGCCATGTAGCGCACGCTCTTTATATAGCTCTTCTTGCGCTCTTCGAGCATCTCCTGCAGGTTGTCAAGCTGCATGGAGAGCATGCTGATGTCGTCAGTGATATGATGGATGTCATGCTGCAAGGTGTCGATGGAACGCTGGCGGCTGTTTATGTCGCTGCTGATGCGCTCAAGGTCCTTCAGCTTCTTGCTCACCTCTGCCTTGTTTGCCCTCAGTTCCTGCTCGTGCTTGCGGATGTTCTGCTTTATCTGGGCTTGCTCCTGACGCAGACCCTTGATGGCAGAATTTGTTACGGCTGGCTGCTTGCTGCTCTGTTGCGTGGCAGCCTTCGACCTTTTACTTTTTACCTTTGACTTTTGCTTCGTCGTCTTACGGACAGACGTGCGCTGCGGGCTACGCCTGCTATTGGTAGTCTTCTTCTGTGCACCGACGCTCAGAAGACTGAAAAACATTATGTATATTAGAAATCTAATTCGCATGTGAAACCATTGAACATTGATTATTGAAAATTGAAGATTGAAAATTGAGAATCATTCTTCACTCTTCACTTTTCACTCTTCACTTTTATTCTTCACCTATTGAAATTAAAACCCTCCGAACTTGCTCATCAGCTCCGTGGCAGACACCGCCTTATATCTTGACGACACGCTTGTCATGCTGGCGTCCCATGTGGCATCGTTGTTTATCTTGCTGAGCTTTATGTCCAACACTGCCGCACCGACATCAAGGCTGATGCGCTCCTTGGGATACTCGTTCCAGAAACGCTGCTGCAGCGACTGGAAGTTGAGGTTATATTTCTTCAAGAACGGCACTTCCTCATATCTTGCCTTGACATATTGCCTGTTGATTCTGTCTATCAGAAGCACCCCCTGAGGCGTAAACTCCAGACGCGCAGCCTCCATTATGCCGTATGGGACAACCGTGATTCTTATCATCTCGTTATACCTCATATATAATTTGCCGTCAACATTGATATTATCCGACTGCGTCTTGACATTGACATTAAGTTTTGCAGTCACGTTGATGAACTTGGGGGTATTGTCTTTTACAACGACAGGCTTGGGGCTATTCTCTACCGTCTTGGTAGTCTTACACGCCGTCATCACGACAGTACCTGCAACAATGAGTAAGAGTGTCTTTATCTTTATCCTTATCTTCATTTTATTTTCTCGTTAATTGCTCTTAAATGTTCGAATATCTCCTTGTTATCCTCGTTTTCCTCTGGCGGGTCAAGGTTCTTTATCGCCATGTCGATATAGGTCTTCGCATCGGCATAGTTACCTTCTTGATATAATATCCACGCGTATGTGTCAAGGTATATCGCATTGTTCGGCTCGGCAGTGATAGCCTTGTACGACATCTGCTCTGCCTTCTTGAGTTCCTCGTTTTCCACCGACAGGTAATACGCATAGTTATTCAGGCACACCACGAGGTCGGGCATATATACGAGACAGCTGTCGTATGCAGCATAGCACGCCTCCTTGTTGCCCACTTTATGATAAGCATCGCCCAAAATGCAATACAGGTTGCCCATGAGCGACTTCGGAGTATCTTCCTTCTGGTTTGCGACACCACTCTTCAGCGAATTGATGGCATCCTCAGAATGACCGTTTATAAACTGCGCAAGCCCGAGATAGTAGTACAACATCACCTCTCCCGGGATATACTCTACCGCCTTGCGACATTCCCTGACCACATTCTCGTCGATACTGTCGTTCCACAGTATCTGGATAAGCTGAAGGCGTGCGGCAATGTTTTCCGGAGCGACATCGAGAACCTTCTGCAACAACGCCTTCGTATCGCCGTCGGTGGCATCCCCGTGAGTTTTGTTCCATTCTCCGAGCAGTATTGTACGCGTGCCGCTGTCTGTAGTAGGATTAACAAGCAACCCCTCCAGCAGGCTGTCCGCCTTTTGCTCATTCTTGACGGTACGGTAATAATCCATGAGCGACATCTGTGCCTGGGCATTGTTGGGAGCATCCTTCAGCACATCAGTAAACGTCTTCAACGCCTCGTCCTTACGTCCGTTGTTCAGCAGCCAGTTACCCATAAGCACCCTGTATGTCATCTCGTACGGATGGGTATCTGCCAGCTGCTTTATTTCCTTGTAAGCACCTTCGCTGTCGCCCAAAAGCGAATGAGCCTGCATCTTGGCAAGGGTAATCTGCTCGCTCTGCCCCTCCTGCACCTCTAACCTGCCTAACGCATCCAACACTTCCTTATAGTCGTGCAACTGCTCGTATATCTGAATCAATATGCCCAGATACTCGGTATTATCCGGCACCTGCTTAGCCAACTTTTCATAGACGACAACGGCAGAATCTATCTGATTGCGGTAAAGATACAACTGCGCCAAACGCTCCTGATATTCGGTATTATGCGGCTCAAGTTCTGTTGATTTCTTTATATGGACTAATGCAAGGGAGTCCTTCTGCAATCCAAGATACATGGTACCCAAACCATAATGAGCCTCCGAGGCAGCAGGAGCCATCTCCACACAACGCTTGAACAACCCGAAGGCAAGGGCATAGTTGCCCATATCCTTCTGTCGAACAGCCTCAAGATAGGTATAATCATATTTGCTGGCTCCGACAGTCAGCAAACCTATAAAGAAAAATATAGAAAATACTAATCCCCTCACTTTGGAAATCACTTTCTTCCTGAATGTCCATATCCGCCGGCACCACGCTCTGTTTCGTCAAGCACCTCCACTTCCTCCAACGAAGCCTGCTCATACTTTGCGATAACCATCTGGGCTATGCGCTCACCAGGCTCAATGGTAAATGGGGTATTCGAAAGATTTACGAGAACCACTCCAACTTCACCTCTGTAATCAGCGTCGATAGTGCCCGGGGTGTTAAGCACCGTGATTCCGTGCTTCAGAGCCAGACCAGAACGAGGCCTTACCTGAGCTTCGTAGCCTTCAGGCAAAGCCATATACAGACCCGTAGGAATGAGATGACGCTCCAATGGCTGTAACTCTATTGGGGATTCTATGTCAGCCCTGAGATCCATGCCAGCACTTTGAGAAGTAGCATAGGCAGGCAACTGCTGACGACCCTTATTGACGATTTTCACTTTTACCATTTTCTATTATCCTTATGCCTTTTGGCTATTTATATCAGAAATCCTATTTATCAGAAATCCTATTTTTCGGAATTCTTACCTATCGGAATTCTTATCTATCAGAAATCTTCTCTGCTATCAAAAAAAAGGTCTGTCTTTCCTCCATTTGGAAAGCCAGACCTTTCGTATAACGGAAATCTCTTACTTTCCGTGATGCTCGTCGCTTACTGTAAGCTTCTTTCTACCATGTGCTCTGCGAGAAGCTAATACTCTGCGGCCATTCTTGGTAGCCATACGCTCACGAAAACCATGCTTATTTACACGGCGACGATTGTGGGGTTGAAATGTTCTTTTCATTGTTCTTATGTTTTGTTTGTTGTTTCGCCTATTTTACGTAATCGAGGTGCAAAGGTAAAGATTTTTATTTAAATATACAAGTATTTGACACGAAAACAAACAATTAAATTGCATTTTTATTGATTTTTATCCATTTTTCTACATTATTTTCATACCTTTGCGCCCGTCTTTAACCCTAAGGAGGGGCTAATATATTATTGCATTTTTCAATCACAAGTATAAAATAAGTAAAAATGATTCAATCACAAGACATTAAGAAAGGTGTTGCCGTTCGCATGGACGGAGGCATCTGGGTATGCATTGATTTCCAGCACCGTAAGCCAGGAAAGGGCAACACTATCATGAACGTAAAACTCAAGAATGTAACAGACGGTCGAGTTCTCGAGCGTCGTTTCAATATCGGTGAGCGTTTGGAGGATGTTCGCATTGAGCGTCGTCCATACCAGTACCTATATAAGGAAGGCGAGGACTACGTATTCATGAATCAGGAGACATTTGACCAAGCTCCAATCCCTGCCGATTTGGTAAGTGGCGTAGAGTATATGAAGGAAAGCGACATCGTTGAAGTAGTAAGCGATGCTGACACAGAGACAGTTCTCTATGCAGAAATGCCACAGAAGACCGTACTGCGCGTAGTACATTCAGAGCCAGGCATAAAGGGTGATACTGCTACAAACACCTTAAAGCCTGCAACACTTGAAACAGGAGTAGAAATCCGTGTACCATTGTTCATTGAAGAAGGTGAGTTGGTACAGGTTGACACACGTGACGGCAGCTATCTTCAGAGAATGAAGGAATAATATCCTTACTCTCATCGTGAGATATTCCGTTATCATACCGGTTTATAATAGGCCTGACGAGGTTGATGAACTGCTAAGCAGTCTCACTCGTCAGGCTTTTACTGATTTTGAGGTTATCGTCGTCGAAGATGGCTCCTCATTACCATGCGAGGACATTTGCCGAAAATATTCCGACAAACTAACTCTTTCCTATTTCTCCAAGGAAAATGGCGGTCCCGGTGACAGCCGCAACTACGGAGCGAAACATGCGCAGGGAGAATGGCTACTAATATTAGATAGCGATGTAATACTGCCGCCTACATATCTCAGTTCCGTTGATAAGGGAATTACCGAAGTTCCGCATCTGGCAGCCTTCGGAGGTCCCGACGCCTCCCATCCTGACTTCAACGCCATGCAAAAGGCTGTCAGCTATTCTATGACATCATTCTTCACAACAGGAGGAATACGAGGCGGCAAGACAAAGCTCGACAAATTCTTTCCCCGCTCCTTCAATATGGGAATACGTCGTGACGTATATATGCAACTGGGCGGCTTCAAGAAAATGCGTTACGGGGAAGACATCGATTTCTCCTATCGCATCGTTGAAGGCGGATTCTCTACTGCCCTGCTACCCGATGCATGGGTATGGCATAAACGACGTACTGACCTAAGAGCATTCTTCAGGCAGGTGGAACATAGTGGAGCAGCACGCATAGCACTGACAAAGTTGCATCCAGGCACACTGAAATTAGTACACCTCCTGCCAACCGTCTTCACTATAGGAGTATGCACCCTCATTCTGATTTCTGCCGTAGGACGTATTCTTATGGAGTATGACCATTCAGCAGGCTCTCCACAGGCAGCAATCGAGAAATGGTATTGGCTGTGTGCAGCACCATGGATACCATTATTGTTATTTGCTGCATTAGTATTTATTGATTCCTCCATACGCAATCGCTCCATAAAAGTAGGATTCCTGAGTATAGCGACATCATATACCCAACTGTTTGGATACGGAACAGGGTTCATAAAAGCATGGATGGGAAAATGAACAAGACTGCAGCCAACACATCCCCACATCGCATGAGCGTCAAAGAATGGGCGAAGGAAGACAGACCGCGTGAAAAACTGATGATGAAAGGTCCCGAAGCCCTCAGCAACGCCGAGCTGCTTGCAATACTGATAGGGTCAGGGAACAGCAGCGAGACAGCGGTAGATTTAATGAAGCGGATGCTGCACGACAACAATGACAGCCTTGCCATGTTAGGAAAGATGTCCATACAGGAGATGATGAAATACAATGGCATCGGAGAGGCAAAAGCCATCACAATACTTGCAGCCTGCGAACTTGGAAAGCGAAGGCAACACAGCGCCATGCCAGAACTGCCTGTACTCGACAATCCTCAAAACATATATAATCTCATGCACCCCATAATGCGTGACCTGAAAGTAGAGGAATCATACGTTCTGTTGCTAAAGACAAATTTCCAACTCATTTCCCAGGTAAAGCTATCGCAGGGAGGTTTGGTAGAAACAGCTGTCGATGTAAGGATGGTGCTACGGGAGGCACTCCTTGCCGGAGCAACTATAATCGCATTAGTACACAACCACCCCAGTGGTAATATAAAACCGAGCCGCAGCGATGACACGCTGACCAATCACATATTGCAAGCATGCAATACCATGAGGATTCATCTGGCAGACCATGTCATCATAACTGACGGCAACTATTACTCTTATCGCGAAAACGGAAAACTATGACACAAGAAGAAAGAACAAAAATAGAAGAGCACATTGTTGAAGTGCTTCAAACGGTCTATGACCCAGAGATTCCGGTCAACATCTATGACCTCGGTCTGATATATAAAATCGACCTCTCCGATGATGGCAAGCTGGACATTGATATGACTTTCACAGCCCCTTCATGCCCTGCAGCAGACTATATTATAGAGGATGTACGCACGAAGGTGAGTGCCATATCCGGGGTCACATCAGCAAATGTAAACATGGTCTTCGAACCTGAATGGGACAAGAGCATGATGACAGAAGAAGCAAGAGTAGAATTAGGTCTTGAATAATGATATATTTCCTAAGTGATGCACATTTGGGCTCCCTTGCCATTCCGCATGGCAGAATGCAGGAGCGTCGTCTGGTCCGCTTTCTCGATGAGATAAAGCCGACCGCAGAAGCTGTTTATCTCCTCGGAGATATGTTTGACTTTTGGTATGAATACCGCCATGTAGTACCAAAAGGCTACACACGTTTCTTGGGGAAGCTTTCCGAATTGACCGACAGCGGCATAGAGGTGCATTACTTCACGGGAAATCATGACATCTGGGCATACGAATACCTGGAAAAGGAATGTGGTGTCATATTGCATCATCAACCCCTCACCCTGCATCTTTACGGAAAGACATTCTTCCTTGCCCACGGCGACGGTATGGGAGACCCTGACAAGTCATTCAAATTTATCCGCTCCATTTTCCATAACAAGATATGCCAATTCCTGTTTTCATGGCTACACCCCGACATTGGCATTTCCTTCGGCATGCAATGGGCAAAACATTCACGTATAAAGCACGACATGGAGGGTGAGCCTGCATATATGGGGGAAGACAAAGAGCATCTTGTACTCTTTGCAAAACAATATCTTGCCACTCACCCCGACATTGATTATTTCATTTTCGGTCACAGACACATAGAGCTCGACCTTGTCCTCCCTGGAAACTCACGTGTAATGATTCTGGGTGACTGGATAACGCAGTTCACATATGCCGTCTTTGATGGCGAAAGGATTTTTATTGAGAATTACGAAGAAGGAGAAACCTACCCATCAAAATAACCTTTCCCCCTACCCTAAGACTGCATCTTCAGACCTATAATCGATGCTATTAGTGTCGTGATAAAGAAAAGCCTCCAGAAAGTGGCTGGCTCATGAAATATCACTATTCCGACTATCACCGTACCTACCGCACCGATACCTGTCCATACGGGGTACGCTGTTCCTAACGGCAAATACTGTGTCACCCGTGCCAACAATCCCATACTGAGGAATGTAAATGCCAAGAAGCCCCCTATCCACATCCACCATTCTAAACCCGAGGCATCTTTGGCACGCCCGAGACAATAAGCAAAACCTACCTCACCTAACCCTGCAATAATCAGTAACAGCCAGTTCATTGTTTCTTTATCTTTATTCTTTCCAAAGTGGCATCATTGACAAAATGGTCCATATCCACATAATGCGGAATGCCCCTCAGCAGCCCACGATCTGTAAACTGCCACATTATCGGCTTCACCTTGTATGGAAACGGCAAGTCACTCTTTGGAGACGGCACGTGTAATGTCCTGTAACGGGCTATCCACAGTGGATAATCATCAAATGTGGGGGCAAGAAAGCGGGAGTAGAAATTCTGGTTACTATATATAATAGGACGTTCACCATATTCCGCCCTCAACAGACAAGCAAGGATAAAGACGTTAAACTTCAGCTGTTTATCATAGGGGCGTTCCATCCTCCTGTCTTCCGAAAAGTCAAAAACGCTCTGTTCTTCTACGTCAATCACAGGCAGCAGCCTCTGTTTCTGTTTATCAACACGCTCCTTAAACTCCAGAAAGTGTATCAAGGCAGACCCTCCAAGAACCTTCACGCCACTATTCGTACTATCCGTTGACAGCGTATCATCCTTGATTTCCAGAAAATGCTTATTGTAATTAGTGTAAAACAGATACGTTCCTATCGGCACCCCATACTGAAGAGCTGAATCCACATAGCTGTCATACATCACATCATGTCTCAGTCCCAGACCCATACATCGGGCATATACGAATTTCGGACGCAGCTCCCCACTCATCAGCTGCCCCCATTTTATCTCGCGTTGATGACGCGAGATGTCTATACCATCCATCGGAACCGGCAGATGATGCATAATATGATGGTGATGAGCCCTATGAGCCCTACGGACCCTATGAACATTGTGAGTGCGGTGAACTCCACGATGTTGTTTTGCCAACGGAGCATTCAGCGCAGAAGTAAATATTGCTATGAGTATAATGAGCAAAAATCGCATAAACGATTGCAAAGGTACGATTAAGTTATGAGAAATACAAATAAAAAACCATTTTTATTTTATTTCCATGACGAAGTACCTTATCTAAAGGTACGATTAAGTTATGAGAAATACAAATAAAAAGCTCGTTTTTTTATTTTA
>ODAJ012164164.1_pt1 | contig 17001 bp, 12 predicted proteins | sample 1539241 | NCBI WGS metagenome assembly ODAJ01 (sample SAMN02144231, study PRJEB22623) | gut metagenome | biome: sheep rumen | host: Ovis aries | place: New Zealand
AATAGTATTGATCAGATTTTCCGGTTCTTTGATTCCTGCGGACACTTTTACAAACAAAACTTTTTTCCCGGCAAACCGTTGCACCGGAACATTCTTGTCACAGGCCACGATAATTCCTGCAGCTCTTTCAATATCAGCCGCCGTCAGAGTGTTTTTCACGCCGCCGGATCCGTTGGTCTCAACTTTAATATCTATCCCCATAGCAGCGGCTTTCCGCTCCAGGGCTTCTGCCGCCATATAGGTATGGGCAATACCGGTAGGACAGGCCGTCACAGCAGCCACAAACGGTTTGCCGGAGTCTGCCGCTGCCCCGGCAGCAGCTGCTGCAACACTCGCTGCCCCTGCACCTGCAGTTCCGGCACCCTCGCCGGCTCCAGTTGCTTTTTCCGCAGTCGTTGCAGCCTGTTCCGCCTCCGCCTGTTTTCGTTCCTCTTCTGCTTCCGCTTCTTCCTGTTCTATCTGGATTTTCTCCGCCTCATCAATGATATGGAGATATTCTTCCGGCGTCTTGGCGTTCATCAACGCTTCGTGGAACTCATCGTCCATCAACATCCGGCTCAACCGGCTCAATACTTCCAGATGAACATTTTCTCCTCCAGCGGGGGCGGCAATCAGGAAAAACAGGAATGCCGGTTCTTCATCCAGGCTTTCGTAATCCACCCCGGCCCGCACAATCATGCTGGCCAACCCGGGAGTTTTCACCGCTTCCGTCTTTGCATGAGGGATAGCAATCCCTTCCCCGATACCGGTGCTGCCTTCCGCCTCCCTGGCCAGCACTCTTTCTTTGTACAGAGCCTTATCAGCCAAATTTCCGCCAGCCTCCATCAGGTCCACCAATCGCTCCACTGCCGCCGGCTTGTCAGCAACTACAGCATTCAAATCAATGCTCTGCGGTTTTAAGAGGTCTGTAATACGCATAGCGCTTCCTTTCCGCCGCCCTGTTACAGTCGGCACATCTCATATTCCGGCCAGCAGCGCTTCGATTTCCTCCCGCTCTGCCAGCCAGTCCTTAAATGCCGTGGCGCTTCCACAGGCAATTCCATGTCGTAAAGCCTCCGACAAGTTTCCGTTGCTGCGTTCATAACCTGCCAGGAATCCGGCTACCATGCTGTCTCCGGCCCCTACTGAATTCACCAGAGTGCCTTTGGGAGAAAGACAGCGATAAATCTTGCCATCCTCCCCTGCCAGGAGAGCCCCGTCGCCCCCCAAAGACACCAGTACATTTTCGGCTCCCTGCTGCCGCAGTTTTTCAGCGCAGGCAGCCACATCTTCGTCAGAGCGCAGTTCCTGTTTAAATAACTCTTCCAGCTCTTCTTTATTCGGTTTTATCAAAAAAGGTTGGCAGGGTATGGCGCTGGTCAGAAGTTCCCCTTCTGCATCCACCACCACACGGACATGTTTCCCGTTCATCCGTTCCAAAATTTTCCGGTAGGTATCCGCTGGAAGACCTTTGGCAATACTCCCGGAAAGCACCAGTATGTCTTCACGTCCTAACGCATCAAACTGCCGAAACAGCAGCTGCAGATTTTCATCGGATATTTCAGGACCTAACCCGTTGACTGCCGTTTCCGCTCCGGTTTCTGCCAGCATTGCTTCTGTACCGGCCACTTTTTCCTCTCCGGCCAGCACCGTTTTGCCGGCGCCGATTTTTACATTGATCCGGGACAGCCCTTCTTCCAGATGGATAAAGTCACACTGGCAACCGGCCAGACCGGAAAGCCGTTCGATTTCCGCTCCGGTAAAGCCGGCTACAAAGCCCAACAGCCTCACCGGCAGCCCCAGACGTCGGAGAATAATACCAACATTAATCCCCTTTCCTCCGGGATAAACAGCCTCCTGAACGACACGGTTGATAGCACCCGCCCGAAACACCGGCATGTGCACCGTGTAGTCCAAAGACGGATTAAAGGTTACGGTATATATCATGACACCCCACCTCCCAGGAAATCCGGTAAATGCCTTTCACGGCACCCGTAAATATGCTTAAAAGAACTCGCGAGCCAACAAGTGTACAGACGGAATACTAAACGCTTCCGCTACCTTTTCTCCTCCTGCTACCGGTAACAGAAAAACATAAAGGATGAAGAAGACCAGTACCCCGGCAGCAACATGAATCCATGCCGCCAGCCAACCGTCCTTGAAATACAACAGTGCAATTCCGACCCCGGCACCCATCACAAGGATCACCATCGACAGTATCAGACCCGCAAAAAACACTTCCGGAACCTGTTTTGAAACCCAAATACATCCTGCAGCCGCCACCACAAAGGTCAGCACACTGACCCGGGCCCAGCCGGCAAAATAACTCTTTCCTTCCCGTACCATACGGTCAATATTCCAGCCTGTCAGCATGGCAAAGGCAGGAAAACCCAGCACCAGGGCAAGAGTCCGTTGTGCATAACACAGGGTGGAAACTGTCAGGGCCGTCACACCCCATAACAGCAAATACAGATTCCGGCGCAATTCTTCTGTACTGCTTTCAGAAATCCCGTCCTTGCAGGATTTGAGTAACAGTCCAGTCCAGGGAAACATACACACCAGCATTTTGGGAACTGCATACGAATCCAACAACTCAGCCGGTGCGATTACTGTCCCATACAAAAACAATACACTGTTGCCCAGCACCAAACCGGCCCATAAAAGAGCCCTTCCGTTCCAGTGTTTCATTCTCCGGAACCTTTCTCATCAGCCTTATATTCCGTGCTTGTATTCTTTTCCGCAATAGTAAGCACGTTAGAGCCAAAGGCCCGGAGGGTAACGCATGCGCCTAATAAAAACGGCAGGTACTCTGTGGTGAACCGCCACAAGACAGCCAGAATTCCCACCGTACCGCTGGGAACCAACTGGGCAAAAAGCACCAGAAAACCGGCTTCTGCTATGCCGCTTCCCCCCGGTGTAGGTGAAAAATACAACACCAGGTTCAGCAGGTACATACGCCCCAGCACCTGGACAAGGTCAAAGGGAAACTGCAGGCCCATAAAATAACAGGGCACCGTAAGGTAAATAAAGGTCAGGCTGACACCGGATTCAATAAAAGCCCGCAGCACCATGACCGGCTGCTTCCCCATAATATAGACCGCCTGACGAAAATCATGGTACCAGCGGAAAGCCTGGCGCCTGCGTTCATGCTTAAAATGCTGGGAAAAATAATAGATGATCCGTTCCGGGTAATCCGTATGCATCAAAATAATCGCAGTAACCGGAATTGCTATAAAAATCACCGAAACCGTCATGATGACCGGCATTGGAATCCAACTGGTAATGGCGTCATCCTGTTCCATAAAAATCGGCAGCATAATAATCAGAAAAAAGATAGACATGATGGTCCGCACCAGGATAATCAGAGTGGAACGGGCCACCGGCACGCCGGCCCGGCGCATAAACATCACCTGGGCAATGGCCCCACCGGAAGCGCCGGGAGTCAAAAGTGCCAGAAAATAATTGCTTAGCACCACCTTGGTCACATCGGATAACGGCAAATCTTCCCCGGTGATCCGGGCCAGCGTCAAAAGACGCGTACCGTCAAAGAACAACCCGATAGCCAGAGATCCCAACGCGCACAAAACAGACCATGAAGAAAACATGGTCAGATAATCCAGCGCCCGGATATCAAATGTAAAATAAATGACTGCCGCTGATACGGACAGAACGAATGTCGCTAACAGCGCAATCCGTTTAAACAGTTTATTACGATGCATGTTCTATGTCACCAAGTCTCCTGTGGTTCTTTCGTGATAAACAATGAATACCCCGGTATTTACTCAATTTCCCATAACTTTTTCGTATTGGCAAAATGCAGTTTTACAAAACGCTCCAGTGCATCCATCCCCTGCTTCTGCACCAGGCGCCGGGCAGCATTGGTAGCTGCTTCTCCGCCCCCTTTGGGGATTCTGCCGATGCCCGCTTCCGGAGCCATCTGCCGTAATGTCTGCAAAAAAGCAGCCCGCGCCAGCACACTGGCAGAAGCAACCGCAATGTCCTCCTCTGCCCGGGGACGCTGCCACACCTGCATATCCGGAGCAAAGGCATGGACGCCGTCGGGAATGTCATTGTTTTTGGCAAACTGATCCACCAACGACCATTTGCATTGGGGATATTGCAGCCAGGCCTGTTTCAGCGCAGCCACATGACCCAGGGCCAGCAGGGTATTCAACGAACCTCCCTCACTCTGCACCTGGTCATACCTCATATTGTAAACATGAGGTTTCATAACAAGGACGCTGACAGCAAGCGCTGTGTCCCGAATCACATTTTCCAGGGCCAACACTTTTTCGTCTGACAGGGACTTACAGTCTTTTACCCCGGCAGCCAATAATGCCTCCCCGCCTTTTTTGTCCAGGCAGACGGCAGCTACCACCAGTGGACCGAAATAATCGCCTTTCCCGCTTTCGTCACTTCCCAGCCATACGCCCGGAAAATCCGGTTCTTCCGCCAAAAGAAAATGGGGCCTGGCCGAACTGCAATGAACGGTTTCCGAAAGCGCAGACGCATCAGCACTTCCCTGGCTTTCGCGGATGCCTGCAGTATTTGAACCTTTGTTGTTATGCAACGGTATCTGATGAACCAGTTCGAGGGCCTGATCTCGCAGATCTGAATTCTCGCCGCCCCAGACCAGGCTTATTCCTTTTTTGCCATTGTATACGTTAAGGGTAACTTTTTTCCCTGAAGCGGTTAAAAGAAGCTGGACTCCGTAATTAATGGTTTTCGTTTGTACGTTTCCTAAGGTACACAGGCTTTCTTCCAAACTGTTGATATACTTTTCAAATTCCAAGATGGTTTCCTCTGTTTCTGTTTTGGTTATATATGATAATGATATAAAGATAAAAAAGATAAAGTTAATGATTAGTTAAAGATAAAGCAAGGTAAGGATGTACGGTTTATAGTTTTATGATGAAAAGAACAAATAGAACAAATGTAACTTATCGGAAGATGTCAATTCTGGTATTTACAGGCATCAATGAGCAACTTGTCGGCAAATACATTCCTGTAACATGCAGTAATCAAAAAAATACGGTTCATTCAATAGCCATAAAAACGTTATTCCTGCAAGGCAGCAGTTTCTACCGCTTTCAACGGGACACCGTTTGCTTCCGCAATCTTTTTACAGTCTTCAAATTCCGGGACAGCATTGACCACTTTACCGTCCAGCAGTCCTTCTTTGACCCTGACCTCGCCCCAGGGTGTCTGCACCGTTTTCCAACGACGCTCCAGTGCAGTGCGCTCCACATAGTAAGCCCGCACGCCCAGGGTCGTAGTTTGGGTAAACATAATCTGCTCCATCACCTGTCGCTGTTCCGGACTGCACAGTACCTTCAGGGTCTGGGCAGGACGTCCTTTTTTCATAATGACAGGCTGTAGCCAGGCGTCCAGCGCCCCTGCGGCCAATAATTTTTCCAAAACATAGGGCATGATTTCCGGGTTCAGGTCATCAAGATTACACTCCAGAAACAATAATCTTTCAACAGCACTGCCAGAATTACCGTTTCCCACCGTTTCATTCCAAAGTCCCATAGTAACACGTAGCACATTGGGGATTTCCACGTCTCTCGTTCCTGCGCCGTAGCCGATGGTCTCCCCGGAGAAGCCGTCAGGCACCTCTTTCACCGGAGACGCCAGCACTTTCAACAGGGCTGCGCCAGTAGGTGTCGTCATCTCTTTCTCTACCGTTCCCCGATAATTCGGTATCCCCTGCAGAAGTTCTGCAGTGGCAGGGGTCGGCACCGGCATCTGCCCATGCGCGCATTCCACAAAACCGAATCCTGTATTTACCGGAGTTGTAAACACCTTTTCAATCCCCAGATATTGCAGGGCCAAAATATTTCCCACCACATCAATGATGGTATCGATGGCGCCCACTTCATGGAAATGGATTTCCTCCACCGTGCTTCCGTGAACCTTGGCCTCCGCTTTGGCAATAACCAGGAATACTTCTTTGGCTTTGGCAATGACCTCTTTCGGGAGATCGGAATGGTCCAGTATTTCTTCTATGTCATGCAGGTTCCGGTGTTCATGGTGATGATGGTGTGTATGGTGCTCGTGATGATGTTCTTGGTCATGATTGTGTTCGTGGTTATGGTGATGGTCACAACCGCAAGGTTTTTCTTCAAGAACTGGTTCATGGTCATGGCTGTGAGCAATACCGTGAGCGTGCATCCAGGCGTGGTCATGTGCATGATCATGGTGATGTTCGTGCTCATGATCACAATCGTGGTCATGTACGTGGTGATGTTCATTCACTTGGTCACCATCATGTGCATGTTCGTGTTCCTGTTCTTCGGGCAGAACTACATTAAAATACTGCGCCTGAATCCCGCATTTGTTCACGCTTTTATGAACCAGTTCATAGTTTCCCAGATGAAGCTTGGCAAATTCTTCCTGCAAGAACGCAAATGGTACGCCAGCATCCAACAACGCGCCCAGTAACATATTTCCGCTGATACCTGCAAAGGGTTCTACATATAATGCTTTCATATATCTCTTATCTCTCCAACTTGCTGTACAGCGGGCTCTTGCCTGCTGTTGCAGATATTTTGGCCTCCGGCCGCTGTTTTTGTTATACAAATAAATCAAGTCTTCAGACCATCACAGCAGATCTTTCCGCTGTTTTCTTTCATAAACTATCGCAAGTGATTAATAATGCTGGCCATACGTCCGGCGCCGAACCCGTTGTCGATATTCACCACTGCCACCCCGGCACTGCAACTGTTCAGCATGCCCAACAAGGCCGACAGGCCTTTGAAGTTGGCGCCATAGCCCACGCTGGTAGGCACAGCAATCACGGGTTTATCCACCAGGCCACCAACTACGCTGGCCAGTGCGCCTTCCATACCGGCAATGACGATGATCACATTCGCGCTGCGGATTTCTTCTACCTTTCCCAGCAACCGGTGGATCCCCGCAACGCCCACATCGTAAATGCGTATGACTTCGTTCCCCATAATTTCCGCTGTCACGGCCGCTTCTTCCGCTACAGGCACGTCACTGGTCCCGGCAGTAATCACAGCAATCTTACGGTCAGGATCTTTAGGCAGAGGTTCTTTTTCCAAAACAATCAGCCGGGCCCTTTCATAGTAGACTGCGTCCGGCAAATTCGGCTTTACCGTCTCATATAATTCCTCTGAAGCTCTGGTTCCCAGCACATTCTTATGGCGGGAGGCCAGCACGGTTAAAATCGCGGCAGCCTGCGAAATCGTTTTTCCCTCACAATACACAACCTCCGGGAAGCCACGGCGCAAACTCCGGTCATGATCCAGCTTGGCAAACCCAAGATCGGTCATATTCAACTGATGAAAACGCGCAATCACTTCTTCATCAGAAAGCGCGCCTGCTTTATAAGCGGCAAGCGCCTCCTTTATATCATTCTCATAACTCATAAGTATTCACCCTAATAACACAACTCACTGCCGCAAGGTCCGCGCCGGAAAGTTAAAATAAGCGGGGAACTGTTCATTATGGAAGGTCTAATTTGCTCAACAAGACTTTACACATAACTTCGCACCGCAGAACACCGGCATTTGCCGGACTCCATGAACATCTTTCCGGTCAGGGCCGTTAATTCGCAGTCTTCGCTGCCGCCCGTTTTTCCTTGTATTCTTCCGTCAGCATGTAAATCAGCGGAACTACCACCAACGTCAGCAAGGTGGAAGTCGTCAAACCGCCGATCAGTACCACGCCCATGCTCTGCCGCAGCTCCGCCCCGGCGCCGATTCCCAACGCAACCGGAGTCATGCCCAGCATGGTTGAAAGCGTGGTCATAAGAATCGGACGAAGGCGCAGGGAGCATGCCTCCAGAATTGCTTCTTTGATCGGCATGCCCTTCTCTCTCGCCTGATTTGCATAGTCAACTAACAAAATTGCGTTTTTGGTTACCAGACCTAGCAGCATGGTCGCCCCGATGAGGGACATCATGTTCCCAGTCTGATTGGCCACCAGCAGACCCAGCACGGCGCCGATGATTGCAAATGGCAGACTCATCATGATTACAAACGGTTGGGAGAAACTTTCAAATTCCGCTGCCAGCACCATGTAAATCAGAACAATAGCCAGGATAACGGCCTTGACAATCTCTCCGAAGATACGGCTCATCATATCGGAGTTACCAACAAGCCGGTAACGGTACCCGATATCCATATTCAATTCCGGGATCAGCTTTTCTTCAATCACTTTCAGCAAATCGCCGGTGGAAATACCCACCGCATTGGAGTAAACCGCGATCTGGCGCTGCCTGCCTTCCCGGTCGATACGGGTGGGACCGGAGCCTAACCTGACTTCCGCCACATCCCCTAACCGAACGTAACCGCCCGATTCCGTAGAAACCATCAGGTTCGCCACATCCTGAATGGTACGGCGGTCCTGTTTGTCCATCTGGATGATGATATCGTAGTCATTGTTGCCAATCGTATAGGAGTTGCCGGTGCTCTTACCCTGGAACGCATATTGCACAACCTTACCTACGGTCGTGTTATCCAGGCCCAACTGGCTGGCCTTGGACTGGTCCAGCCGTATCATGATTTCCGGTTCCGGATCGATACCGATGACTTCCACGTCGGCAGAGCCTGGTACCTGCCGGATCTTTTCTGCCAGATCGTTAGCATACTTTGTCAGCCTTACCAAGTCACTGCCCCGAAGGCCGATCTGTACAGGCCGGGGGTCGCCCCGGCTACCCTGATTGGTCACAACCGCTACCTGCATGTCGCCCACGTTTCTGAACTTTCCGCGCAGGTCAGCCATAATATCCAGCATGCCCCGCTTCCGTTCTTCCGCCGGTTTCAGCTTGACTTCGATAGCGCCTTCGTTCACTGCCGTGCGGACGCCGCCCAGATGCATGTTCTCAACCCGGACTTCATCTTTCATTTCCATAAGAATCTGCTCTAACGGCCAGGTCCATTCCGCCATCTGGTTCAACCCGATACCGGGCGCGGCTTTTACATTGACCCGGAATTCGCCGGAGTCATAGATTGGCTGCAGTTCCGTGCCAACAAACGGCAGCAGGAACAGATTGAAGACCAGCGTCACCAGCGAACCCAGAATAATTTTTTTCGGGTGACGGACAGCAAATACCATCAGCTGGTCATACAGTCCCCGGACATAGTCAAAGCCCGAATTGAAACTCTTCAAAGCCGCATCCACAAACCGGGGGCGATAGTCTCTATCCTTCTCTGTTCCCGGCGCCTTCAGCCAATGGGCCGAAACCATGGGGGTCAGGGTATACGCGGAAATCGTGGAAAAGGCAAGCGCAAACGCTACGGTGAGCCCGAACTGCTTGAAGAACTGGCCGATCGTCTCACCCATGCTGCCGATGGGTACGAATACCGCCATCAGCGACATAGAAGTAGCCAGAATTGCCAGCACCAGTTCCTTGGTAGCGTCTGCCGAGGCCAGGAACGGTTTCTTTCCCATCTCCATGTGCCGGAAAATATTTTCTACCAGCACGATGGCGTCGTCGATCAGGAACCCGACGGCCAGGGACAGACCCATGAGAGACATGTTATTCAGGGTAAAGCCCATAATGTCCATGAGGAAAAACGTTGCAATAATGGACGTAGGAATCGCCAGGCCGCCAATGATGGTTGCCCGCAGGTCGCCCAGGAACATATAGGTGATGAGAAGAGCCAGGAACCCGCCAAAGAGGATCGTGTTCCACACGTCGGCCACGTTCTCGCGGATGTACCGGCTCTGGTCCCGGACGATGTACATCTTGATATCCGGGGGCAGGTCATGCTCCATGATCTTTTCCAGTTCTTTGTTGACCACGTCAATGACCTGAACCGTATTGGTACGACTCTGCTTGCGGATAGCCAACATCACGGAAGGAACCCCGTTGGTGCGGGAATAGGACTCCGCGTCTTCCCAGTCGTCTTCCACGTCGGCAATTTCCGTGAGACGGATGGCCTTCCCATCTTTGTTGGCCACAATGATCTGTTTAAAGTCGTCCACCGTATTCAGCTTGCCGATGGTACGTACAGTAATCGTATTGTTGTTATCCCGGACCTTGCCGCCGGGCGTGTTGATGTTAGCATTGTTAACCTTAGTCAGTACCGTCTGGAAAGAAATTCCGTACTGCTTCAGCTTTTCTGATTTCACGTGGACCTTGATGGCACGGTCCGCGGCACCGTACACCGATACATCGGCCACGCCTTCCAGCATTTGCAGTCCGTCGATGACCACGTCGTTCAGAATGCGGCGGACTTCTCCCGGGCTCCGCTTATCAGACGAAAAAGCATAGGTCGCAATCGCCTGAGAAGCCATGTCAAACCGCTGTACTACCGGTTCATCAATGTCATCCGGCAGACGGCGGCGCACGCCCGCTACTTTTTCACGAACCTCACTGGCCATCTGGCGGGGATCCGTACCGATTTCAAACTCCAGCACCGTCTGGGAATATCCTTCCCGGATGGTAGAGGTGATCGTCTTGATACCCGAAACCTGGCTGACGCGGTTCTCAATGGGTTTGGTAACCAGAGTCTCCATCTCTTCCGGCGCCGTGCCTTCATAGGTTACCGTAACGCCTACCATGGGCAAGTCCACGTCCGGATACAGATCTACGCCCAGTCCCGGATAGGAACGTATACCGAAGACGATAAGCACCAGTATGAACATGGTGGTAAAGACAGGCCGTCTTATAAATGTTTCAATCATTCTTTATCCGTACCCTTCTCTGAAACCTTAACACTGACGCCTTCCCGGATTTTGTTCAGGCCGCCGGTGATCACATAATCTTTCTCAGAGATACCATTCAGCACTTCCACCAGGTTCTCCCCTATGTAGCCTGTCGTCAGTATCTTTCGCACCGCCTTGCCGTCCTCAATGACATAACAGGTACGCTGGTCGTCACGCATAGAGATGGCCGTCATGGGAATGGTCAGCACGTTCTCCTTGGGTATGGCCGTGATGAGAGCCTCTGCATACATGCCGCCCCGGAGCCGGTTGTCCCGGTTATCCACCACCACTTCTGCTTCAAAGGTACGGGACGGTTTCACCGCCACCGGACTGATCCGGACGATGTAGCCATCCACATTCTTGTTTTCTCCGCTCATGGAGGGAATGGTGAATTCCACTTTACCGCCTACCGCCACGCTGTTCACATAGCCTTCCGGAATATCAATTTTGGCGGAAAGCGTGGAAATATCCGCAATATTGAAAAGGGCTGTGCCCACTTTGGCATAATACCCTTCCTGGAAATACCGTTTCTGGATTACGCCGGCCCGGGGCGTGGTCACCGTAGTGCCGCCCAGATCCGATTCCGCCGCAGTCAGAACGCCTTTTGCCGCATCCAGTTTGCCTCTGGCATTTTCCAGGGCAAAACTCATATTATCCAGGGCTTCTTTGGACACTGCGCCTTTGGCATACAGGTCCTGATACCGTTTTAAGAACAACTCGGCCTTTTCATAATTGGTCTTGGCGTCCAGGTAAGCTCCTCTGGCGTTCATCAGTTTCGCCGCCGTATCCACCTGTTCCAGTACCACCAGGGCCTGGCCGGCATTCACAGCCTGACCTTCCTCTACCAGCACCTTCTCAACACGGCCGTCAACCTTTGCGGCCACATCAGCCTGCCAGATTGGATCCAGGGAACCGGAGAAACGGAACTTCGGCACGATGGTCTGCCGTTTCGGATACGCGGCCATAATGACGGCCGTGCGTCCCTGACTGCTCTTTTTTGCCTGCTCATTCCGGGCCATAATATTCGATATAACACGGAATGCCACGACTCCCAAAATGATGACTACCCCAATGATAAGAATTCGTAGTCTCTTGTCCTGAAAATTCATGATGACGCCTGCTTTCTTCACCCTGCCAGCTGTGTTTCACGCTGCATTTATTTTTTGCAATAATGTACACAAACTCTGCCGCTGACAGACAGCGCAGCCTCTCTCCCGGTTCCGGGAATGACGCTGTCCGTTTCTTTTTCACCGGACTTGCGGATCCGCAACAAATTTATTCGTGTACAGGGTCCCTGGGTCTCTATGTCACTAAAAAAACGAATCAAATCCTGCCAGGTTCCATAAAACTCTGCTTCCCACTGAAACACGCCCATGTTGTTCCCTGTTTTGGTTTTGTCAGAAGCAGAAGAACCATTCCCTATCTGTTTACATCGTTGAACCGTTATGCCATGCAGACCGGCCAGACGGTAAATCCGCTGCACTTCTTCCTTCGGATTTATGTGCTCCGGCACCTGTTCCTGCAGCGCTTGCAGCATATCCTGCTGTTCCGCCGTCCTTTGCTCACCGGTTTGCTTTTTCGCAAACTCACGATACAGAACAAGCTCCTTTTGCCTGAAATTTGTCTGCTCAGCCATCTGGCGCACACAATTCTCCAACGGACCGGCAATTCCCGTTACCGTACCGGTCAAGAGAATCACGGAAAGCAACAGCCAACAGGCATTTTTGCTGTTTTCAGTCATACTCTTCGTAAGAGAAAACAATTTTTGAGTTTTCATCAGAGACAACAGCGGTTGTTTCATGGCCTTGCCTCCTTCCGTTCCGAAGCAAGTTCCGCCAGCAAAATAAAGGAAACGACTTGTTTGCTGTTATCCCCTCTGCTATTTAAAACCATTCGTTTGGTTCCGCTATCCACAAGCCGAACCTTGAAAAATAATCCGGACTGTTCCAGATTTTCCAGAAACTCCGAAACCCGGGCCAGCTTTATCGCACAGCCTTTCAATTCCAAACAGCCGGTCGGCGTGTGTTTCTGTTGCAATTCTTCCAGCCAGCACCCCTCCGGAATCGTACTTCCTATCACACGGAGCACCGGAGCCCACACCGGTTCCGTCCGGCTGATGCGCTGCAGCTTCTCCTGATACTGCCGGATTTGATACTCTGCTTTTTTACTGTCCGCATATGCGGATTTAACAGACTGATACGGAGCAAGCTGCCTCTCCGCTTCCAGCCAGGCACTTCTCGTCCGCTGCCAGCTGATACCGCCCTGCACTGCCAAAGCCACTGACAGGAGAAGGCACACTACCGTCGCAGTCTGATACCCCCGCTTCACTATCACTTCTTTCCCAGAAGCGACCGGAAGCAGATTTATCGGCAGCAAATTTTCCGGAAGCGCGTCCTGTTCCGGTTCCATCACCATAACGCATTCCAGCTTCGCCCGTAAAAAACCTGCCAGTTGCTGCAAGGTCTCAATTTTTTCCAACGGGATTGCTACCAGCAAAAAATCCTGTAACGCGGTCTCCTCCGTCGCCTGCCACGGTGCAGAAAAATCCGAAGCCACAGATACCCGATGCTCCTGTGCAATCCCGTAATCTTTCCAATCCGGCGCGAGCGCCAGGGCGGCCCGGTATGTACCCGGTTCAAACGGAACATACTGACATCCTTCCCAGCGTACCCAGTTCTGCTGTTCTTCCGCCGTCATAACAGGAAGCCTGACCGTCTGCAGATAAACCTGCCCAAAATCCAACGCAATCCGGCATCGCCTGATTTTTATCTTCTCTTCCCGCAAAATCGCCAGCAGCCAGCCCGCCGTTTCCTCCGGGTGGTTCAGGTAATTGTAATGCTGAAACGTCTTGGGTAGTTCATACTTCACCGCGTTTTCGGCCTGGCAAATCGTAACCGCATTGTCTGTAATCCGCAGTGTGACCGGTTCGCCGAAAAGCCTGTCATATAAAAATTTTATGATCTTCATCCTGATACAGCCTCCGTTCATAAAATCAAAGACCAGTACCAGTCAAGGATACGGGAAGAAAAGAAGAAACTCAGGACAGCCCCGGCACAAAGACAGGGACCAAAGGGAAGCCTGGTTTTCCGGTTCGCTTTATGCAGGGCACAAAGCAGTAACGCAACCGTCCCACCCAGAAAGAAAGCCAGGTATAGATTGACCACTATGCCCGGAAAACCGGTCCAGATTCCCAGAACGCCGGCAAATTTAACATCGCCCAGCCCCATGCCGCCCCGACTCATCAGGTAAAGCAGCCCAAGCAGACCACTGCCGGTCACAGCGCCCAACAGAGACTCACTCCAGGTATTGCCGAAGATTCCGGTATATACCAGCCCGGCAGACAGTAACAAAATCAGAACTTCATCCAGAATAATCTTCCGCCTGAAATCAACGTAGGCCACGATGCACAGGCCGAAGATAAATACCAAAACTAAAACATAACTCAACATTTTCATTTTCACGGTAACTCCTTTGAAACAAGAAAAATTTCATTCCTGATCATTGCCGTGAAAAGAATATCTGGCTCTATGCGGAGCCATCGCCGTTTCTGTTAGGTAACGACAAATCGGCATACGCATACATAGTAATTATAACACTGATTTAACAACAATGTATAGTTTCATTTTTAATAAGAGGACAATTTTACCAAATTTTTCACAAAAAAACGTGGCAACCCATACGAGTTACCACGTAATGCAATACAAAAGCATTTAACTATTTATAAACCGGTTCCTTTATATCATCCTGATTCAAATTACCAATCCAGATTTTCCGCTTCCTGACGGCCTCTGCCGGTTAAGGAATCCAACAGGATACGCTGCTCGATGTGAGCCGCCAGTTTCTTGGTGAACTTAACGGTATCCGGATTGACGGACATGCTATCGATACCGCTCTTGATCAGGAATTCGCAGAACTCCGGATATACGGACGGAGCCTGGCCGCAGATAGAAACCGTCTTGCCGGCTTTGTGAGCCACTTCAATCAGATGACGGACCGCACGGCGGACTGCCAGATTGCGTTCGTCATAAATGTGGGAGACGGTATCGTTATCACGATCGCAGCCCAAAATCAGCATGGTCAGGTCGTTGGAACCGATGGAATACCCATCCACAAATTCATTGAACTGATCCGCCAGAATAATGTTGGACGGAATCTCAGCCATCAGCCAGACCTTAAAGTCTTTGCCCCGGGCCAGCCCCTGCTCTGCCATAATGCCGGTAACCTTGCGGGCTTCGTCAATATTACGGCAGAACGGAATCATCACGTTCAGGTTCTTCAGGCCAAACTCTTCGCGAACTTTCCGCACAGCCTGGCATTCCAGTTTAAAGGCTTCAATATATTTCGGATCATAGTAACGGGACGCGCCGCGCCAGCCTAACAACGCGGACGGTTCATATGGTTCAAACTCGTCGCCGCCTTTCAGGTCGCGGTACTCGCTGGATTTGAAATCGCTGAAACGCAGGGTTACCGGGCGGGGAGCCATAGCCTGGCACACCTGGCGAATGCCTTCGGCCAGCTGATTCACCACTTTTTCCGGATGACCGGTCTTGATCAGATACAGCGGATGTTCATGGATGTAAGTCGTCCAGATAAATTCTTCACGCATCAGGCCGATGCCGTCGCAAGGCAGGGACGCATATTTTTCCGCCAGTTCCGGATCGCCCAGGTTCATATAAATCTTGGTGCCGGTGGGCGGGAAGAATTCCGCCGTTACGGTTGCGCCGGCAGCAGCAGGCGCCGCAGCAGCCGGTTTTGCCTCTTCCAGGATACCTTCATATACAACACCGTGGGTCGCGTCAACGGTAATGTCCGAACCGTTCGCAATAGAAGCCGTAGCAGCAGCACCCCGGCTCTTGCAGCCAACAATACAGGGAATCCCCAGCTCGCGGCTGACAATGGAAGCGTGGCAGGTCATACCGCCGCTGTCCGTTACGATGGCTTTCGCCTTCTTCATAGCGGGAACCCAGTCCGGCGCCGTCATTTCCGTAACCAGAATTTCGCCCTGTTTAAACTCATCAATCATGGACGGATCCAGAATGACATGCGCTTTGCCGGAAACCTGTCCGGGACTTGCCGGCGCACCCTTTACGATAACTTTCCTGTCCGTAGTAACCGCTCCCTTCTCTTCCACTTTGGCAGTTTCTTTTGCTTTACGGCGGCTCCATACGGTTTCCGGACGGGCCTGCAGGATCCAAATCTTGCCGTCCCGTTCGTCAATGCCCCATTCCATATCCATATAGCAACCATAATGTTTTTCAATCTTGATTGCGTAGCCGGCCAGTTCTTTGATCTGTTCGTCCGTCAGCTTCTGACCTTCCCCTTCCGCTTTCGGTACGGGAACTTCTTCCACGTCTCCGCCGGGTTTGCGGATCAGTTTGACTTCCTGGGGATTTACCGTTTTTTCCAGAATTTCCAGTTTATCTTTGGAAACCAGATAATCATCCGGGGTCACAGTGCCCTGGACCACATATTCGCCCAGACCGTAAGCGCCTTCGATCAAAACGTTCTTATCATCCCCGTCCGCTACATTCACCGTGAACATAACGCCGGCCGCTTTCGAGTACACCATCATCTGGATAACCGCAGACAGCGCAACGTCCAAATGGTCGAAGCCCTGTTTTTCACGGTAATACACCGCACGGTCGGTAAAGCAGGAGGCGTAGCATTCTTTTACCTTCTGGATGATCATCTTGGCGCCCTGCACATTCAGGTAGGTATCCTGCTGGCCTGCAAAACTGGCGTCGGGCAGATCTTCCGCAGTCGCGCTGGACCGTACGGCTACGTAAGGGTCTTTTTCGCCGACTTTCTTCCCCAGTTCTTTATACGCTTTGGTGATAGCCGCCTGCAGATCTTTGGGCATCTCTTCGTCCATGATGGCCTTGCGCAGTTTAGCGCTGATATCCCGCAGCTGCGCCGTATTCTCCACGTCCGTAATCTGTCCGATCAGCGCGGCCATTTTTTCTTTCAGGCCGGTCGCCTCAATAAAGTAACGATACGCATAAGCAGTGGTCGCATATCCGTAAGGCACAGGAACGTCTGTCTTCGCAGTCATTTCTCCCAGCGAAGAAGATTTTCCGCCAACGATTGCCACATCCTTGCGTTCCATCTGCTCAAACCACAACAAATACTCTTTTTCTTTCTCCATAGTCCCTGCTCCTTTTTTTAAAAATTATGGTACACACAAAAAGAAATTACTTCTCTATAGTATATACTATACCACGCTTTCTGTAGTTATTCAAGGAAGATTCTGTAAAATTTTGCTTGTGAGAGCTTCCCCAACCTTCCTAAAAGCGTCCTCTGTTATAAAGTCATCCTCTTTAATTAAAACAAAAGCGCCGGCAT
>ODAJ012047144.1_pt1 | contig 16990 bp, 23 predicted proteins | sample 1539241 | NCBI WGS metagenome assembly ODAJ01 (sample SAMN02144231, study PRJEB22623) | gut metagenome | biome: sheep rumen | host: Ovis aries | place: New Zealand
CTAATGGGGTAATATCAGCATTATTATCATTTATAAGATCATTACTTATACTAGTTATATGTTTATACTTATTATCATATCTATTTGGAGGAATAGGCTTATGGTCAGCGTGGACGGTTTCTGAGTTGATTTCATTTGCAATTAGTGTAGTATTTGTGTTAAAATATAAAAGTAGATATGAGTATTTATAGATTATAAACAAATGAAAAACTTCGTCTTGCGTTGTTAAAATTTTATAAAAAAATTAAGGGGAGAGGAAATTAAAAATGAATATTAAAATTAAAAAAGAGGATAAGAAATTAGAAATAGCTTTAGAAGGTAGATTAGATACAAATACAGCAGGAGATTTAGAAAGCAAAATAGAAGAATTAGAAGGTGTAGAAGAATTAGTACTTAATTTTGAAAAATTATATTATATTTCTTCAGCAGGACTAAGAGTGTTATTATCTATGCAAAAACTAATGAATAAACAAGGTTCAATGAAAATAATAAATGCAACAGATACAGTAAAAGATGTGTTTGATGTTACAGGGTTTTCAGATATATTGAATATAGAATAGTTTTAATTTTGAAATTAGACAATATTTTTTCCCTCTTGACATAGAACATAAAATAATGATATACTTAATGAGTAGAAAAATATATCTTATCTAAAAATAATTTTAAAAACGTTAATATATATTTATTCGCACATTGAAAATTTAATAAGAAAGAGGTGTATGATTATGAATAGTTTAATCATAATCGCTACTTTCTTAATCTCACTAGTAATCGGAATAATTGTCGGAATGATAATGAGAAAAAAGATTGCTGAATCTAAAATTGAAAGTGCAGAAAAAGAAGCAAAAAGATTAGTTGATTTAGCTAAGGTTGAAGCTGAAAACTTAAAAAAAGAAGAGGTACTTAAAGCTAAAGAAGATGTTATGAAAAGCAAACAAGAATTAGATCAAGAGATTAAAGAAAGAAGAAGCGAGATTCAAAAACAAGAAGCAAGAATTATTCAAAAAGAAGAAAATCTAGATAAACGTGCAGACAACTTTGAGAAAAAAGAAAGAGGTTTGGACAAAGAATATGAAAGTCTAGAAAATCAGAAAAAAGAAGTTTCAGAGCTTTATCAAAAGCAAATGGAAGAACTTCAAAGAATAGCTTCTTTATCACAAGAAGAAGCAAAAAAGCAGTTGTTATTAGAAACTGAAAAAGAAATTACAACTGAAAAAGCAAAACTAATTAGAGATTTAAATCAAAAATCTAAAGAAGAGGCTGCAAAAAATGCTAAAGAAATTATATCATATGCTGTTCAAAAATGCGCAGCAGATCACACATCAGAAACAACAGTATCTATAGTTGCACTTCCTAGTGATGATATGAAAGGAAGAATTATAGGTAGAGAGGGTAGAAACATAAAAGCATTAGAAACTCTTACTGGAATTGATTTAATAATTGATGATACTCCTGAAGCTGTTATTTTATCAGGATTTGATCCATTAAGAAGAGAAGTTGCTAGAATTGCTCTTGAAAAATTGATTGATGATGGAAGAATTCATCCATCAAAGATTGAAGAAATGGTTGAAAAAGCTAAAGAAGAGCTTAATAACATCATCAAGGATGAAGGAGAAAGAGCAGCATTAGAAACAGGAGTTAATAATCTACATCCAGATATAATCAAATTACTTGGTAAACTAAAATATAGAACAAGTTATGGACAAAATGTTTTAAGCCATTCTATAGAAGTATCTAACTTAGCTAGAATAATGGCAGAAGAGCTTGGATTAGATGCTAAAAGAGCAAGAAGAGCAGGTCTTCTTCATGATATTGGTAAAGCATTAGACCATGATATGGAAGGAACTCACGTTCAAATTGGAGTTGATATTCTAAAAAAATATAAAGAAAATCCATTAATACTAAATGCAGTTGAAGCACATCATGGTGATGTTGAGCCACAAACAATGGAAGCTGTTTTAGTACAAGCTGCAGATGCTATTTCTGCGTCAAGACCAGGAGCTAGAAGAGAAACATTAGAAGCATATATTAAGAGACTAGAAAGTCTAGAAGCAATTGCAGATTCATTTGATGGAGTTGAAAAATCTTTTGCGATTCAAGCTGGTAGAGAAGTAAGAATAATTGTTAAACCAGATAAAATATCAGATGATCAAATGGTTGTACTTGCAAGAGATGTTTCAAAACGTATAGAAGACGAAATGGAATATCCAGGACAAATAAAAGTTAACATTATAAGAGAAAAAAGAGTAGTAGATTATGCAAAATAAAAGCTCTCCCAATGGGGAGAGTTTTTACTTTTAGTGAGTAATAAGGTTAAATTAATTAAATAAATATATTGAGGTAGGAGGTCAGAAGTCGGAGTCAAGACCTTTAAGTTTTTACTGAACTGTAACGAAATTACCCTGAAAAATGCTTTAATAGTATTGAAAATTTTTTTATTTTATTATATAAATATAGCTGAAAGAAGGAGAAACATATGGAAAATTATTGGAATAATTTAAATGATGAAATAAAAAAATATTTTAAAATATTATCACCAGAATTTCCAAATTGGTTATTAGAATATATAAATACACCTGAAATGCTAAGACTTGATGGAATATGTGTATCTTGTGGAACAAATTTTTCAAAAGTATATATCGATAGATATTATTATTCTTCACTAACACATAGTATTGGAGTAGCATTAATAATATGGCACTTTACTCATGATAAAAAACAAACATTATCAGGGCTTTTTCATGATATAGCTACACCTACATTTAAGCATTGTATAGATTTTATGAATGGAGATTCAGAACATCAAGAATCAACAGAAGAAAGAACAGAGCAAATAATTAAAGATTCGAAAGAAATAATGACACTACTAAAAAAAGATAATATTAAATTAGAAGAAGTTTCAGATTATAAGATTTATCCAATTGCAGACAACGATGCACCTAGATTAAGTGCTGATAGACTAGAATATACTTTATCAGGAGGTCTTTTTCAGGTAAGAGTATATGAACTAGAAGATATAAAAAGATATTATAATAATATAACAATTGTAAAAAACGAAGATGGGATAGATGAATTTGTATTTCAAGATAAAAATCTATGCGAAAACTTCATACACGATATTTCAAAATTATGGCCTCGTTGGGTTGAAGATGAAGATAGAGCATGTATGCAATTTATTGCTGATATAGTAAAGTCTATGAATATAAAAGGATACATTACTATTGATGATTTATATAATCTTTCTGAAAAACAAGTATTACAATTAATTGAAAACTGCGAAGATGAATATATAAGAGAAGCATTTAAAAAATTTAGAAATGCAACAAGAGAGTCAGTATACAAAGGTGATGAGCCAAATAATCAAATATATTGTACAACTGTAAAAGGTAAGAAAAGATATATAAACCCATTAGCAATTGAAGGTAACAAGATTGCAAGGATAAATGAAATTTCAAAACTTGCAAATAAAGATATAAATGATTTTCTAAATATGAAAATGTATAAATATATAGGATTTAATTTTGAATTTAAACCATATAAGCCAGAATAAGATTATTATAAAGGAGAGTACTTATTATGAGTTATAGTGAATACCAGCTAATTCAAAAATTACATGATGATGCTAGACATCAATCAACTGTTTGGATGGATAAACAACGTGAAAATGCTGAAAAAGAAGCAAAAAAACAAAAAGCAATCCGAAATATAGGAAAAGAAAATGAAAGATAATAGTTACAGTTCAGTTATAGAAATCTAAAGTCCGCGCAGGGCGATACTTTTTATTTTTAACGAAGGTTTCCGGGGGGACCGCTGAGGGCTGTTAAATGCGTTTAGCATTGTTACAGCCCCAGTGGGAAGACCTGAGAAAAAATAAAAAGTTTTGCCCGTTGCAGGACTAATATAACTATCTTACTGAACTGTAACAGATAATAGTACTACATTAGTATTAAATCTTTACTTTTATTCATTTTTAGTGTATAATACGTAAAAAGAAAAACGGAGGACAAAAAATGTTCAATAATTTTAATATAGATAAAAGAACTTTATATATAATTCTTGGAATAATGGTAGTTGTTGGATTAGCAAGATCCATAACTAGCACTGGTGAAATTTTAGATTTACTGATTTCAATTCCAGGCATCTTAATTGCAATTACATTCCATGAATTTGCTCATGCAAAAACAGCAGATATACTAGGTGATGACACACCAAGATATGAAGGAAGACTTAGCTTAAATCCATTAGATCATATTGATCCTATTGGGTTTATTATGCTTTTATTTGCTGGGTTTGGTTGGGGAAAACCAGTTCATGTAAACCCTAGAAATTATAATAGAACAATGTCTATGGAAAAAGCTGATAGCATAGTTTCTATTGCAGGACCAGTGACCAATTTTATTTTAGCTATTATATTCACGATAATATATTTTTTATTGTATAAATTTATTGGACTAACAACAAATACAACAATATTGATATTAATGAGTATGATACAATATACAATTACCATAAATATTGGACTAGGAGTATTTAATTTAATACCACTTCCACCATTAGATGGATCAAAAGTTATTAAACCAATTTTACCATATAATGCAAAAACTTGGTTTGAAAGTAATGAAAGAATTTTTTATTTTATTTTCATTATACTTTGGATTACTGGTATTGCGGGAATGATAATATCACCTGCTATTAGAGCAATATATACAGGATTATTTAATTTAGGTAACTTAATTATTAAGTAATTATATATTAAGACATACTAGGTTGATAAAAATTTAAGAATATGTTAAAATTTCAATATAATACAAAACAAAGAGGTGAAAAGATGATAAAAGCTTATGCTAAAACAGACATTGGAAAAGCCAGAGAAGTAAATGAAGATAGCTATTATATCACAGAAGATCCACTTGCTAATATGCAATTATTCATATTAGCAGATGGAATGGGTGGATATAATGGAGGAGATATAGCAAGCAAACTTGCAATAAGTACAGCAAAATCATATATAGAACATAATTTTAATGAAGTATCAAAAGACAAGGAAAGCTTAATTCAATTAATACGGAAGCAGTGTTGAATATGCTAATATGGTTGTATATGAAAAAGCTAAAGAAAACAAAGAATATGAAGGAATGGGTACTACAATAGAAATATGTTTAATATATAATAATAGGGTATATATTTCTCATATTGGTGATAGTAGAGTATATAGAATTAGAAATGGGTTGATTAGGCAACTAACTCAAGATCATAGTTATGTACAAACACTTGTAAAGCAAGGAACAATAACAAAAGCAGAAGCGGAAACACATCCAAAAAAGAATGTTCTTATGAAAGCATTAGGATGTAATGCTTTTGTTGAGCCAGATATGATGATTAGAGGGTTCCAAAAAGGAGATACTTTACTTATTTGTTCAGATGGTTTAACTAATATGGTTAATCAAGAAGACATATTTAATATGGTTACTAATAATTTTGAAACAGCACCAAAAGAACTTGTTGATTTAGCAAATCAAAATGGAGGAATTGATAATATTACAGTTATTACAATAAAAAATTTATAAATGTAATGTTAAAACAAAACAATTCCACAAAAGAAGATAAAAAAGGAAGGGGTAACAATGGACTTAGAAGGAAGATTGTTAGGAAATAGATATGAGCTTATAGAACCAATTGGTAATGGTGGAATGGCAAAAGTATTTAAAGCAAAAGATCAAATTTTAAATAGATATGTAGCAGTAAAAATATTAAGAGATGAATTCACAACAGATCAAGAATTTATAAAAAGATTTGAAGCAGAAGCTCAATCAGCAGCTAGTATTACACATCCTAATATTGTATCAGTATATGATGTAGGAAATGAAGGAAATTTATATTATATAGTAATGGAGCTTATACAAGGAAAAACTTTAAAAGAAATAATAATTGAAGAAGGTTCTGCGCTTCCTTGGAAATGGTCAATAAATATTGCAATACAAATTGCATCTGCTTTAGAAGTTGCACATAAAAATAAAATTGTACATAGAGATATTAAACCGCATAATATCATAATTACTGAAGATGGAATAGCAAAAGTTACTGATTTTGGAATAGCAAAAGCAGTATCAAACTCTACAATTACAGCATTTGGGACTACAATAGGGTCTGTACATTATTTTTCACCTGAGCATGCAAGAGGTGGATTTACAGATAGTAAATCAGATTTATACTCATTAGGTGTAGTAATGTACGAAATGCTTACAGGTAGAGTTCCTTTTGATGCAGATACACCTGTATCTGTTGCTCTAAAGCATATGCAAGAAGAACCAATACCACCAATAGAGTTAAATGAGAAAATCCCAACAGCAGTTAATGAAATCATTTTAAAAGCAATGAGAAAAGATACAAATTTACGTTATCAAAGTGCAACTGAGATGCTAAGAGATTTAAATGCAGCACTTAAAAATCCAGATGGTGATTTTGTTGATAATAAAGAATATCAAGCAGATATGCCAACACAAAAAATATCTATAAAAGATATTCAAGATGAAGCAAAAAGATCCAATATTGGAAAAAAAGAAAATAAATTTTTGAAATTTGTTAAAAATCATAAAGGAATATCATTTGTAATAGCTTTAATTTTACTATTTGTATTAAGTTTAGGAGGAACAATCGCAGTTTCAAGACTTACAGAGCCAAAAGAAGTTGTTTTGCCAAACTTTGTTGGTGTAAAAATTGATGAAGCTAAAAAAATAGCTGAAGAAAAAAATCTGAAAATAGAAATATCTTCAGAAGAGTATAATGGCCAATATGAAGAAGGAAAGATAATTTCTCAAGACCCATTATATAGTGACAATTATAACATCAAAATGGGAACTACAATTAAAGTTGTTGTAAGCAAAGGAATAGAACAAGCTACAGTTCCAAAAGTAGTTGGTATGACAGAGGAAGAAGCTACAAAAGCATTGGAAACTGCCAAACTAAAAGTTCAAAAAGTTGAAGAAGAAAACAAGAAAATAGAAGCAGGTTATGTAATTAGCCAAGAAACAGAGCCTGATACAAAGGTCTTAGCTGGTGATACAGTAATTATTCACGTAAGTACAGGAGTAAAAAAAGTAGCAGTTCCATCAGTAATTGGAAAAAGCGAAGATGAAGCCAAAAAGACACTTTCAGATTTAGGATTTTCAGTTAAAGTAAGTAATGATGAAGATACTTCAAAAGATAATGGAGTTGTATTAAAACAAAGTTTAGATGTTGGAAAAGAAGTAGAAGTTGGAACATCAATTTCATTAACAGTAAATAAACTAACAGAAACAAAATCTGCAACGGTTACAGTTAATGTAAAATCACTTTTAGGTGGAAAAGTTGAATATGAAGAAACACCTTCTACATCAGATACAAATGAAACTAATTCGACTACAACACAAACAGAGAAAAAAGTAAAAGATGTTGAAGTTAGAATAACAGCAGGAGATGATACTGTTTATAAAAACAAAATTGATCCTACTACTACAAATCTAGTTCAATCTATCACTGGAAAAGGTACAGTTACTGTAAAAGTATATATTGATGGAATAAAAAAAGCTGAAAAAGATATTAATTTGAATTCAACAAGTTCTTTAACTATAGACTAGTTATATAAAAAATGAAGGAGAAATAAAATTATGTATGAAGTATCAACATCTATTTTAAATTTAGAAAAAGGAAATGAAGCAGAAGTTATTTTAAATTTAGAAAAGGCAAAAACAGATTATTATCATATTGATGTAATGGATGGAAAATTTGTTGAAAAAAACACATATGAATGGATGAAAGAGCTAAGCTCATATATTAAAAGAATTTCAAACATACCATTAGATGTTCATTTAATGGTTGAAGATGTAAAATCTACAATTGATGATTTTTCAGCAGTTGAACCAAATATTATAACATTTCACTATGAGTCATGCAAAGATGATGAAGAAGTTATGGATATGATTGATCTAATCAAACACTATAACTCAAAAGTTGGTATTTCTATAAAACCAAATACTCCTGTTGATAAAATATACAAATTTTTACCTTACATTCATATGGTTTTAGTTATGACAGTTGAACCTGGAAAAGGTGGACAAGCTTTTATGCCAGAAATGTTAGCTAAAATTGAAGATTTAAGAAAATATGAAAAAGAAAACAATTTAGATTTTCAAATTGAAGTAGATGGTGGAATTAATTTAGCTACTTGTGAACAAGTAAAACAAGCAGGTGCAGAAATTTTAGTTGCAGGAACTGCAATTCTAAAAGCTGTTGATTATAAAGTTATAATTGATGATTTAAAAAAATAAAAATTAAGAGGTCAGAACTACAAATAGCTTTGACCTCTTATTATGATTTAATAATAAATTTCTAAAAACTCAGTAGCAGTCATTATTTCAGGTTTGTCAATTTTTACATCATCAAAATCTTTATCTCCTGTAATGAAAATATCAACATCTTCTAGTATGGCAGTATGTAATATTATATAATCATCTTTATCTCTAATATCAAATAATATATTTTCAACACTGTCAGGAGAGTATACCAAATTAAATGGGAAGTTTTTAAGAAACTCATCCAATTCTACTGTATTAACCTTAAATTTTGTATTTATTAATTCTTTAAGTTCTTCTATTGTATATGAGCAAATTATTATTTCGTGTTCCTTAGAAAGTTTATAGATTAGTTCATTCATTTTTTTACTCTTAAATACAAAAGCCGAAACAAGAATATTAGTGTCTAGCATTACTTTCATAACTAATCCTTCTTTCTGTTTTTTCTAAATTCTTTAATCATTTCCACAACATCATCTTCGGTTTTTAATCCAAGTCTTTCTGCTTCGCCTTCAAAAGCATTTTGAATTTTCTCTAAAGCTAACATAGCAGAATTCTGAATAACTATATCATTTCCTTTTTGAATAAAAAGAATTTTGCTACCTTCTTTTAGTTCTAATAATTCCCTAATTGGCTTTGGAATAGTTATCTGACCTTTTGTGGTTACTTTTGCTAATTCCATACAATCACGTCCTTTCTTACTTTCCTTACTTATATTATATGATATTTTTAGTTTTTTATCAATATTTTTTTTAAATTTCTTTGATTATTTACATTTAAGGAAAAATTTGATATAATTTTGGAAGAATAAATACAGGAGAAATTTAATGATATTTATTAAAGAAGAAAGTTTGAATAATACATGGAGAACAGCTGTAAAAGAACTAATGGAAAATGGATACACACCGCAAGATAAAAGATTTATAAAAATAGAATCTATGGCTATAGAAATTGAAAATCCAAAACTTGAAGATATAGATAAGTATTTTCCAATGACACAAGAAGATATAAATATTATAAATAATTATATAACTACTGGAGAGAATGAAGAAAAAGTTTGCCATGAATGGACTAAACTATATTATCATAGATTATTTGATGAGCCAGATTCTCAAATTGAATATATAATAAAACGAATAAAATCTGGAAGAGCCGGAATTGCTTCAAATTGGATAAAACAAGACCAAAATTCAAAAATCAAACCCTGTATGATGAGTATAACAGCAAATAATGAAAATGGAAAAGTGTTTTTTAATTTGCATGCGAGAGCATGTGATGTATATAATAAACTTTTGATGAATTTACAAGAATTTATTACATTACAATATTACATTGCAGAAAAAACAAACCTCGAAGTTGGAAGATTTACAATGTTTATAGACTATGGGCAGATTGCAAAAGAGGATGAGGAGAAAGTTAAAGAGATTTTTGATATACTGAAATGAAAATAATAATTGGAACAAATTGGCAACAGCTAAAAATTGAGGAGTAAATTAAAGTGAATTATTTTAGAATAAAAAAAAAATGAGGAAATAGATAATGAATTATTGGAAAAAATTACAATATTTGATCGAAAGTTCTTTCCGTTAGAAGAGAATTATTCTTTTCCGGATGGTTATTTAAAAAAATTATATGATGAACATAAAGATTGTTTTTTTGTTATGCTTGATGAAAAAGAAAACATTATTGGATATACACATTCAATCTTTTTGTCAGACGAAGACATGGAATATTATTTAAAAACGAAAGACTATTTGTCTATGAAAAATCAAGGATTTCAGACTGGGGACAATAATTTGTATTTTTTTAGTTTAGTTGTTGATGAGAAATATAGACACACTGACATTGTTAAACAGCTTATGAGGTGTTTTACAAAATGGTTAGCAGAAGAAATGAAAAAAGGTAAAAAAATTAAAAGGTGTATTAGTGAAGCGATTACGCAAAATGGAATTAAAACATTAACAAAAATGGGAATGAGCCCACAAGATACAGATGAGAATGGTTTGGGAATTTATAATTCCCCCGATTGCTTAAAGAATTATGTTGATACAATGAACGATGTATAACCTATAATTGAGAGAAAGGAAAGATGTAAAATGGAAAATAGAGATTGTAGTTTATTAACAGCAGAAGAAAAAATAGAATCTGTAAGAAGGGATTATGATGATATTTATAAGGACTATGCAGATGAATTTTTTGGTGATAAATCTGATGACGAATCTATCAATAGATTTCTTCAATCTTTACAGGGAAAAGATGTTTTAGATGCTGGGTGTGGTGTTGGTGATGATTGTAAAAAAATTGATGAAAGCGGATTTAAAGCTTATGGAATAGATTTATCTGAAGGAATGCTCGAAGAAGCAAGAAAAAGATATCCACAGGGAAAGTATATAAAAGCAGATATGACAGAGATTCCATGTGGTGATGTCTTATTTGATGGTATATTAGCAAATTGCTCATTAATTCATGTGCCAAGCGAATTGATAGGAAAAGCTCTAGATGAATTTAAAAGGGTTTTAAAACCAACAGGTAAACTTTTGCTAATTCTATTAGAGGGTGAAGGAGAAGAAATGGTTGAAGAGCCATATAGACCGGGCACTTTTGTATATACTAAATTCTATACTGCTGAAGAAATTGAAAAATTATTGATAGATCATGGATTTAAAGTTGATGAAATCAACAAACAAAAAACCGAAAGTGAAGGCGAACTTGGTTCTGGAAAGCTTATTATCTTTGCTGGAAGAGAAAGAACATAAGAGAAACCACTGAGAGATTCAATTAGGTAAAATTGTTTCAGTAGAAATTAATTAAAATATTGATGGGGTTTTTATGAAATCTATAATTTATTTTGACAATAATGCAACAACAAGAATTGATGATGAAGTACTATCTGCTATGATGCCATATTTAAAAGAAGAATATGGTAACCCAAGTAGCATATATTCATTTGGAGCCAATGTAAAAGAACAAATCAAGAAAGCAAGGCAAAATGTTGCAAAATTATTAAATGCAGATGATGATGATGAAATCATTTTTACAAGTGGAGCAAGTGAAAGCAATACTACAGCAATTATGAATGCGATTAAAAATAATCCGGGAAAAAAGCATATAATTACAACAAAAGTAGAACATGCATCCATTATGGAAGCTATGAAATATTTAGAACAAAAAGAAAATTATAAAGTTACATATTTATCAGTTGATAAACAAGGAAGAATAAGCTTAGAAGAATTAAAGCAATCAATTACAGAGAATACATGCTTAATTGCAGTTATGATGGCAAATAACGAAATTGGAAATATATATCCTATAAAAGAAATTGGTAAAATAGCAAAAGAAAACAACATATTATTTCATACAGATGCTGTTCAAGCAATTGGAAAAGTTAAAATTGATGTAAAAGATTTACAAGTTGATACACTTTCGTTTTCAGGACATAAAATACATGCACCTAAAGGGATTGGAGTATTGTACATAAAAAAAGACACACCTTTTATTCCACTAATATTTGGGCATCAAGAAAAAAATAGAAGAGGTGGAACTGAAAATGTACCTTATATTATTGGACTTGGAAAAGCATGTGAATTGATTCTAAAAGATGAATATAAAAAGAATGAAAGAATAAGATTTTTAAGAGATAAGTTAGAAACTGAAATAAAGCAAAATATAGATGATGTTATTATATATGGTGATATTGAAAGCAAGGTGCCAAATACAATAAGCATAGGCTTTAAGGGAGTAGATGCAATTCAGCTAATGCTAATGCTTGAAGGGCAAAACATATTTGTTTCTACAGGTTCAGCTTGTAACTCGGAAATGGCAGAGCCTTCTTATGTATTAACTGCTTGCAATGCAGATATGAAGAATTACAGCCCAATTAGAATTAGTTTGAACAAGTATAATACGGAAGAAGAAATTGAGAGCTTTATAAGAATATTAAAAAATGTTGTAAATAGTTTTAGGAGGAAATTAAAATAATGTGGGAGAATATATCTAAGTATCTAAAAAATAAAAAAGTATTAGAAATAGGTTGTGGAATGGGTCAGAAAACCAAAATAATTTATAATTACACTGATAATCTAACTGCAATAGATCTTTCAGGTGATTCTATAAATACAGCGAAAAAAATATTTAAAAATGATAAAATTACATTTTTGACAATGGATGCATCAAAATTAGAGTTTAAAGATAACGAATTTGATGTTGTGATTACTACAGATAGCTTTCATGAAATTGAACCTACAATACAGAATAAGGTCTTAGAAGAAATGACTAGAATGGCTGATACAATTATCTTTATTGAGCCAAACGAGGTATCGGTTACAAATGAGTTATTTAAAGTTTTTGATCCGAATGAAAATCACTCTTTAAGAATCAAGAATTCTATGGAGAAGGCATTTAATCATATGGAAAATAAAAAATATAAACTAATAGAAAACGGCTATTATAATGATATAAGAAAATTTAACTCTGAAGAAATAATGTTTGATACAATTCTTACTTGGTGGAATGATATAAAAGTACCTCAAAATATTGATGAAAAAAATCGAATGATAGATCAAATAAAAGCTATTTTGAAGAACTTTAATATGCTTGAAAATATGGAAGTAATTGAAAGAATAAACTATTATATTTTTACAAAGGGGAAATAATTATGTCTGTTTTAATTAATTTCAAAATATGTGATAATGCAAAAGAATGTGGAGGAATTGCTATTTGTCCAACGGGCGCACTAAAATGGAACAAAGAGAAAGAAACAATTGATATAGATAATGACAAATGTATTTCTTGTGGATTATGCGAAACTGAATGTCCAATAAGTGCGATAAGAGTTGCAAAAACAGAGGAAGAATTTAAAAAAATCAAAGAAGAAATTGATAATGACCCAAGAAGTCAAAAAGATTTATTTGTAGACAGATATGGAGCAGCACCATTATCTGAACGTTTTATAGCAGAAGTAGATACTTTAGAAGAAAAAGTACATAAAAGTGAAATAGTAATAATCGAATTATTTAATGATGATTCTATTGAATGTTTGTTAAAATCAATTCCAATAAAAGATATTTTTGACGAATTACCTGATAACGCTTTATTTTACAAAATTGAGTGTAATGATGATACTAAAAAGGATTTAAATATAAAAGAATTACCAGCTATATTGATATATAAGAATGGAAAAATTGAAGGCAAAATTGAAGGCTATTATTCTGTCGATCAAAAAGAAGAATTATTTGAGAAAATCAAGAAATTCGTTTAGAATATAAAGAAAGGAAAATGAAAATATGATAATCATCACATCAGGTAGAGGAAATGTTGATATTGATGCATATGGAGGAGCAGTTGACTATGCATATTAAAAGATAGTATATAGAGATTGTGATAAAAGGAAGAAAAAATATTATGTTAAAAGACTGGACTAGATTTGAGAAAATATTGTACTTTTCTAGCGCTACTATTGTTTTAATAGCTGGAATATTATGTAGTAGTAATTGGCTTACAATAATATGTTCTATTATGGGAATAACTGGTGCTATTACACAAGCAAAAGGCAAAGTAATCAGCCAATTTATTGGTTTAATAATTGTTATATTATATTCTATTTTATCCTATCAAAATAAATATTACGGTGAAGTATTAATTTATATTTTTATCATGATGCCGATCTTTATTTCTGGAATTGTTTCTTGGATAAGAAATGTGAATAAAGATACTAATACTGTTGTAAAAAGTGAATTGAGTAAAAAAGAATGGATAGTTTTACTAATTATATCTGTTGTATTGTTTGTTGGATTATATTTTTTATTGAAGTATTTTAATACACAACAATTATTTGTGTCAACACTTTCTATGTTAACTAGCTTATTTGCTACTTATTTAGTTGCTAGAAGAAGTAAATATGGTTTTTTATTTTATATGTGTAATGATATTATTCTACTTATTTTATGGGGATTGCCGGTTATAAATGGAGAGCTGGTTTTAATACCGATGGTATTTAATCCAATTATTATGTTTATTAATGATATTTATGGTTGGAAAAGCTGGAATTAAAGAAATCATTATAGAAAAACCATATGAAAATGGAATAAAAATATTTTAGTTTAAATATACTGCTAACACAATTAAATTGAAAGATTTAATACATTTTATATGCCTCCAGAAGTTATAAAAAATAAAAGTATATATTTAATAATAATAGGCGAAATGAGTGAAGAAGAAAACAAAGAAACTGTTGATATGATTACAAAATATTTTGAAAGTTTAACAGAATTTATGGAATTTAATTTTCATTTCTTAGGATATATATCAAGTGGAATTATTGAAGAAATTGACGATATTGAAAAAAATAATACAAACTATAATGACATAATTGAGAGAATAAAAAAAAGAATATAATTAAATGGAAAAGAATTAAAGACATCATAAACTTACAGGTCGAATGATGTTTTTTTATGTCGATGGATTTTTCTTGAAATCTAAAAAATTATATGATAAAGTCATCTTGACAAATGTTCTAGAACTTTATATAATTTCATTGAAAAAAGCCAAAAACAATAAAGAAAATAAACAAGAAAAATTATATAAATGGCTTGAATTTATGAATAATCCAGAGGAGGAAACTCGGAATGGGAAATGAAGAAATTAAAAATGCAAAAAAAGTTTTAGAAACAATCAGTCAAGATGAACGAGAAAGAAGATTAACAGAATTAAGAGAAAAATATAGAAGAGATCAGCATGCAATAATGCTTGCAGGATATGATAAAGGTTTAAAAGCTGGAATTGAAGAAGGTAGTACAAAAACAAAAAGAGAAATAGCAAAAGAATTATTAAAACTAGGAATTACTGTTGAACAAATTATAAAAGTAACAGGATTAACCAAAGATGAAATAAATGAATTATAGTAATATAAACTGATAAAATAATTGAAAATTAATTTAGCTAACCTCTATATGAAAATATAGGGGGAGTACATAGTATTTATAAAAAATAATACAATTTGAGAATATAATACTTAAAACGCATTATAAATAATAACCTAAAGATTTTTAAGAAAGGACCAAAAAAATATGATAATCATTACATCAGGTAGAGGAAATGTTGATATTGATGCATATGGAGGAGCAATTGCATATGCATATTTACTTAATTTAAAAGGAATAAAAGCAAAAGCAGTTTGTACAGGAAACTTAAATGAAAGCATAACACCTAGTATGCTTAAATTAGAATACAAATTAGATGATTACACTAAAAGTGAAGATGATAAATTTATTGTAGTTGATGTTTCTTACAAAGATTTCTTTGACAAAATAGTAGAAGAAGACAAAATAATTGAAATAATAGATCATCACTGCGGATATGAAGAATATTGGAAAGAAAAACTTGGTGAAAAGGCAATTATAGAACAAGTAGGAGCAATGGCAACTATAGTTGTGGAAAAATTTGAAAAAGAAAATTTATTAGAAAAGATGCCTGTTGATATTGCAAAACTGTTAATGGCTGCTATTCTAGATAATACTTTAAATTTAAAATCAAATGTTACAACAAAAAGAGATATCGAAAGCTATTATAAATTACAAAAAATAGTTCAAGATGAGAATTTTGCCCAAAATTATTTTATGGAATGTCAGCAAGTTATAGAAAAAGATTTTTGTGAAGCAATAAGAAATGATATAAAAATTGAAGATAAAGATTATTCTTTGCCAAGAGTAATTGGCCAACTAGTTTTATGGGATAAAACTCTTCTTTGGAATAATAAAAAAATTATAAAAGAAGTCCTAAACGAAAAAGGCGATAAATGGATAATGAATGTAATTTGCCTAAAAGAAGGAAAAAATTATATAATGGCTTCTAATAAAGAGGTTATGCAAAATCTAGAAAAACTATTAGAAACAAAAGCTAATGATGAAATAATGGAACTAAATAGATTAATGTTAAGAAAAGAAATAATGAAAAAAGCAATTGAAAAAAGAAGCTAAACGGAGGAAAATTTATTGTACACAATTTTAGAAAACTCTACTTATGAATTAGTAGAGAAAAAATCAAAATTCATAGCAAATTTAATATATATAGAGGGCAAAGAAGAAGCAGAGAATATAATTAAAGAATATAAAAAAAGATTCCATGATGCAAGGCATAATTGTTATGCCTATAGAGTATATGATCAAAATGAGATTTATGAAAAATCAAGTGATGATGGTGAGCCTTCTGGAACAGCTGGAGCTCCGATGCTAAATCTATTGCAAAAAAATGATTTATGTAATGTAATTATAATTGTTACTAGATATTTTGGAGGGATTTTGCTTGGAACAGGTGGGCTAGTTAGAGCATATTCAGGCGCAAGTTTAGGTGCGATAGAAAACGCTAAAAAGGCTAAAATAGAGCAAGGAACTGGTTTTCAAATTGAAGTGGATTATCCAAATTATCAAACTTTACAGTATTATTGTAATAAAAATAACATTACAATTAAAAACTGTGAATATAATGAAAATATTACTTGTATTTTAGAGATGAGTAATAGTATAAAAGATAGGTTCTTAGAAGATGTGAAAAATAAAAGTTTAAATATTTTAGAAATAAAAAATCAAAAAGATATAATGATTATAGAATAATAATATTATTATATCTTTTTTGCTATAATACTATAAATCTGAATAAAATACAAA
>ODAJ011753575.1_pt1 | contig 16984 bp, 44 predicted proteins | sample 1539241 | NCBI WGS metagenome assembly ODAJ01 (sample SAMN02144231, study PRJEB22623) | gut metagenome | biome: sheep rumen | host: Ovis aries | place: New Zealand
CTTGGTCTTCGTCCTACAAAAACTTTTTTTATTAATTGGATAATACTTTTCATCGTTTACTCTCCTGCTCATTTATTATTTGTTGTACTTCTTCTCGTGGTATTTCTCCACTCTCACACATTTCATGATGAAAATTACACACTGTTAAAAGATTGTCATTGTCCAGTCGTTTGTTATAATCTTCATTTATAGGAACATTATGATGTACTTCTAATTCTTCTGTATTGTATTTAGTTATTGTATTATATAATTCTCTTATACATATCTGGCATAAATATAAATCCCTTTGTTTTATTTCCATTCTCTTTCTTTGCCATAAGCTTGTCCATCTGAATTTATCTGCTTCTGTTATTTGTTTTTTTCTTACTGGTTTATCAGCACATATATATTTGCTGTCATGTATTCTCCCACAATAACTACAACTTCTTAACATTATTTATCTCCACCAAAATATATCGCTAATATAGTTATGCATATCATTGCTGTAATTATAATTCCATTCATATAATATCCTCCTTATTTTAAAGTACACTTATCCTTTACCCTATAAAAACATCTAACTTCCATTTTATCTAAATTAATAACCTCTAAAAAAGAACAGTTTTTACACTGTTCTGGTAAGTTCTTCTTTAATCTTTGTAATTGTTCTTTTCTATAATTCTTTTCTTGAATATCTATCATCTGCAACACTTCCTTGCAATCATCTAGTTTACATTCTTTACATCTTTTATTTGTGTTACTGCATACCTCATTTGTTTCTAAACATCTCATAGGCATTACCTACTCTTTGAATTTAACTTCATCATATTTTTGTAATAAATCATGTATTACTTCTATAGGTGTATTTGGATATACTATTGCAATTAATCTTTGGTCATCATCATAAAAGGTGTAATTTATATAATTATTCATAATACTTACCTCTTTTCTTTTATAAACACTACGCAGAGCATTTGGATTTATCAAGTTTGCATAGCTTGACTTTTGAGGCATCTCGAGAAACTGACAACGTACTAATCCTCCTGACATTGCCATAAACCTTATCCCCTGACTTTTTTTAATGCTTTGCGTACTATCTATAAAATTAGTTGCTAATAACTAGGATATAGCAATTTTTATAGAAAGCAACCATTTTCTCTATTCACATCACATGCAGATGAGTAAGTTTATATATTAAAGTTGCCTAGTACTTTAATATCAATTAATCGTTAACTGGCTCTGATGTAAATATTTCTCCTGTTTGTTTATCATAATATTTAAAGAAATTTACACACCAAGCATTTACTATTCTTACTTCTTTGTTCATACAATGTACACCATTTTCATCGTATGCTTTTTTATAAAATTCTAGTTTATTGTCTAAATTTTCATTTCTGTTTATTATAACTTCTGTAGTTTCTTGACCTGGTATTGTAACCTCTATTGCTATATCCATCTTTGTTAATTTTGCGGTATCAAATATACTTATTAGGCATTCTCTATCCATTTTCATATCTTCCTTTCATAATAAAAATAGAGCCATGCTATTTCTAACACAACTCCGCAAAAAGCTTTTAACTTTTTTCTCAAATAAAGTTAAGGGTCTTTATTTTACATTGTTACGTGGACTATTGAGCCATTTCTGACTGTAACCAATTTATCTAGTTTATATTAAAACATATTTTTATGTCGTGATTAAACCTCTTTTGTCGTGTTGTCAAATTTATTTAATGCAATTCCATTCATTTTACACATATGTTTATATTCATATCCCATTTCACTAGCAACAGTTACTAATGACTTTCCCTGTATGTAAGTTTTGTCCAATATTAATCTATATGGCATTTCAACTTTATCTAATTGCTCTAATATTTCTTTTTGTTTTTCTACTTTTTCAACTATTTTTTCTGCTAGCTCATCTACCATATCTAATAATTTTGCTATCTTTTCTGCCATTTTATCTTCTACTTGACTACTACCTTTTGGCATATCTGATAATGTAGTTGTTATTTTTTCTATATCAGTTCTGTATTCTTCTATATACATCTGTCTATCATTGATCCATTGTTGAGTGTATTTATAATCTTTTAAATCCTCTCTAGTCATATGTACCTCCTAATATTTACATACTTTTTCAGGTTTTAAATTTCGCCATTTTCTACCTTTTGAAACATCTTTTATCATTCCTAATTCGTGATAACTGAAACATTCTTTTACTCCAGTTAATAAATCAACATATAATACATAGTTAGGATATTGTTTTTTGAATATATATTCATGGTTATTTTTACTTATTATTTTTGGTATTTTCATATGTACCTCCATTTAACTTGATTACCATTTTGCTGTTGATAACTAAATGGTTTATTTTTCTGTGTTTGCTAACTTGATTGTAAGTTGTTTTATTGCACTTACTAATTCGTTGATTTTAGTATATATTCTTACCTCAATTTGCCCTCTTGTATATATTCCTTTTAACTCACTTAAGTCTAATTCTTCTATCTCTTCTGTATTATCTTCTAATATTTCAACTTCATCAAATAAATTTATATCTTTATGTTCTAACCAACCTATACATTCGTGTCCTATTAATTCATATAAATGGTCTATGCTATAATTCGTATGTTTGAAGATATAACAATTATCTTTATATTTTATCTTTTTTGGTATATCCTCATGTTTTTCAATTCTTTTAAATAAATCTATAATCTTTATCTTTTTATTCATCTTCTCCTCCTATCCAGCCGAAGCTCTTTTACTTTTTCATTTATTGCTTGTAATTCTTGCATTGTTATTCCTTCAAATCGACTATGTGTTATTCTTTTTCCACAACTTTCAAAATCAAATAACCCTATACTTTCATTTTCTTCATCAAAATATTCAATACCGTTTTTCAATCTATCAATATATGTATATCCTAAATCATTAAACATCTCATCTGCTTTACTCAATATTATCACCTTCCTCTCGAGCTAGACATTTTGCAACAGTTGCAATTTCATCTTCCAATAAATCATATAGCCCATAATTAACTAATGTTTGTACTATAGTTCTCCATTTGTTTATTTCTTCTTTACTCAATATTATCAGCTCCTTTCACAACATCTAAGTATTCTAAATGTTCTTCTATTCCTTGTGCTAATTTGTGAATTTTCTCTATTCCAAATATCTTTAATTCTTTATTATCAACATATTTTAAATCATCACATAATTGCATTATTTCACTTGTTTTTCCAAGTGCAAAATCTTTAGCATTTAAACTCATATATTATCAGCTCCTTTCAATAATTCTGGATTTTCATATATATTTCCGATTACCTCTATTGAATAATCTCCATAATAATCATCATAAAAATCTTCTAATGCCATATAGGTATTTCTTTTATGTATATTTTCAAATGAATATTGTAAATTGTCATTATCCCACGCTACAATATATCTATCAGTTTTATCACAATAATCATATAAATGTTGTAATATATCTCCCTCATATATTTCTTTTCCGTTTTTATCGTGTAGTCCTGTAAATTGCATAAGTTCTATGTCTTCTATTTGAAATGATGATGTAGTATAGTTTAAATATCCTTTCATATATACTTGTTTATAATCAAAATCTAAAACACCGACATCATACATTTTCTTTTCTTTTTTATTCCACATTCTGTATTTTAACTCTCTCATACTTCCTCCTTAGCTCCTTTCAATATCTTTGTGTTATACTATGTACATAAGTTGTCCCTAATTCTGTTTTTGCATCACATTCTGGACACCTTACATATCTTTTATATTGTTCTGGACAAGTTGTGTATGCTAATGATGTATCTGTAATTATATCTCTTTGTTCATATTCAAATTTACAACCACATATACATTTTATTATTTTATTTTCTTGATAAAAATTTCCGTGTTCTAATACTTTCATATATTCCTCCTAACTGCTGTATATTACAGCTAAACTAATCTTTTAAAGTTAACTCTATTCCATCTATGTTTCCTGATAATTTATTTAAACAATGTACTATCTTATTGTGTAAATCTTTTATTTCTTCTTTTTGCCAACTTTTATCATTTATATAATCTAAAACCCTTTCTACACTTTTTATTCTATATTGCAAAAGCTTTGTTTCTATATCTCTATCCATTTGTTGTACTTGTTTTTCTGTAATAGTTCTCTCTTTTCTTATGTCTTCTATTTCTTTATAAAGATTTTCACATTGTTCTTTTTCCATCTTTAATACTTCCTTTCACATTTTTCTAATGACTTTTTATATGTTTTATCACATTTCCTCTATAACTTTTTTATTTCTGATACATTTTGTATCAATTTTTGAGAATTTTTCTCATTTTTTATATAAAAGTTTGTAATTTTATCACATTTTTTCTAAATTACATTCATATTCCATAATATCTATATCTAGTTTATCTAAATGTATTAGAATTTCATTAGGAGCTTTATCTCTTTCGTATATGCCTGTTATTGTTGCTATATCCCCGTCTTGGTCTTTTACTTTTTGTCCTATTTTAAAATTAGTTTTCATCATTTACTCCTTTACTTTATAACTTATAGATTCCATCATTTCTTTGGTAACAATAGTTTCTATATCTTCATTTTCAAATGCTATATCATCATCTCCATAAGATGATAAATGCCATAACAATTTAGGATTTCTGTCATTTTGAATTTGGTCTATTATTTCTCCATTTACATAGTCTCCACATTGAATTAGGTCTATTATATTACTAGAATGTTTGACTATTGCATTATCAGAATATTGGTAACCATCTTCTCCTAAATATAACTCTACATCTTTAAATAACGATAATGTTTCTATAATCTTAGTTATATTTCCTTCTCTATCTCTTATCCAGTTTCCAACTTTTATTTCATTTTCCATAGATTAGTCCTCCTTCAATCTCAATTTTATACAATGATTAATAGGGTCATATATTTCATAAACTTCATTTTGCGTTGAAAAACATAACTCTTCTTCATTTATAATTAAATTTGAAACGCCACATTTTCTCATTATTAAACCAATAATATTATTTACTTTTTTATTCTCTTTTTCTTGCATTTCTTTTAATGTTTGATTTATAAATTCTTCCATATATCTACTCCTTTTCTAAAAGTCGTTGTAAGACATTCCATGCTCCTACTGCTTGACTTTGTTTATAATCTGCCTCATCACAATCATAATGTTCAATTGCCCATTTATTTTCTTCTATTTTTGCTTTTATTTTGTCTTGAATCTCATATAATGCATTTTCACAAAGCATTATATTTTTAGCTTGCATTTGTACTTCTTCTTCTAACCCATATTTATCTTCTTTTAACTCTTCTATTTCTTTATCTTTGCTAATAATAGTTTGTCTATATTCTTCTAATATTTCTTCTTCTACACCTTTACATATTTTTTCTGTAAGTTTATCACTTAATTCTTCTATTTCTTTAGATTGTTTTTCGATTAGATTAACTAATATCTTCTGTTCTGCACTTGTTAATCCATAATTTTCTTTAGCTGTTTTTAATACTGCTTTTTCTTCATCACTTAACATTGTTTTATTCCTCCACAATAATTTTTCTTATATTTTCGCTAACATAAAATCTACCTTGATTAAATTCATCTGGTTCTCTATTTTCTCTTTTTAATCTTCTTTCAAAAGCTAATTCTTTTCTGCAAAATTCATCTATCTTTTTATTTTTCTCTTTTTCTTTTTCATAAGCTGTTAGTAGAGTTTCTATGGCTTTTATATCAATGTTATCTACTTGTAACATTTTAAACTTTCTATTTTCTTCTTTTGGTTTTTTATTATAAAAATCTATAAAACTTATTAATTTACTTCTTGCTTCTTCTATATTCATTTACTTACACCTCACAATTCAAATTCTTCATTGCAATCTTCTAAACTGCTTATACTATCTATTTTTTTCTGTAAATATTCTGCTTTTCTTTTATAATAATTGTCTTCTTTTATTGTTTCTATTAACTTGTCTATCTCCTCTAGTACTCTTCTTTTATCTTCTCCACTTAATAAATCCTCTTCTTCTATAAATCTTTGCTTATATCCTCTTATTCCTCTTATAGAAAGTCTTTTTGCTAATTCTTTATAATCAATCTTTTGCATTTTCACACCTCTTTTTATAATATTCTATTATCCATTCTTTACTGTTTACTGGAGTTTTTAAATCTTCTGCCATTTTGTTTATTATTCTATCTCTATCTCCTAAAATAAGTAGTAAATCAGCTATTCTTTTATTTGCTTCATATAAATCTGATTCTGTTTCTTGTAACTTTTTCAAAACAATATCTTTTGCTTCTGACATTTCTCTAGTTATATAATCCCCTTCATTAAAAAAATCAAATTCTTCTATTGCTTCTTCATTACTCATACTTTTACACCTCTTTTATTTCTAAAATAACCTTACTTTCTTTTCCATACTCAAACGTATCTATAAATCCTGTTACACAATTTCTATTATCATTCTGTAATTTACCTGCTTTTACCATTGAATCCAATATAAACTTTTTTGCAAAACATACATTGTCTAAATCTCTTCTTTTGTTTTCTTCTACCCAATGAAAATGTATATTTATAGGGTTTGTATAATTAGGTAGTTTATTAATAAAAATCATAATATCTTTTTCTACTTTTTTTTTCATATTAGCTCCAGCATATTTATTCTTCCTACATTCAAGTATATAATTATTTAAGCTTGGTAATCTAAAAGGTATTTCTATTTTATCTACATATTCTTTAGCTATTACTTTGTTTTCCATATTTCCTCCTCTAAAATAAACTCTCGTATAAATCTATTTGCATATTCTGGTGCTATTAAACTTCTTTCTGTTTTATTATTTGTTTTTTCAATACTTTTCTTTTTGTCTGCATTCCAAGTATATGCTTCGAATATCATATTTTGTTTAGGCTCGCAATTTATAAACCAATATTGTGTAGGCTTTTCGTAATAATCTCCTCTTTGAGTTCTATCTTTATCTATTACCTTCGCTGGAATTGCCCAAAATTTGACTAAATAATGATATGTTCCATATGGATTTTCTATAATTAATTTCAAACCTCTTTTTAAACACACTATTGCAAGTTTAGATATTAATTCATATAATTTTGATAATTCTCTATGAAGTTCAATGTCTTTTTCTAATTTTTTAATATCACTCCAATTTTTCATTTGAAAAGCAGTTCCTCTAAAGTGCATTTGTATTTGGTCTTCAAATCTTATACAAGGGAAAAATGCAATAATTAAATCATCTTTAGAAATATCATCAAAAATAGATTTTTCATATTCGTATGCTTTTTCTATTTCCTTATACAAATCTATCATTCTATCTGTTTCATTAAACTCATTTAAAATGTCATAATCTATTGCTTCTATACCTAGCTTTTTAAACTCATTTTTAAAAGTTCCACTTTGTTCAAAAAAGCAATGCACTTTCATATCTTTATCCTTTCCTGTTTCCAATTTTCTTTTTCTGCATACTTGCAATTTTTTAAACCTTTAAACTCTGGTAATTCTAATCTGTTACAGCCCGTGCATAAATTATTTTTTATTGCAGTAGCACATATTCCGTTCTAGTTTTGGATATTTCATAGACTACTCCTTTGGCATTTCATATACATTTCTATCAAAAAATAAAGTTTCAATTGGATAATCACTTCTACCTTTTTTATAACTTGTAATTAAATTCTTATACTGTTTTATTATTTCTTGTAATACTTCTTTTGCTCTTTCTTCTGTTTCGTATTTACCTAATATATTCGAACAATCATCTTCTGCTTTATATGTGTTTTCATATGACACTATAAAACCCTTTTTTGTTGCTCGTAATGTATTTACATTATCAAAATTTATAATTTCTGTTTTATCTTGACTTACTATAATCATCTTTCTTTCCTCCTAAAACTTTAAATTTAAACTCTTTAAAAAGTCTGTCGTTCTTTTTACTTGCTCCTTTAGTTCATAAACTGTGTTTATTTCTTCACTTGATATAAATTCTCTTGTAACTGTTTTTAAAATTCCATTTAAGCAATTTTCAAGTGTAGAATAATAACCAATATCTTTAAATACTTCTTGTCCATAATTTTTGCTTTCAGTATCTTTTACTGTTGTTTTTTCTGTTAGTGTATAACAGTTTGTATTTGCTGTTATATAAAATCTATCCGTTAATTTAATCATTTATATTTCCTCCTATCTATCAACATATTCTTGACTTGCTTTTTCTGTTTCTTCTTTTCCTTTTGGTCTGTTCCATTTTATTTTTCCATCTTTTGTTACTTCTAAACTTGCATATTTTATTTTTATCTCTGGCTCTAAATCAACATATTTTACTTTACATTCTTGATTCTTCAACATTCAACCTCCAACATCTTTATTCCGTCATCTTTTAACATTTTTATGTAATCTTCTCTTTTGAACTCACCTTTATAAAATCCTTTCATTGTTACTCCTAAATCATCCATTACACTTTTAAGCCTTTTATTTCCAAACTTTGTATATTCGTTAAAATGTAACGTATACAACATTGCAGTATCTAAATCTTTAAATGTCTCTTCTAGCCATATAATGTATTGCTTTTTATAAATTTCATAATATTTTTTATTAAGTCTATTTTCAAATTCTTTTCCCCATTTTATTATTTCTTTTTTGTCTTTGTTTTTAGCACATCTTTGTAGTCTATTTAATTCGTTTGTATCAAACATTTTAAAATAATCATTTTCTTCCATGGTTTTCTCCTTTTAATCCAATCTTGGTATATGATTCATATTTTCTTCTATCATTTCTTCTAAACTGTATCTTTTAAAACTGACTGGATCCCCATATCTGTTTTTTGATTGTTCCCATTCTTTTCTAAATACATATCCATCTTTTTGTAATCCATCAATTCTAGCTCCTAATTGCTGTATTCCTAAATCTCTCATTGCATCTAATGCAGTTATTGAGCCAAAATCTTTAATATATTTTATTACTCTTTGTTTTTGGTTCATTTGTATCACTCTCCTAATACTCTTCTAGGTACATTTCGCACCATTCTAAATTTTTATATAAATGTCTATATTTATAACTTTCTGGCAATGCTTTTACTTCTAAATTTTTTCTTATGTCATTTATGGTTGGTGGAAAAGAACTATTTTGCATTACTTTTTTTACAGCTTTTAGAACATCTGAATATTCTAAATCTGATAAACAATCAGTCCAACTAGCAACCATAAATTGTTTTTGAGTTTTGTCTTTTCTAGCAATACTATCGTAATTACTTGCCAATAAGGTTATAACCTGTATTGTTTCCTGTTTGTTCATTTCTTGCCTCCTCCCATAATTCTTTAAAATCGTCTATAGTTCCTTTAGAGTTTATATTTTGATTTTTCTTCTTGATTTCATCAATTACCCAACTTAAAATAGCTCTATAATCGTTCTTATAAGTTCTTCCTGAGGAACCTTTATAATTATCAAGTTTTTTAATACATTGGTCCGCAAATTCTTTCCCATGAGTGCTTACTAACTTTTCATATTCAGCATTGGTCATAGATACAAATTCTGCAAAGTGTATTTTATCTTCTTGAGGTTCTTCCTCTTTCCTTTTTCCCTTGGAACCCTTTTTTCTATTACTTTTATTTAAATTTATATTTATATCTTTATTTATATTTTCATTTTCCATATGTTCTTCATATGAATTACATATGTTTTTCATATCTTCTTCATATGTTTTATTTTCTTCTTTTTTCTTCCTGTTGTTTCTTCTACTTTCAGAATATGCTTTTCTTTTATTAGCCTCATATTCTAATCTTTCATTGTAATAAGTTCCTTTATCATCTTTATTAAACTTACTAAATATTTTCTTATTTGCTCCTAAACTTAGCATATCCTCTTCTTTCAAATGTCCTTGTTGATGTTGTAAGCAAAGTAGCTTTATATATATTCCAACTTCTTCATTACTCATCAACATTGTTCCCGAAAGGAAGTCATTACTATAAAATAAAAATGCTGGATCTTTCATTGCTTTCTCCTTTCGTAAAATTAAGGGCAAACTTTGTTGTCTGCCCTTGATGTTTTTACTCTAATATTCCTTCTGCTGAAGAAATTACTTCTTTCATATTTTCATATTTTGTATTTGCAAATCTTCCTACTGTATTTTTAGTTGTTTTTACTAATCCAACTACTTTTATTAAGTCATGTCCGTTCATGTTTTGAACTATTGCATAATCTCCTATATGTATTTCAAAATCACATTTCCAATATAACATCTTACCTGTTGCATTTATTACTCCTGCAACTAGTGTTACTTCATTTCCTTTTTTATTTTCCATTTTTAAAATCCTTTCTATAAATAATTTTTTCCATATCTTTGTATAAAATCTTCTTTAGTTTTGTTATATTTCTGCATATAAGTTATTTGAGCTATACTTTTTAAGTACATATCTAATGTATGTCCTTCTTTCCCATGAACTCCTTTTGTTCCTCTATGATGATTGTAACAAAGCCATACTTTTAAACCATCTTGTTCTGATAACTTTCTATTTGCTGAACCGGAAGAATATGTGATGGACCTCCAAATTTGAATAGCTCATACATTCGAAACATTCTTTTTTGGTTTGTATTATTGATTTCATTATTTATTCTCCTACTTTGGTGCATACTCTTTAAAATATTTTTCTTCTAAATTTTTTCTAATAATAATAGCTTCTTCTTTTGTATCAACCCTTTTCATTATTTTCTTACCCTTATAAGTTAATTGTGCTACCCATTTTTTTCTTTCTTTATTATAAAAAACTCCTACAATTCCACTTTTATTGTTTTTTTGCATACTTTTATTCATGCTATTTTGTTGTGTAGTAACAATTCTTAAATTAGTTTTTCTGTTATCCACTCTATTTCTATTAATATGGTCTACTATGCCTTCGGTATTTAAGATTAACTTGTGTAAAAATAATATTTTTCCATTATTGTAATTTCGTGTTGCTATATATCCGTTCGTTGTTTCATGCCAACAATATTTTTTTATTTTATTTATATCTTCATAATCTATAATAAATGGTTTGTTTGTATTTGTTGTATAACCTATATATACAGGAATAAAAGTATTATATTTTTTACATCTCTCTCTTGTTAATTCTGATGCTAAACAACCACAACTTTTTACCTTTTTATGTAATAAATTGTTTCTATTAACTTCGACCATATTTCCACATTCACATATGCATTTCCATCTTGTCACCCTTGAATTTGGTAAATTAGGTACTCTTTCTAACACCGTTAATCTTCCATATTTTTTCCCTGTCATATCTTGAAATTTATTCATAACTCCACTCCCTTAGTAAACTATCTATTTTTTCTTGTGGCTCAGTTTCAATTCCAGCATCTTTACATTCTTGAACTACTCCATCTATTAGTTGTGCCATTTCTTTTGTATTTAGAGTATGAGTTTCTTTATAGAAGATATAACAATCATATCCATCATTGTCTTCTTTGTACCATTTAGAATATCTATATATTTCTTTCATGTTCGTTTCTTTTGGTACTTTACATCCTTTTATTCTTCCATCTTCAAATCTTGCTATAGTTCCATAATCTAAATTCATTTTTATTTTCATGTCTTCATCACTAATATTAAAATGTCTAGCTAATTTGTTTACTAATACATGAAAATAAGCATTTGCATCTAAACTTCTTTTTTGTCTATATTTTTTTAGCTCGACATTTAACTTATTTTCGTTTTTTAACTGTTCAACTATATCTAATTCATTTGTATCTAAAACAAGGCTTATTTTTGCTTTTCGTGAACTTATATCTAGTCCGATATCTGTTATTGTTCCTGTAGTTTGCATTTAATCACCTACTTACATTTCCATTTTTCTGTATATAAATCATATAAATTGTATTGTTTTAACCAACTCTCAAATTTGTGTAATATGCTATCTATAGTTTCTGGAAACATATCTTTTGTATATTCTTCTTTGAATATATCTCCTGGCTCATCATCTTCAAATTTATTTGTTATTATATAAATCATTTTTTTGGCTTCTGGAACCATTTCTAAATACATTAAAGTCTGATGATTATTAAAGAATTTTCCTACTTCATAATTCTTTGTGTATTTGTAATCATATATAATTCCACCTTTTAAGCAATCTATAATTCCATACAGCAAATAGTCTCCATATTCTTTACTAACTTTTACTTGATATGATCCATTTAATGTTTCTTTGTAGTTTTCTTGCATATATGCTTCAAACTCAAATCCTTTTATTATGCTTTCAGTTGGCTCAAACTGTTCTTTATTAAGCACTTTTATAAAATCTTCTAATGTTCCGTTTTTAATGTTATATTGCCAACTATTAAGCAATGTAGGAGTTATATAATAATTTGCCATATTATCCCTCCTGTTTTACTTCATATTGTTTTGTTTCCTTATTCCATACTAAATTTAATTCTTCTATCTTCTTTTTGAAGTGGTCTTTAATCTCTTTTTCACTTGTTAAGATATGATTATCTATTGACTTGATTTGCTCCATAATTTCGTTTACATTTTCTATTGTCATTGTTGATATAATCTCAGAATATTTATTTACTAGTTCTTCACATTCTTTTCTTTCTACTTCAAATATTTTGCTTTCTTCTTGTATATTCTTGTTTGCCTGTTCAAATAGTTTAGTTAAAAAATCATTTTGTATTGTTCCGTCTAGTTCTGGTATTGAATAAATCCCCTTAATTCCAAAACTTGATTTTGCAAAGTATCTTTCGCAGTTATTAAATCCTATTGTCTTTTTATCTCCACGCATTTCTATAAATCCACCTAATTCAACATTTTGCCATACTGTGTTCTTTGTACTACCTTCAACTAAAATTCTTAATTTAGTTTCTTCATCTTGTTTTTCTTCTACTGCGTGGAATATAATTACGCAATGTTTTCTTAATTCAAAATATATGTAATTCATAAATCTTGTAAATTCTCTGCCTACTGCTCCATATCCTTGTAAGCTTAATGTTCCATCTTTTTTAGCATTCTTAATATCATTTTTAATTACATAAGCTTTCATTAATTCAAGTAATTTTCCTCCAGTATCAATTACTATTGTTTCATAGTCGCTTAAATCTCCTTTTAAATCATTTAGTAATTCTTCATATGTATTTGGTTGTATAAAATCTTTTCTAGCACTTGCCATTACTCTGTTAATTCCAAAATCCACATCTATTAATAATGGTTTTGGAGCTGACAATCCTAATGTTGTTTTTCCTATTCCTGGGTAACCTGCAATTAGTACCCTAAATTTATTTGCTTCATTTATCATTTCACTTGGTTTTTTTATCATTTTATATAGCCTCCATTCTGATAGAATTTTCTTCTATCTCTAATTTCATTAATTTATCTTCTAAACTATCTATTAATCTGCATATTATTTTGTATTGAATATTTGAAACACTATCGCATTCTACTGCATTGTTTCTTGCATCTTTAAGTCCTTGAATTGTATTTTTTAAGATTTCTATTTCTGGTTCCATAAAATTCTCCTTTGACAAAATTAAAATTTCTTGATATAATTACACATAAGTACATTTATGTATGATTTATGGTTCGAGTTAGTGTGATTCGCAGTCTGCTAACTCTTTTTTTATCTTTTCTATGATGAAGTAATAAGCATCTTTATTCTTTTCGCCTACTTCAATTATTGTTTTTAGGTTTCTTACTAATCTATTTTTGTCTATTTGCATAAAGTCTATTTCATCTCTTAAACCTTGATTTTCTTCTTCGTATTGTTTGATCATATTATTTTGCTCTATTAGTTTGTTTCCTTGTCTTATAACTGTTTTTAAAAACATCTTTTTCTCTCCTTTCTATCCCATGTATCCAATTGTGCTAAGCCAACTGAATCCATTTGTGATTATTTTTTCTACTAAAATGCCTAATACAAATGCATTTAATGTTAATATCATTACTGTTTCTCTACTTATTCCTCTTTTTTTATTTTTTCTTACTTGTTTCTTCATTGTTTTATCCTCCCATTAAATAATTTTCTGTGCTACTTCTTTTAGCACTACTTGTAAATTCTCTCCGCTCAATCCCATTTCAAAAAGTAAAACTGCTCTTTTATCTGCTATTAGTTTTGTTCCTGTATTTGGTATTCTTGGAAAACCTTTTGCATGAAATACTGCATCTGCTGTAGCTCGTCCACATCCTCGCCATGCCATATAGTCCTCAACTGTTATTGTATCTTGCAAATCTTCATAATTTTTAGTTATTTCTTTTCTTACCATTTTTTCATCTCCTTTCTTTAAATTTATTTTTGTGCTATAATCTACCTGACTTTATTTTAGAAAGCGAGGTGATTATTAATGTTAAAGTCAGTTAGACCCCATAATTCCAATGAACATGTTTATTTTGAGAATATACAAATTTGTCCAATTTGTAATGCAAAAATATCTCCAACTTATATTTCTGGGCAATTGCATTTAGCTAAAACTTCATTTTCTGTATATTGTGAATGTCCATCATGTGGTAAGCCTTTCATTGCTTATTTTAAAACTATCAGAAAAGAATCTATTCCTACTGGAGTTAAAAATACTGCTGAAGATATTGATTATTTAGCTCCTAATTTTCCTGCTGTAAAAACTTTTGATAATAAAATCAAAGTATTATCTTCTAATTTTGTTGAGACTTACAACCAATCTTTATCTGCTGAATCATATAATCTTAATCAAATTGCTGGTATGGGATATCGTAAAGCCTTAGAATTTTTAATTAAGGATTTTTGTATATATAAAAATCCAACTAAAAATTCCCAAATATGCTCAATGCCTCTTAGTCAGTGTATAGAAACTTTCATAGCAGATAACAAAATAAAAAATTTATCTAAAGTATCTGCTTGGCTAGGTAATGATGAAACTCACTACATTAAGAAATTTGAAGATAAAGATATAAACGATTTAAAAAGATTTATAGATACAACCGTTTATTTTATTCTCTATAATCTTAATGCTGATGAAGCTAATGAAATTGTTAATTCTCAGTAATTTCATTTATCAAAGTATCATTACTTGCTAATAGATTTCCTTCAAAATCCCAGTATTGATATATAAGTCTTACTGGGTCTTTTTCTATTCCATATCCAATAATAGATGTTGTTCTTATAACTTTCATTATTTCTACTGCATCAGTTCCTCTAGGTCTTGCTGTTTTATTTCCTTCCATCTCTACCTCCTATTTATTTGTTGTCTTTTAACAAGTTTCACTTGTATTTTTAGATAAAATAATATCTGGGAAAATATAATCTATAGGCTTGTTAAATAATTTAGATAATTTTATACAAGTTTCTATTTTAGGTGGTTTATCAGAGTTCTCTATATTTGAATATGCTTGTTGTGTAAATCCTAAAAAATCCGCAATATCCTGTTGCGAGCGATTTCCCCTTAATTCTCTACATCTATTTTTTGACATTTCTATCCTCCTCTCTTAACAAGTTTTCCTTGTTGATGATGTTATATTATCACAAGTAAAAATTGTTGTCAATACTTTTTTACAATTTTTTTTTGTATTTTCTTTACTTGTACAAAAAATACTTGTATAATAATATTTAGGAGGTTTAATTTTATGAATAGAATTAAGCAATTAAGAGAAGAATTTGGAATAACTCAAATACAATTAGCTAAAAAATTAAATAAAACTCAACAACAAATTAGTTTGTATGAAAAAGAAATAAATGAACTTGATTTAGATGGATATATATTATTATCTAAAATTTTTGATTGCTCTATAGAATATATTGCTGGAAAATCTGATATTCGTAATCCAGAACAAATTGATTCAGATAAAATTAATATTGGCTTAAGTAAAAACGATTATGATTTACCTACTAAAGAACAGCAAGATAAAATAGAAGAATTTGCAAGATTTGTTTTAAAGGATAACTTAAAGAAAAAAGAGGATAAATAAATGGATTTAAATAGATTATATGATTTAGTAGAAACGGAAGATATTAAAATATATGATTATTGTATAGATGAAAATTTTAATGGTATATTTCTTAATTATGATAAATTAAATGCTATTGCTTTAAACTATCGTAATTTTGTCGATAGCAAGCAAGAAAAATGTGTTTTATCCGAAGAACTGGGACATTATTATATGGATGCTACTTATAACTATAAAAATGTAGACAAAACTCTTTATGATAAACAAGAATATCGTGCTAAGAAATGGAGCTACAATGTACTAATTCCTTTTGAGAAACTAAAATCAGCCATTTCAAAACGGAATTGATAATCTTTATAGTCTTGCTAATTATTTTGATGTTACAATTGAATATATGAAAAATGCAATTGATTTTTATACAGAAAAATATGGATATATAATATAGTTCTTAATATTAAGTTTAGCTTTTAAACTTATCTTTATATAATAATATATGTAGTAAAAGAGGTGATAATATGAATTGTCCTAAATGTGGTAGTGAAAATGTAAATGTTCAAATGGTATCAGAAAGTCAATTAAAAACAAAACATCATGGTTTATTATACTGGCTTTTAATAGGATGGTGGTGGCAACCATTATTATGGATATTTTTAACTATACCTATGCTTTTAGGTACTTTATTTGGACACAAGAAACAAAAAATAGTAACAAAACATAAAAGTATGGCAGTATGCCAAAATTGTGGTCATCATTGGAAGGTTTAATAAATAATGAATAATTATAGTTATTACCATTAAACTTATTTTTAAGTTTATCTAATCTATAAATATTTGTAGTAGAAGGAGGTGTGTTATATGGAAGAAAAGCGAAAAAGTGGATTTGCTACTGCTAGTTTAGTATTAGGAATAATTGCTCTTTGTACATCTTTTATTCCCATAGTAAATAATATGTCTTTTATACTAGCATTAATTGCAATTGTATTTAGTATTGTTGCACTAGTTAAAAAAGCAAGTAAAGGTATGGCTATTGCTGGAATCATCATTTCAATAATCTCTATTTTTATGGTTGTAAATTCTCAAAAG
>ODAJ011919321.1_pt1 | contig 16939 bp, 10 predicted proteins | sample 1539241 | NCBI WGS metagenome assembly ODAJ01 (sample SAMN02144231, study PRJEB22623) | gut metagenome | biome: sheep rumen | host: Ovis aries | place: New Zealand
CTTAATGGCAACAAGACTGAGGTCAAATTGCAGGAGTTTGATCATCTTCTGCTTACCTATTCGTTTTCTAAAAGAAAGAATATTACTTATTTCGAGGCTAACTCCTTGCAGTCTTTTGCTGAGATGTTCATTGATTCCTTTAGTGTCAATACCATCAAGCAATACAGAATCGATGCATACAATTACATTAAGAATCAGGTCTTGCGTGATAGCGTAAGTTACCCTAAAGATACTCTAAGCGCATTGCCTCTGGCCTTGGCAACAAAATCCCTAAAGTTATTTGGACAATACAAGGATTTGTTCCAGACTGCTTGCTTATATAGGACACTTGGTGACATATACTTTTCCGAAGGAAGTTATCAGATGGCCCACAGAAACTATACCACGGCTCTGTCTCTGGTGTATAGTCAGAAAAAGCGTTCCAGCAAATCCATCATTGCCTGGATGGCAAGTATTCACGAGCGTCTGAGCCTTTCATATAGTTCCATTGGCAACAAGGAGCAGTCGGATTATCATAGGAACATCTATCTGGATTTGTTGGATTATTCCCGTCAGAACAAGGAATTGGATATCAGAAGGGATAATCTATCCAAGGAAGTCATGGATGTACATGTGGGAATAGGTTTGCTCATATTGCTGATAACCATAATTATTGTGTTGGTGGTTCTGGATATTTACAGAATAAAGAATCACATTTCTTCGCAATATGCCAGTCTTTCTAATATCAGTGATTCCAAAGAATATGAAACTGCCCAACAACAGATTGCTCAGTTTGTTGAGATGCAGGAGAATCAAATAGAGACTTTAACAGACCAAGGCAACAGCAGTAGGTTGCATATCGAGGAGTATCAGAATGGAAACATTATTCGTCGTGCCAAGGTCTCGTTGGTTTATGCCATTGTTCCATATCTGAACAGAATCCTTGCAGAATCAAACAGAATGAAAGCAGAGGCAATGGCCAGCCAGGAACGACTGTCTTATATCCATGAGCTAATAGCTGAGATTACCCGCATCAACGATGTCCTTACAGAGTGGATTAGGATGCAGAAAGGAATGCTCAACCTTCATGTTTCAACATTCAGCCTCAGCGGAATCCTTAATATTCTCAGACTTAACAAAACCACGTTCGAGAAGAAGGGTGTTACCCTTGTTGTTCCTGAAACAGATCTTAAAGTGAAGGCGGACGAGGCGCTTACCCTCTTTATGGTTAACACCCTTGCTGATAATGCACGTAAATTCACCAATACGGGGGGTAAGATTGAGATTACCTTGCATCCAACCGAAGAATATGTTGAGATAGGAATTAATGACACAGGTATAGGATTAAGTGATGAGGATGTCGACACCTTAAACAACAGCAATGTCTATGATTCTACTCATTTGGGTATCTCCAATGATAACAAAGGGTTTGGCTTTGGAATCATGAACTGCAAAGGTATCATCAATAAGTACAAGAAGCTATCCGCCAAGTTTGCCGTTTGTGACTTTGGCGTTGAGAGTACGCTAGGAAAGGGCAGTCGCTTCTGGTTCCGATTGCCTCGTGTACTGAGCTTAATCGTTTCTTTCATTCTTTCGTTGAATGTGTCTTCTGCCAAGGATGATTTCGACTTACTTTTCGACTCCACTTATACAGCAAACATCGAGGGTAGGTACGAAGATGCTTTGCAATATGCAGACAAGGCATTAAAGGTTTCCGGCGTTCCGTTTGATACCATCAAGGTCGTTCAATTAAGAAATGAGATGGCCATTGCTTCACAGGCCCTCAAGCGATGGGATGATTACAGGTTTAACAATAGTGAATGTGTTCGTTTGCACTGGCTCTATTCTCAGGATACATCGCTTGCTTCATACTGTCGACAGATGGAGGAGGCAAAATATGACAGTTCTGTCCTTATGGTTCTAATGGCCTTGTTTGGCATAATTGTCCTATTCTTGATTTATATGGTATTCCTGAAAGACAGAATCAGGAACAAGAAAAGGATTGTTACTTTAAGCAATGATTTTGTTCTCACGTTAGAGAAAATTATCTCCCACGTGAGGGAACTGGATAATTCCGTTTTAACTTCTGATGTAGAAATAGTCAGAAAGAATACAGAATTTGTTCAGCTTCTGACAGCAGAGCGCGACAGACTCTCTGTTTTTGTCAAGGATGATTCATATCTTGCAAGCCTTGTTCAGGATTTCTATTCGGAACTCATTGACAGTTTGAACCGTATTAACGAGTTGCAGAATAATATCTCTGTTCTAACAGAACAGAATTATAAGAACAGCTTCGAGGAAGATAGGCTGTATGTGATGAATCAGGTGCTTGATAATTCACTTAGTACTATCAAACACGAGACAATGTATTATCCTGCACGTATCGACCAGATGGCACAGGGCTTGTCCGAGAATACAGATAATGTACAGGCTATCGAAGAATTGAACAATCTGGTTCATTATTACAAGGAACTGTATCTGCTTCTATATGAGCAGGCTAACCGACAGTTACTGCAGTCTAATTTCCATAGTCAGACTGTCACCTGCCAGGAGATTGCGGATTATGCGGAAAAGAAGATAAAAGCGTTGAAGATTAAAGAGAATAGGGATGTACAGTTTGCATCTTCTGTTTTGGATAAGAATGTCTGTTGCGACAGGAATCTTCTGAAGATTCTTGTGGATAATATTATTCTGGCAAATCGTGACGAGCTACAGCAACTATGCGTTACCTTCCAGTCTGATCACAACATTATGAATGTATACTTTACATTCAGCAATATACATAAGAACGCAGAAGAAGTCGCTAATCTGTTTTCGCCCTCCAAGGACAACTTCTCTTATTATATTGTCCGACAGATTATTCGAGAGCATGATGCCAGATACGGTCATCCTGGATTGCGTCTGGATGCATCGCAAACAGAAGACGGATTTACGATACATTTTTCATTAATGAGCAAATAAAGCTAATACGACACATATATGGACAAATTCAAAGTAATCATCGTTGAAGATGTTAAATTAGAGCTGAAGGGAACGGAAGAGATTTTCCGACACGATATTCCTGAAGCAGAAATAATTGGAACAGCCCAGAACGAAAGTGAATTCTGGAAGTTAATGCGTGGCGAAGCTCCCGACCTTGTCTTGCTTGATTTGGGTTTAGGAGGTAGCACAACTGTTGGTGTTGATATCTGCCGCCAGTTAAAGGCCAGATACTCTCAGGTTAAGGTGCTAGTCTTTACAGGTGAAGTGCTGAATGAGAAACTTTGGGTGGAAGTGCTGAATGCCGGTGCCGATGGGATCATACTAAAGACAGGTAATCTTTTGGAGCGTGACGACGTACAGTTGGTTATGCACGGTCGTAAGCTGGTCTTCAACGAGCCCTTCCTAGAGAAGGTAATAGACAGATTCAAGCGTATGGTGAATGGCGAGTCTGCTACATCAGATGCCATGATCGACTATGAGATAGACGAGTACGATGAGCGTTTCCTGCGTCATCTGGCCCTTGGATATACCAAGGATATGATTGCCAATCTGCGTCAGATGCCTTTTGGAACGAAGAGTCTCGAGAAGCGTCAAGCAGACCTTATAAATCGTCTCTTTGCTCCCAACGAACGTACCGGTGTAAATGCCGTTCATCTTGCAGTAAGAGCTATTCAGTTACATATTATAGACCCAGAGCACTTGGTTGCTGACGATGAATAAGAAAAGTTTTCTGTCATATCTGATACTGCTGCTGATTGTTGTAGCCATAATGTTGCCGATTGTCTCCTGGATGTTATCGGCAATGGGCTTTGATTGCAAGTCACTCCTAAGCGAAGAAGGCTGGAGGTGGATATTTTATAATATCCCGATAGCCTGTGCCAACAAATGGAATGTACTATGTGTTAGCTCTGTTATAGGTGTGGGAAGTTTTATCCGTTGTGGTATTCTCGACAGAAAAACGAAGAAGGACATACATGCCCTTTATCTTGTATCGTTCGTATTAGTTTTATTGGTGGCTATACTTCTTGTTTGTGCTTTGCACCCACAAAGTCCACTTCTTAGTGTTACAGGCGAGCTAAGGAACAGCCCCTTTATTCATGGACTGCCAACAGTCTTTATCTGGTGCGTGATATTCCTGTCAATTTTGTATGCAGTATTGACTAAGCGCATTAAAACAATCGAAGATTTCTCTGACCTATTCACGCATGGCATCAGAAGGTTCTCTTCTGTTATTGTCATTGCAATGTTGTTATCCTTTATTGTACGCTGTATAGCATACATATTTAATATAATTCCTTGATGCTGTTAGACGATTTAAACCAAAGCCAAAGAGACGCCGTTCTTTGTTGTGATTGTCCTTCACTTGTGATTGCAGGAGCGGGGTCTGGCAAGACGCGTGTCATCACATATAAGATTGCTTATCTGCTGGAACAAGGTTATGAACCTTGGAGCATTCTTGCGCTTACCTTTACCAACAAAGCTGCGCGTGAGATGAAGGAACGTATTGGCAAGCTTGTCAACGAAGAGCAGGCACGCATGCTTTGGGCAGGAACCTTTCACAGCATCTTTGGCAAGATACTTAGGTACGAGTCGGATCGCATAGGCTTTACTTCAGATTTTACCATCTACGACACCTCTGACAGCAAAAGTCTCATCAAGACAATTGTTAAGGATATGGGGCTTGATGAAAAGAAGTATAAGCCTAGCGCCGTCCTGTCTCATATTAGCAATGCCAAGAATTCTCTAATTTTACCAGCGGTATATAGGAATTCCAATAGACTTTTGGAACGCGACAGAGCTCAGCAGATGCCTGAGACAATCAATATATACGAAGAGTATATGCAACGTTGCCGTAAGAGCAACGCTATGGATTTCGATGATATGTTAGTCTATACCTGGCTCTTGTTCAAGGACAATCCTGATGTGTCACAGAAATATCGTGATAAGTTCAAATACATCTTGGTTGATGAGTATCAGGATACCAACTATGCCCAACACCAGATAGTCTTGTTGTTAACTAATAACCAACAACGTGTCTGTGTGGTAGGAGATGATGCGCAAAGTATCTATAGCTTCCGTGGAGCAAAGATTGATAACATACTCAATTTCCAAAAGTTATACAACGGCGTTAAGCTCTTTAAACTGGAGCAAAACTATCGTTCTACCCAAACTATTGTTAGTGCTGCCAACAGCCTTATCCAGCATAATGTTCAGCAAATCAGAAAGGATGTTTACAGCAAGGGTAATGTGGGAGAACCCATAGAAGTCTGCAAGGCATACAGTGATGTGGACGAAGCCAATATTGTTGTCAGAAAGATACGTCATCTTGTATCTGCCAAGAACCTCAGATATCAAGAAATTGCTGTGCTGTACAGAACCAACGCCCAGAGCCGTAGTCTGGAAGATGCTCTTAGAAAACTTAGTGTTCCTTATAGAATATATGGCGGAACCTCTTTTTATCAGCGCAAGGAGATAAAAGATGTCATTGCCTATTTCCGCCTGATTGTCAACCCATACGACGAGGAGGCGCTAAAGCGAATTATCAACTATCCTAACCGAAAGATTGGTGACACCACAATTGGAAAGGTAATGTTGGCAGCTGCTGCACATGACCTTTCGCTATGGGAAATCATAAACCATCCAGATCTTGTTGATGTTAACAATCCTACGAAGGAGAGATTAAAGTCCTTTGCGGATATGATTCTTTCCCTTCGCGAGATTGCTTTAACCCAGGATGCACATACTACAGGTCTTGCTGTTGTGGAGAAAAGTGGCATCCAGGCAGATATCTTCCGTGGGGCTGAACCTGAAGACATATCCCGTCAGGAGAATCTTCAGGAGATGATGGATGGCATGGCGTCATTCGTTCAGGAGCGTACAGAGACGGGTGGGGGATACATGCTTACCCATTACCTTTCCGAGGTAAGTCTTCTTACTGATATGGACGAGGATGATACTGAGGGCGATAATAAGGTTACGTTGATGACCGTCCATGCTGCCAAGGGACTGGAATTTGAAGCTGTTATAGTTGTGGGGCTTGAAGAGGAATTGTTCCCCAGTCAGATGTCTATGGAGAGCCCACGTCAAATAGAGGAAGAGAGAAGGCTCTTCTATGTGGCAATGACCCGTGCCAAGCAATACCTATATCTCACCTATGCCAAAAGACGTATGAAGTATGGTATAACATCAGATTGTGAGCCCAGTCGTTTCCTGAAGGATATAGATCAACGCTTCCTGAAGTCCGATAAGACGGAGATGCCTTCGTTCAAGGATATTGTTTCCCGTCCGACCTTCATTCCCCAGCGACCTCGTACAGTAGTACAACAGACACCACAAACGCCGCCTTCCAACTTTATCAAGGTTAGAAAACCTATTCCTTCGCCACAGCCATCTGTTGCTGCACCTACTTCTGTTAATGGATTAATCGTTGGTGCCATCATTGTACACGAACGATTCGGTGAAGGCGTAGTGGAGAAACTCGAAGGGAGTGGTTTGGATGCAAAGGCAAGTGTAAGGTTCAAAAATGTAGGAACCAAACAGCTGCTACTCCGTTTTGCCAAGTTTACCGTTAAGCATTAACCTATTTTCTTCATCCAACTTTCACCACGAAGTCGGATAAGGAAAATAACGCCTCTGAAGCAGAGTTCTATGGCCATTGCAATCCAGACGCCCTGCAATCCCATAGTGGCTGACAGTACTACTGCCAGGGTGATACGTACTACCCATATGCTGCCCAGATTCATAGCACAGGGAATCATGGTGTCGCCAGCACCTACGAACACTCCGTATGCAACTATACTGGCAGCAAACATAGGCTCAGCAAACGCCTCAATACGTAGCACTTGTGTTGTCAGCTCTTGAACGGCTAGGTCTGGTGTCATCAATGTCATCAGTGAAGGAGCCGTAATATACATTACCACGCCAAGGACTGTCATTACAGCTACGCCCATACCTACGGTTATATTTCCAAAACTACGAGCCAGCCTTCTGCGCTTGGCACCTAGACTTTGTCCCACAAGTGTTGTTGCTGCATCAGCTATACCATATCCAGGCATATAGCAGAGTGCTTCCACAATAATACCAAATGTATTTGCCGCAATAGCAACGGTTCCTAACGGAGCAACAATAAGAGTACTGGTAATTTGAGCACCACAGAAGATGATGTGTTGTATTGCTATTGGCATTGAAATCTTCGAAGCCTTCAGCAATGTGGTCAGTTGGGGCATAAAGCTTCCTTTGTCCTGCAGAAGATTCAGTTCTTTGCTGGATATTGTGGTAAAGTAGCACATCAACAGAGAGGTTACGGCAAATGCCATGCCAGTTCCTATTACGGCTCCCATCACTCCTAAGCCTGCCCCCGGAATGGTAATACCCAGCACATGATGCGAAGGGAATATCAGGAACCAATTGAATATCACATCAAGGAAGCACATGCCAATGTTCAGGATACTGGGGATGTGCATGTTGCCACTGCTTCGCAACATACCGCTGCATAGCGAGTTAAGTTGTGCAAAAGGCAGACATAGGCTGTAGCACATGAAATAAAGTGAAGCATCTGAATTAATATCCTCATTGCCACCAAGCCAGCTGGGAAGATAGGGGCTGATAATAACTCCTATGCTCATAAGGGTGATGGCGAAAAGCAGGCAAGAGAGAAAACTCTGCCTAAGAACATTACGTGCTCCGCTGAAGTCTCCAGCACCTATGCGGTGTGCTACCTGAACATAGAAACCAACGTTTACTGCAGAAGATAGACTACCAAAGAGCCAGATAGTGGTACTTACCAAGCCAATACTGGCACTGGCCTCCTTACCCAGGCTTCCTACCATACTGGCATCGATGTATTGCATTACAATATGTGTAAGCTGAGCCAGCATAGAGGGAACAGACAAAAGGGCAACCAGTAGAATCTGGTCGCGCCCCGTCATCTTTATTCCGTTCCTGATCTGTTCTAGCAGCAGGTCTTTTTTCTGCGTGTATGTCATTCTTTTACCTTAATCTTGCAATCGGCGGGTAACTTCTGATTCTCGTCTATAATTATTTCGCCTACACTGTCAACTTCTATGTTTCCTGACGTTGGGTTCTTTATACTGTGAACATGCCCTTTTATGCGTGCCTGGATAGTACTGTACTCGAAGGCCAAATTGGCATCATCGCCCATAGTACAGTCTTCCATGTATAGGTTCTCGCAGTAGCAGAGAGGTTGCTCGCCTGTGATATGGCAACGTATAAGGCGCAGATTTTTGCTGTACCATCCTAGGTATTCGCCATTTATTTCACAGTCTATGAGCGTCACGTTCTCGCATTCCCAAAAAGCGTCTTTGCTGTTCAGGAGCGAGTTCTTAATCTCAACGTTCTTGCTGTATTGGAACGAGTAGTTACCCTCCTGATGGTAGTTCTCTATGCGTACATTATTGGTATGCATGCCCAGATAGTCAGCATTCTCAATGCGTGAATCCTTTATTATCACATCGTCGCAGTCCCACAACGTCTCTTGTGCATTGGTGAATGTGCATCCTTCTATGCGTATGCCCTTCATGCGACGGAACATCTTGGGCGCCTCTACGCGGCAGTTCACAAGCGTGCCGTTCTCGCTATACCACAGACTGCTCCTTGCGCTTTCGCGATAAAGGCAATTCGTAGTCTTGAATCCTCTGCATTCCCAGAAAACATATTTGCCTTCGAAGGTGCAGTCCGTAGCCTCTATGTTGCCTGATTCCTTGATGCTTGATTCGCCCAAGTGAATGGTCACATTCTCAAGTTTTGCATCATGTAAAGTGTACAGAGGTCTTTCGCCTCCAAATTCCTGGTCCTTAATAATTTTCATTAGTGTATCTTGTTTTTAATCTGCCATCAATTTGCGATAGCGTATTCTTCGTGGCTCCTCCAAACCAAGTCTTTTCAGCTTGTTGGCCTCGTAATCCGTATAGCTTCCTTCGTAGAAGTAAACATTACCATCTCCTTCATAGGCAAGAATGTGGGTGCAAATACGATCCAGGAACCAACGGTCGTGACTGATAACAACAGCACAGCCTGCGAAGTTCTCAAGTCCTTCCTCCAATGCACGCAGCGTGTTAACATCGATGTCGTTGGTCGGCTCATCCAACAATAGCACATTCCCCTCCTGCTTCAGCGCCATGGCCAGGTGCAGACGGTTACGCTCACCACCGGAGAGCACGCCACATTTCTTCTCTTGGTCTGCACCATTGAAGTTGAAACGGCTCAGGTAGGCACGTACATTGATATCTCTGCCACCCATTCTAATCAGCTCATTACCTTGTGATATAACCTGAAAAACGCTCTCTTCGGGCTTAATATCCTTGTGACTTTGGTCAACGTAGGCCAATTTAACTGTTTCTCCTACCTCAAAGGTACCAGAATCGGGCTGCTCCAGTCCCATAATCATACGGAAGAGGGTAGTCTTACCAGCTCCGTTAGGACCAATAACACCAACGATGCCGTTGGGAGGCAGCATAAAGTCAAGATTCTTGATGAGCACTTTCTCGCCGAAGGCCTTGCATACACCGTGTGCCTCTATAACCTTGTTTCCAAGACGGGGACCATTCGGGATAAAGATTTCCAACTTCTCCTCGCGCTCCTTCTGCTCCTCGTTCAGCATCTTGTCGTAAGAGTTCAGACGAGCCTTACCCTTAGCCTGACGAGCCTTGGGAGCCATGCGAACCCATTCCAACTCACGCTCAAGGGCCTTGCGGCGCTTGCTGGCAACCTTCTCCTCCTGAGCCATACGCTTGGTTTTCTGCTCCAACCAAGAAGAGTAGTTGCCCTCCCAGGGTATTCCTTCTCCACGATCCAGTTCCAGAATCCATCCTGCCACATCATCCAAGAAGTAACGGTCGTGCGTAACAGCAATGACGGTACCTTCGTATTGTGTCAGGTGCTGCTCCAGCCAGTCGATGCTCTCTGCATCCAAGTGGTTGGTAGGCTCATCCAGCAGCAGCACATCAGGTTTCTGCAGAAGCAGGCGGCAGAGAGCTACACGACGTCTTTCGCCACCTGAGAGATTTGCTACAAGTTGGTCAGCTGGTGGGCAACGCAGTGCATCCATAGCACGCTCCAGCTTGCTATCCAGATTCCATGCGTCTGTGCTGTCTATGATGTCCTGCAATTCACCTTGGCGGGCAAACAGGGCATTCATCTTATCCTCATTTTCGTAGTATTCGGGTAAGCCGAACTTCTGGTTTATCTCCTCGTATTCTGCCAGCGTATCCACAATATGCTGAACTCCCTCCTTAACAACCTCTATAACTGTCTTGTTATCGTCCAGTTTAGGTTCCTGCTCTAGGTAGCCCACCGAGTAGCCGGGGCTCCATACCACGTTGCCCTGATATTGCTGGTCTATGCCGGCAATAATCTTCATCAGTGTAGATTTACCAGCACCGTTCAGACCTACAATACCGATTTTTGCTCCATAGAAGAAGCTGAGGTATATATTCTTGAGTACTTGTTTCTGGTTCTGTTGGATGGTTTTGCTAACCCCAACCATCGAAAAGATGATCTTTTTATCGTCAGTAGTAGCCATTATAATTTATATTGAAAGTTGAAAATTAGTCGTTGGGAGAGTTCGTCGTTTGCTAACTTATATTCTTCACTCTTCACTCTTCACTTTTTGACCTTATCATTAGCCAATTTCATTAGCTGGTACGCTTTCATGGCAGGCAGAACAGCCTTAAACTTAGGGTAGTATGCCTTGCGGATATCCAGCTCGGCACGCTGTTCCTTCTGCTTGCTCTCGAAGAGCTCGTCGCATTGTGCGGCCGTAAGTTTGCCTGCATCCTCGGCTGCATCATACTTTTCCTTCAATGCTTTGTTGGCAGCCTTTGATGCACTTATTTCCTTGTAATATGCCTGCAAAAGAGGCTTTACTTTAGCTTTTTCATCGCCAGATAGTTTCATGTTCTTGAAGATGTAGGCAATGTGCGCATCATCCTTCTCTCCAGCATAAGCATTCAGCGTCGGCATCATAAGAATCATGCCAAGCATAGCAGTCAAGAGTACCTGTTTCATCATTAACTTGTTTAATTTTGCGGCAAAGGTACAACAATATTCTTAATTAGCACGTGCGCGTGCAGGCGTAACCGTTTTTCCTTAAACAAAATATTCCCTTTTTAACTTTGTTTAAGGGAATAATTTGTATATTTGCACGTCAATTTGTAAAACAGCAACACACATAAGTATGTATTCCGAGCTCGAACTAAGCGTTTACAGCATATCTCTGGCCGTCTGCCTGATTTGTGGCATCCTTCTGTGGATGCATCGCAAGAAGGTGTGCGACCGTTCTCGCACCTTTCTCTCCCTTATCGCCCTTTTGTCATCAGCTGGCCTCATAGCTATCATTGTCGGTATCCTTTTCGGTTTCAGGTTCTTTAGGGCTTGGTCGCTGCTGGACCCATTGAAGTCTTTAGGCGGCCTTTACGTCATCACCCTGTTCCTGTGCTATCCGCTCGAGGTGATGCGTCCGCGTCAGTTACGAGGTCGCGACTTGTTGTTGCTCTGGTTGCCATCGATAATTCTGACGTTGCCAATGCTTTTCGGCCTTCAGTTCAGGCTTCTGCATACATGGTCCGACTTGTGGGATCACCTCCTGGAATGGGATGTCCTAATCCGATTCCTTAGCATTTTCACCCTTTTTGTATATTCCATACTGCTGCTCTTTATCCCTTATAACTGGCGTCGTTCTAGTGCCGACTACCAGTGGGTTCGTCGGTTTACGCTCTTTGCACAGGTCATCACAATCCTATACCTCGGACATGTCTTTATCAACCTGCCCGTCTTTATGACTCTGCATATCCTGTGGGGCACTTTCGTGGTGTTCTACTTCTATTATTACGAGCGTCACATCCGTATCCTGCCGTCTCCTCGAAACGAGATGGGATCCGCTGATTCGGATGATGCAGACCCAGAGCCTGCACCTGCTTTGGCCAATAGGTCTGGGGTGGACGAGGCTACCTTCGACTTCTGGCCTATGATTTGTCAGGTGATGGACGAGTGGGAGGCATGGCGCAACCCCAACACAACGGTCGAGACTGTCAGCACAGCCGTGGGTACCAACCGCATCTATGTAGCCCGTTGTATCAAGGAGCACACAGGTATGACCTTCAACGACTATATGAACCAGAAGCGCATCAGCTTTATGGCTGCTCAGTTGCGCCTTGATCCTACGCAGGACCACAAACACCTCTATTTCGATGTAGGTTTCCGTAGTCGCCATACGGCCTATCGCAATTTTGTGAAGTTCATCGGCAGCTCTCCCACAGACTTTATTACCTCCCTTTCTTAAGGAAAAAGAACCTGGAAACATACTTCTCAGGACGAATACACAATTTTGTAACGTCTTGACATTCTGCGCGTTTCATTTTTGCAACATCGTTTTTCGGTATTGCAACATACTCTTCCTTACCTTTTACTGCATCTTTTCGTACATTTGCATTCAAAGAATGTAAAAAGATAGTATAATTATTTTTAGGTCGTAGTAATGAAAACGAAAAGATTGTTCCAATGGGTGATGGCAGCCGCCCTCGTGATGTGCCTGCCGCTGTGTATGACGTCGTGCAATGATGACGATATAGATAACCCTGTGACGCCCCCAGATCAGTCAACGGAAGAGCCTACCGATGACGCTGTGGACGTGACTACCGATAAGAGCTATGTGCTATATGGTGCTCCTAGCGAGGGAATTGGAGAAGCTGTATGCCGACGCCTGAAGGGAAGCGAGACTGCCCCGTTCCTGGCAGAGGTTTATGTCATCGACCCATCGAAGTCTGACGAACTGGGTATTGGCATAGAGAATTGGAAGGAGATGGTGCGCCGCACGTGGTACGGCGATGCTGCCATTGTGTTGACACAATGCTCATACCGCAACTTCTACCGTTTCACTGTGAACTATGTTCTGGCTGCGCTGGCACTGAAGGCAGAGATGAACGGCGAGGAACTGGATTTAGGTAATTATGACTCCAAGCACGTCAGCGTCGAGCGTGAAGTGCTGGCCAATGCTGTGCGCAACGCCTACCAGATGTATCGTGCCAACCACTCGGCACCAGGCGAAGTGACGGAAAAGGACTGGGCACACATCGACCAGTGGCCTGATGAGGAGCAGAACGCTATCATGCTGGATGCCTTCGGCTTCTGTCAGGGCAATGAACTGTACGTGATGAATGCTGCTGTGAACAAGCCCGACACCATCGACGGACAAATCATTCTCCCAGCCCAGCCTAAGACGGCATACCAATGGGGTCAGAAGGCCAATGCCGTGGCCGACTGGATTAACCGCCAGGGCAAGGAGGACGCACAGACGCGTGCAGGTATGGAAAACTTCCGTCGTGCCATTACCCGTGCCGATGACAGCAGCATCTCTATCGAAAAACTGATGAAGGCTCAGCAACATGAGGCTGTACTTGACTATAAGTACTCGGGGCCATGGGGAGGTGACATCTCTATTGCCTACGGAGCTATTAGAGTCAATTACCTGGTCTATAGTGCCTACCAATTTGATGACACCAACTCTGGCAAAGACATAGAGTATTATCAAGTGATTCAGCATATTACGGCGATGAATGATAAGATTTATCATGAGTGCCCAAATTCATGGGGTTGGCAACAAAGATATAATGACGGTTACTACAATCTGGGTTTTGGTGCATGGATGGCTCAGATATATACAAAGATGTCACTTGAAGGTAAAGGTGAAAAAAGCATCATGTATACGAGTCCTATGAATAATAACGGCCAGACCTCCGGCAGTAGGACATCGGGGGGATCAAAAGGTTTTTCTGTTGGTGGCTCTCTAGGTGGAAATGTTCCTAAGGATAAAGATGGCAATCGTTTTTTGTCGTATGGTGGAAACCTTAACTTCTCATATAGCCAAAACTGGACGTGGAGCGATAGTGAACAATGGATTGTCCAGGATCTAGCGACTGAGTGTAATAGGGATAATGACCAAAACATGACGGTTCTCTGGATACATAATGGAAGCGAACCGAGAAATTTTGATGAAACTGCTGACGGTAAAATGCGGGAAAAAAAGCTTCTAACAAACACCTGTACGACCAGCGAGAATGTTATATGGGAAGTTCATCACCCCGAGGGTACATATAAGCTGAAGGCCTATTTCCATGTAATGGCTGCAACTTTAAGAATGCATGATGAAGATCTGGCAAAAAAAGGTCATTATTCTAAATCTATTAAGAGTGATTGGAAATCTCATTCAATTATATATACCCAGAGCCCATTCGACATCTCTTTTGTACTCAACACCCCCTACCGCTATAAATATATATTTAGCAACGCCATCTACGACTACGGCAGCGCGCAGGGTGACCAATATTTTTCAGCACTTTTGCGCAACTACATCAACAATAAATTTGGCAGTGGTGCAGAAATAGTTGAGGACAGATGCTGGAGTGAAAACTTCACTAGCTCCGAGGCTACAAAGAATGGCTCCGAAAATGCCCGCTCCCTATTCCAGACCTTCAAGAACCGAGTTTACGCCGACAAGCAAGCAATAAAGGCTGCTAACTTTGGCGGACAGATTAAATTTGTGCTGAAGCCCATTGATAAAGCAGAAATCATCGAAAGTTTCATCCTCGACTTGGATAAAAATGAAGAAGGCGATATTATTACTGAGACAGTCAGCGGCTACGACCTGACTTTCAAAGTGACGAAGGTTAATGAGGAAGTGAAGTTGGAAAGCGTGCCAAGAGACTTCCAGGGCGTACTGAACATACCCGCCAAAATTGTGGATGGCCTGAAAGTGACCGCCCTTGGAGTGTGGTGTTGTGAAAACAGGAACGGTGTTACTGAGGTTCATGTGCCAGAAGGCGTGAAGGAAATCAAAGAAGGAGCATTCTATAATTCTGTTAATATCTCAAAAATCTATCTCCCAAGTACACTTACAAAAATTGGTAAGAATGCTATCTACGCAAATCAGGCCAGAAAGTTGATTGAGGTACATATCTGTGCCACTACGCCACCAGTTGTTGGAGATGATGTGTTCTTTGTCAATCGTGGTATAACTCTCTATGTACCCCATGGCTGCAAAGAGGCTTACGCTAATGCTGGCCAGTGGAATAAATTCGAGAACATCGTAGAGGAATAATCTGCTGATATGGACGGAAAGGTCTATCAACTCAGTATGGTACGGGCAGCGATGCTGCTGCTCGTGGCCATGCTTTCTGTGATGACGGTATGCGCTGAGGAGGTGAGCATCGGCACAATTGTTGAATGGAATGACTTCGCCTCACGAGTAAACAGTGGCGAGACAACGCTCGGCGGGTTGCTGACAGCCGACCTTGACTTCAGCGACCAGACGTTCACTGTTGCAGGTACCAGCGCCCATCCGTTCCGTGGTACCTTCGACGGTGCGAGCCATACCCTTACAGGCATCAACGTCAGCGTGACAGCCGATCACCAGGGTCTCTTTGGCAACATCGGAAGCGGAGGTGTCGTCAAGAACGTGACGGTTACGGGCAGTTCTTTTGCAGGCTGGAATGACGTGGGTGGTATCGCGGGCCATAACCAAGGTGGCATCATCACCAATTGCCACGTTACCTCTACTGTCACCATCGGCACCACAGCCGGCAGTAAATATTATCACGGTGGTATTGTGGGCTACAACTCCAGCATCTATTCCACTGTGAGCCATTGCACCAGTGCTGCCATCGTTATCAATAGAGATCAGACGGCTTGCCACTACTTTGGCGGTATCGTGGGTGGTAACCTGGGTGGCACAGTGGAGTATTGCCTCGCCGTTGGGGCTACGGTGTCGGCTGTTACCAGCAGCGGAGCTGTCGCTGGTTCAAACACAGGTACACTCTCCTATAACTATTATGCTAATTGCAGGGTGGGCGAGACAACCATCAACATTGGCACCAGCAACGGTGATGTCAGTACCAACGACGGAGCCGTGCCTGCCATCCTTCTTTATGACCAAGGTGCCGAGGCCGTGGGCAACACTACAACCATCAGCGACAACAGCGGCAGTGAGAAGAATGTCGTTCTCTATGGACGTACGCTCTATAAGGATGGTGCATGGAACACGCTGTGTCTGCCTTTCGCGCTTGATAACTTCACAGGTACACCGCTGGAGGATGCCACAGTTATGACGCTCGGCAACAGCGCAGGATGCGACACGGGCTTCGATGCCCAAACGGGTACACTGACGCTTGATTTCGTAGGTGCAGACAGAATAGAACCTGGTGTAGCTTATATCGTGAAGTGGGGAAGTGGAGACAATATCACCAATCCTGTATTCGCGGGCGTTACCATCGAGAATGAAGCCCCTGCAGACCATAGCACAACCAGCCTGGACGGAGCGGTCGGCTTTGTTGGCTCCTACAGCCCCGTCATCATTAGCGGAGAGGACAGAGAAATGCTTTACCTCGGTAGTAACAACAAACTCTACTATCCCAACGCTGCGATGCAGTTAGGTTCATTTCGCGCCTTCTTCCAACTGGATGGCATCATAGCTGGTGCCCCGGTAGCAGGTGTCCGCTCCTTTGTGCTGAACTTTGGAGAAGATAGTGCAAATGCTCTTACTGGATATTCTGAATGCGCTGACAAGGCGGCAGTCTATGATTTATATGGTCGCCGAATACCTGAATGTCAGCAACTTAAGGCCAAAGGTATTTATATATCGAATAATAAGAAAATATTTAAATAATTTATTGATTAATACTTAAAGTGTAAAATGCCAACTTTTATATTTTAATATTCACACTTACATGCTACGGGCGAATTGACGTTTGTGCACACTTGAAAAGGGGTAACTTTATATTCTGGGCAAGACACAATTTTCCCCAACATGTGTCATGATTGTCATTGTCATGATTGTCATTAAGGATTTTGGAAGGGAATGGGAATTTTATGCCCATAAGTATATATAAATATATATTTATATTACTTATGAGGATTGTTGCACTCTGTTTTCGTTAATGACAGTCATGACAATGACAATCGTGACCAC
>ODAJ012190402.1_pt1 | contig 16939 bp, 15 predicted proteins | sample 1539241 | NCBI WGS metagenome assembly ODAJ01 (sample SAMN02144231, study PRJEB22623) | gut metagenome | biome: sheep rumen | host: Ovis aries | place: New Zealand
ACTATTTAATTTCTACTATCGTAGATATGGGAGGTTCATCGACAGTCCCTCGATGTCTATAAAGACTATTTAATTTCTACTATCGTAGATTGGATGATGGGGTGATGGTAGTCCCCGAGTCTATAAAGACTATTTAATTTCTACTATCGTAGATCGTCAAGTTCTCCGCGCATGGTAGGTATGTCTATAAAGACTATTTAATTTCTACTATCGTAGATTGAATATATGAATGTATGAATTGATGAAGTCTATAAAGACTATTTAATTTCTACTATCGTAGATTCTTTACCTCATTCTCCTTCTGCAAATCCGTCTATAAAGACTATTTAATTTCTACTATCGTAGATCGGAAGACCTTCCATAAATCATAGATTTAGTCTATAAAGACTATTTAATTTCTACTATCGTAGATGCCTTTTTCTGCTCGCGCTCCTGAGCCAGTCTATAAAGACTATTTAATTTCTACTATCGTAGATGGAGGAAGATGTGCCTGAGGCTTTGAAGTCTATAAAGACTATTTAATTTCTACTATCGTAGATCGGCGGTGTCGAGTGCCTGCTTCGAGAGGTCTATAAAGACTATTTAATTTCTACTATCGTAGATAAGATACCTCAGATGACGAGCAAGCGAGGGTCTATAAAGACTATTTAATTTCTACTATCGTAGATTACAGGGTATTCTCCATAGGTGTAGTAGTCTATAAAGACTATTTAATTTCTACTATCGTAGAATTAGACACACACTTAAAGCCAGTCAGTAGGTCAAGAATACAGAGAACAGATGAGTGTTCCACTCAATAATAATTCCGCGAAATGCGGACTCATGAATGAACCTGAAGGAACGAAACGTTCCTTCTGCTAAAATCTATATTCCCCCTCAAAATTTGGAGGAAAGGAAAAAAGTTTGTAAATTTGCAAGCAGAAATGATAAGCAAAAAGGATTGCATAGAGAAATTAAAAAACAGCAAGAACGTGATAGTTGAGAAATTTGGCGTACGTTCTATGAAGTTGTTTGGCTCTGTAGCTCGTAACGAGCAGAAAGAGACAAGCGATGTAGATGTTTGTGTGGATATGGAACCAAGTTTGCTGAAACGTTCAGGTTTGAAAATTTATTTGGAGGAGGTTCTAAACTGTAAGGTTGATGTTTTGCGTAACCATAAGAATATGGACCCCTACATAACTCAACAGATTAATAAAGATGGAATTCTTATCTTTAATTGATAAACAGGCTGTGCTTCATGTACTCGACAGAATAGATGAGGCTATAGATACTGTGAAGACTCGTAATAAAAGTATTCTTAGTGCTGATGATTTTCTGTCGACGCCTGAAGGAAAAGAAAAACTTGATGCTGCCTGCATGGTGATAGAAGCTATAGGTGAAAGTTTCAAAAATCTTGACAAACTGACTAATTATGAGTTACTACCTCTTTACCCTGCAATAGAATGGAGGGAGGTGAAAGGAGTGAGAGATGTTATTGCTCATCATTATTTTGATATAGATTCTACAGAGATTTATAACATCATAAATAATGATCTGGATACTCTAAAAGAAGCAATCTTCTTCTTCAGGAAAATAATTGAAGAATAATATCCAACCAGCGCCCTGCTCCATAATGGAGTGGGGCATTTTTTATTTACCTACAGTTATGCAGGTTTGTATAACTGACCTCTATAGGTTGTTATCAGTTGTCCTTGTTGTCTTTATCTTTTTATTCCCCCTTAAAATTTGGAGGAAAGGAAAAAAGTTTGTAAATTTGTGGAGCGGAAAGGGTATAAAAAAAGGAAAGCCTGATGGACTTTCCTCACTGGGTTGCGGAGGCTTGACTCGAACAAGCGACCTCCAGGTTATGAGCCTGGCGAGCTACCAACTGCTCCACTCCGCGATGTTGAATTTCGAAATGCGGATGCAAAATTAGTAATTTTTTTTGAAATACCAAAATATTCTGCGAATTTTTATGTGGTTTGAGACTAAAATAATTTTTTACGGTATGTTTACACATTATATAAGAATAGTGGCTGTAGCCCTGATTTTACTGGCATGGAGTGGGGGAGTGAGGGCTCAGATAACATATACGAAGCAGGACAGCCTGAAGGTGGTGAAACTGCTCAGCCAGGGTGCCAAGCAGAGGGTTAAGGCGAAGAAGGAACTGATGACTTACTATGGTAACCAGCTGAAGGGTGTGCCTTATGTGCCTGCTACTCTGGAGGTGAACAAGAGGGAACAGCTGGTGGTGAACATGAGGCAGATGGACTGCACCACGTTTGTGGAAACGGTGCTGGCTCTTGCCATGACTACGGCTCAGGGTTCGCAGAGATGGGAGGACTATTGCAAGAATCTCACTAAGATAAGGTATGAGAACGGTGTGATGAAGGAATACCCCTCACGTAACCACTACTTTATATGGTGGGTGGAGAGCAATGGTAAACAGGGAATCGTAAAAACGTTAACGGGAACGGGAACTTTTGCGGGAACGTTAACGGGAACGGGAAAACAAGGTACAACATTATTTAAGGCTCAGAACATCCACATAGACTGGATGACGAAGCATTCGGATTCTTACCCCATGCTGAAGGGTAACAAGCAGTTTATCAGGGAGATAGCTGCGCACGAGAAGAGGACGGATGGCAAGGTGATGATGTATATTCCGAGGGCTAACTTAGGACTGAGTCAGAAGAAGATGAAATGGGTGGAGAATGGCGATATTCTTGCTATCTGCACTAAGAAGAAGGGGCTGGACACTACGCACATAGGCATAGCAGAGTGGGGGAGCGACGGCAAACTGCACCTGCTGAATGCCTCGCTGATACATAAGAAGGTGGTGCTGGAGAGCATGTCACTGCAACAGTATATGACGAAGCATCCTTCACAACTGGGCGTGTGGGTAATTAAACCCATATTTAGGTGACAAGGTGACAAGGTACAAGGTGACTGGGTCTTTTTTTCTGCAAAAAGTTACTAAAAAACTTGCACACATGAGAATAAATGTGTAATTTTGCACATAGAAAACAAATGTGCAATAAATATGTCGATAAGCAAAACAAGACAAGTATTGGTAGATGTTGCCCGTCAGCTATTCGCTAAAAGCGGCATGGAAAATACTACGATGAATGACATTGCCCAAGCATCAGGTAAGGGTCGTCGTACATTATATACATATTTCAGCAGTAAGGAGGAAATATATGCTGCTGTGATAGAGTCAGAGCTGGAGAGACTCTCTGACAAACTGGATGAGGTGGTTGCCATGAAGATGAGTCCACAGGAGAAAATCATCGAACTGATATACACACATCTGCGCTCAATACGTGAGTCAGTGGTGAGAAATGGTAATCTGCGTGCTGAGTTCTTCAGAAACATCTGGATGGTGGAGAAATGCAGAAAGAAGTTTGATGCAGACGAGATAGACATATTCCGCAAAGTGTATGCAGAGGGCAAGGCTGATGGCGAGTTTGACATAGACAATGTGGATATGGTGGCTGACATAACACACTACTGCATAAAGGGATTGGAAGTACCTTATATATATGGTAGGATAGGTCATGGAATGACTGACGACAGTTCACGTCCGCTGGTGGCAAAATTCGTATATGGAGCTCTGCGTAAGAATGGACTGTAAGCAAAGAAAGTAAAGGATTAAACAAATAATATTATAAACTTAACATTCAATTACTTAAATGGGACTTTTAACAGGTAAGACAGCATTGGTAACAGGTGCTGCTCGTGGCATCGGCAAGGCCGTAGCAATGAAGTTTGCTCAGGAAGGCGCTAACATAGCTTTCACTGACCTCGTACTTAATGACGATATGGCTAAAGGCCTTGAAGAGACTCGTAAAGAGATAGAGGCTCTGGGCGTTACATGTAAGGCGTATGCTGGTAATGCTGCTGACTTTGAAGAGACTGAGAAGGTGGTAAAGCAGATAAAGGAAGATTTTGGCACCATCGACGTGCTGGTTAACAATGCTGGTATCACTAAGGACGGACTGATGCTGAGAATGAGCGAGGCTCAGTGGGATGCTGTGTTGAACGTAAACCTAAAGTCTGCATTCAACTTCATACATGCATGTGCACCTATAATGTTGCGCCAGCGTGGTGGTTCTATAATCAACATGTCAAGTGTGGTAGGTGTGCACGGTAATGCAGGACAGTGTAACTACTCAGCTTCTAAGGCTGGAATGATAGGACTGGCTAAGTCAATAGCTCAGGAACTGGGACCTAAGGGTGTGCGTGCTAATGCTGTGGCTCCTGGATTTATTGAGACCGCTATGACTGCTCAGCTGCCTGAAGAGATTCGTGCTGACTGGATGAAGAAGATTCCGCTTCGTCGTGGTGGTCAGGTTGAGGATATCGCTAATGTGTGTCTGTTCCTGGCATCAGATATGTCAAGCTATGTATCTGGACAGGTGATACAGATAGATGGCGGTATGAACATGTAATATGCTAAAAAACAGCTAATTATATACGCGATGACTGTTCTTTACGAAGATAATCACGTTATAATAGTAAATAAACAGAGTGGGGAAATCGTTCAGGGTGATAAGACTGGCGATATTCCCCTTTCTGATATTGTAAAACAATGGATTAAGGAAAAACACAATAAGCCTGGAAATGTGTTCTTGGGGGTGGTTCACAGGCTTGACAGACCAGTGGCTGGTGTGGTGGTTTTTGCCAAGACATCTAAGGCTCTGGCTCGATTAAACGCCATGTTTGCCAAGCATGACGAGGTAAAGAAGACTTATTGGGCAATTACCAAGAATTGTCCTAAGGAAACTGAGGGAACTTTGACTCACTGGTTGGTGAGAAATGAAAAACAGAATAAATCGTATGCTTACGACAAAGAAGTTCCTGGATCAAAAAAAGCTGTGCTGGATTACAAGGTTATAAAATCTTTGGACAGATATCATGTTTTGGAAATTCATCTGCACACAGGCAGACATCACCAGATAAGATGTCAGCTTGCAAAAATCGGTTGTCCAATAAAAGGCGATTTGAAATACGGAGCTGAAAGAAGCAACAAAGACGGAAGCATTTCTCTGGTTTCAAGACAGGTGGAATTTACTCATCCAGTTTCTAAGGATTTTATCAACATTACAGCACCTTTGCCAAAAAACGACATCTGGAGTCATTTTGATATGTGAATCAGCATTATGATAAATAGCATATTTTAGACTCTAATTGATCCTCTCCTCTGTTCCAATTCTAAATTATCAGAAAGGTAATCCTACTGCAAAGTGCAGAGCATAGTCTCTTGAGAAATTGTGATGAGCGATTGGGAAATGTTCTTCGTTGTTGGTGTATGCAGGATTGATGGCTTTCATTCCAAGATCAAGTCTTACAATGAAATAATCGAAATTAAGTCTTAATCCCACACCATAACTTACAGCCATTTCGTCATAAATACTTTTCAGCTTGAAATTTCCGCCTGGCTGGTCGTCATATTGTCTGATTGTCCAGATATTTCCTGCATCAATAAATAAGGCTCCCTGAAATTTCCAGAACAAATCTGTTCTAAGTTCAGCATTAAGGTCTATCTTGATATCACCAGTCTGGTTGATGAAGTCTATTCGTCCGTCAGTACCAATAAATCTGCCAGGTCCTAAAGTGCGCACATTCCATCCCCTAACGCTGTTGGCACCACCTCCGAAATAGCGTTTCTCGAAAGGTATCATCGAACTGTTGCCGTATGGCACTGCTACACCTATTCTGCTGTGCAAAGCCAGTGTGTTGCGATAATCAAGTTTGAAAAGATGTGTGTAATCAGCATCAATTTTAACATACTGGGCAAAGGCTACATTGGCAACCTTATACTGCCCTAAGTCATTCTTCTGGAAATTTAAGCTACTGGCAAATCCATAGAGAATGTTACCTGCTGTTTCTATGTTGGTTCTCAGTATGTTACTACCATCATTATAATTAAAACCAAAGCCTATCTTCATGATGAACAAATCCTCGTAGTTATACCTAAGAATGGCATTTCTGCGAGTTTCAGAGTCCAGATAATCCCTCTTGAAAGTCTCTGAAATCCAAGGCATTCTGATATAGTTAAGGTCTAACAAATCGAAGACATACCCTACCCTGCCATTGTAGGAATTCCAACGGTAGCGCCATGATGTGGTCAAGACATTACGATGAAACTCAGGACGGCTCTGAATGTTGTAAGTGATTGGAAATTCGGTAGTTGCGTCATGACTGCGTTGGAATTTCTTTGACAGCCAAGGCATAATAAACTTAGGGAATGTGAGTTTGGTTTCCACACCTAACTCAAGGTAATTGCTGTTCTCATAGCCCTCCAGACCCCTGATTGCCTCGAAAGCTCCACGAAGCTGAACAGACAACTGTTCGCTACCATGAAAGATATTCCTGTTTTCATAGGTTACGGAGAGAGCTGCTCCGAAGTCACCAGCAGTATTGGTGCCCTCAGGCTGAATCTGGATGGAATGCGGTTTGCGACGAGCTACCTGAATGTTGACATCCAACTCATTGCTGTCAGGAACCTCAGTAAAATGGATGTTGGTGGAACGGATAGCCTTTAGTCTCGCATATTTATTGTAGGTCTGCTGAACCTTCTTTGAGCTATACAGGTCGCCACTCTCTATAAGGTTACTGTTTTCGAGCGTTGAGGGTCGGATATTCAACTCCTGACCAGGTATGGCATTATAGGAAACATTACGGATGGTGTAATATGGATGCTGGGCAAGTGAATCACGTGAACTTCTGCGATAAAGTCCGAGAAGCATGGTGATATCGACAGTCTTATCCACCTCAGAACTGTCAGCAATAAACGAGATATTCTCCTTATTAAAATAATAGTAGCCATGATCGTTGAGCCAGGTAGTAATTCTGTTTCTGGCAGAATAGAGCTCATTGATAGAGAAGCTCTCGCCCACCTTGAAGTCATTATCCAAAGGATAACTGCTTCTGAGCAAGGAGTCAATCCTTGTGTCACGAATATCGTATTTTACACTACGAAGAGTGTATTGCTGGTGGGGAGTGACATAATATGTTACGGTGGCTCTCTTCTTCTTGGTACTGATGATAGGTGTCACCTCAGCATCGAGGTAACCCCTGTTTTGCATCACCACCTTGAGATTATTACAACTGGCATCGACCAGTGAAGAGTCTAACACTACTGGTGGCTCACCCCACTTCTTCAGTCGGCGATTGATAGCCTTGGTGGTGTCTCGTCCTGCCATAGAGTATATGCCCAATGGCACTTTAAGGGTAGAAAACCACTTGGTGTTGGTCTTCTGGCGAATGTAGGATGACAGACCGTTGACACTGACGTTTTTGTCTGCTGAAACAACGTTATTCTGAGACAAAAGCAAGTCGTTGCCTTCAACGAATTTGGTACCATCACACGATGTCATTGCCACAAGAGACAGGGTGAGAAAGAATATGCCAAGTATGTGTTTTAGTGAATTCACGACACAAAGGTACGAAAAAAATAGTAATCTGCCAAGATGATAGAAATAAATGTATAATAAAAGGCTGACTTCACAGCCAGCCCTATACTATACAAAAACATTATGAACTTTATCTTATTAACAAAAATATCTTACTGATTTCGAATGCAAAGGTACGACGATTCTACAAAATACACAATACCTAATATTGGGTATTTTACCTTATCCCCATATTTAGGTATGTCAAAAAACAGTATGATACATAACAAAAAAAGTCAGTACACTCACTGAGAAATGTACTGACCTACCTTATTATATTATTAAAAAGGTGTTGGCTTAAATCTTGTCTATGCGCAACTGATGGCGACCAGCCTCAAATGGAGTTTTGAGGAACTCATCGATCATTACACCACACTCACGATTAGTGATGAAACGACCAGGGAAAACAATACAGTTAGCATTGTTATGCTGACGCATGAGATGAGCTATCTCGACATTCCATGCAAGTCCTGCACGCACACCATGATGCTTGTTGAGAGTGATAGCCATGCCCTGACCAGAGCCACAAATGGCGATACCACAACTTACAACACCAGACTCGATGTCCTCAGCAAGAGGATGAGCAAAATCAGGATAGTCACAAGAGCGGTCGCTATATGTGCCATAATCCTTATACTCGATACCCTTTTCCTCTAAATACTGAAGTACATACTGCTTGAGAGGGAAACCTGCATGGTCGCAAGCGACACCAATAATTTTAATTTCCATAGCTTTTTGATTTGTTTAAATTAATAGTTATTATAGAATAGATTTTACTTGTTTATATACATTCTCGGCTGTGTAGCCCAGTTTCTCGTCGAGAACCTTATAAGGTGCAGAGAAACCGAAACTGTCGAGACCCCAAACCTTAGACTTAGGGTCGGCACCAATGAGGAATGACTGAAGGTTGACAGGTAGTCCTGCTGTAAGACCAAACACCTTGGCTCCGACAGGTATGACAGACTGCTGATAATCAAGAGGTTGCTCGCGGAATAAGCCCTCAGAAGGAACACTTACGATGCGAACCTTGATGCCCTCCTTACGAAGCAGCTCTGCCCCACTCTGCAATGTTGACACCTCAGAACCTGAGGCTACACAGACGATATCAGGATTTGCATCTGACTCACCTATTATATATGCACCCTTACGAGCCTGAGCATAGTCAGTTGTTGCAGGCAGATTCTCTATGTTCTGACGAGAGAGAATCAAGGCTGTTGGTGTAGCCATATTCTCCATTGCCATAGCCCATGCCACTGTGGTTTCCTCAGCATCGGCAGGACGAAGTACAAGGGTTGATGGTTTGCCAGCATGGTTACGGAGTTTCTCCATAAGCCTTATCTGAGCCTCCTGCTCCACAGGCTGGTGGGTAGGTCCGTCTTCACCAACGCGGAAGGCATCATGTGTCCATATAAACTTAATAGGTACCTGCATGAGAGCTGCCATACGGATGGCAGGCTTCATATAGTCGGAGAAGACAAAGAAGGTGCCACAGGCAGGAATAACGCCACCATGAAGAGCCATACCGATGCAGCAGCATGCCATAGTGAGCTCAGACACACCAGCCTGGAAGAATGCACCACCAAAGTCGTCCTTGGTCAGGGCACGAGTCTTCTTGAGGAATCCGTCTGTCTTATCTGAGTTAGAAAGGTCTGCTGAAGCACATATCATATTAGGAACCTGTTCAGCAAGGAGTCCGAGACAAGCAGAGCCAGCAGCACGAGTAGCTGCACCAGCCTTCTGCTGGAGGGATGACCAGTCAACCTTTGGTGCCTTGCCAGCAAACCAGTCTTTAACCTGGGCTGCTTTCTCTGGGTTAGCCTTAGCCCAAGCCTCTTCTTCCTTATAACGCTCAGCACAAATCGCAGAGAGTTCTGCATCACGCTTAGCATACATTTCCTTTACATCGTCAAAAATCTGGAATGGATTGTCTATGTCACCACCAAGATTCTTTATGGTATTAACGTATGCATCGCCTCCAAGAGGTGCACCATGTGTCTTGCAGTTTGCCTCGTAAGAGGTGCCATCTTCCTTCAGGGCACCCTTACCCATGATACACTTACCAATGATGAGTGTAGGCTGTCCCTTTACATTCTGTGCCTCTTCTATGGCAGAACGAATCTGGTTGACATCATTACCGTTGATTTCGATAACATACCAGCCAAGAGCACGATACTTGGCAGCTGTATCCTCATTCATGACCTCCTTAGTCTCAGTGGAGAGCTGGATGTCGTTGGAATCATAGAACATAATGAGATTATCAAGACCCAACGTAGAGGCTATGCGAGCACTACCCTGAGAAATCTCTTCCTGAATGCCACCATCAGAAATATAGGTGTAAATGGTTTCCTTAGCAAAGGTAGGGTTGCCAGTGTGAGCAGCAAGGAACTTAGCAGCTATAGCAGCACCAACAGCATAGGTGTGACCCTGTCCCAAAGGACCAGAGGTGTTCTCAATGCCACGAGCTATCTCAAACTCAGGATGACCAGTAGTAGGACTACCCCACTGACGCAAGTTTGCTATCTCGTCGAGAGAGAACATTCCGCAAAGGCACAACTCGCCATAAAGCATAGGAGCCATGTGACCAGGATCAAGGAAGAAACGGTCTCTGCCCATCCATGACGGATTCTTTGGGTCGCGAATAAGATATTCGGAATACAAAACATTGATAAAATCAGCTCCGCCCATAGCTCCACCAGGGTGTCCTGACTTTGCTTTCTCTACAGATGCAACAGACAGAATGCGGATGTTATCTGCTGCATGGTTCATTGTCTTTATGTCGTTTTTCATTATAAAAAAGAAATTTGTTTTTAGTTACTCGGAAAACTATTTGAGTTCAAAGTTAATACATTTTTTTTACTTAACAACAATTGTCGTGAGTTTTTTTGTCATAAAATTTTTTTTATACACATTATTAACTTATTTTATTCCTCAGCTTTGCAAAATAGAAGAAATTTTATTAACTTTGCATTCATATTCCCCAAAGAAAACGAAAAACTAAAATGGCGCAGAAAAAAACAGCGAAACACAAAAATAAAGTGTCTTTCAAGGAAGCAATAGGATTCAATGCCGTATTTGCGAATGAAAAGACCAACTTCACCGTAGGCATTACATTATTCGTAATGGCGGTGCTGATGATTATCAGTTTTATATCTTATTTCACCACATGTGATGCAGACCAGAGTCTGGTGCTAAATCCTATGCCTGGCGATTTGGCTAATACGGGCAGAGAGTTTCAGAATGCCTGTGGTTCATGGGGAGCATACACCTCACACTTCTTTATCAATATCTGTTTTGGCTTTTCTGCATTCCTTATACCTCTTTTTATTATAGCGAGTGCCACAAACATGATGGGAATATACAAACTGAACCTATGGAAGTGGTTCTTCTCTCTCATGTGTATCATGATATGGAGCAGTGTGACATGTGCAAAATTCGTAAATCCGCTGCTTACTGACCAGATTTATAATGCAGGTGGCGGACATGGATTGTTTATAGCCGACTCATTAGAGAACATCGTTGGCACACCAGGACTGACGGCTATACTTGCGCTGACGGCAATATTCTTCCTAACCTATATATCAAGCGAGACAATCGTTATAATAAGGAAGATGCTGAACCCATTTGAGCACATCAAGAAGATTCCTCTGGTATTCTCAAATGTCAATGACAAGGGTGAGTTGGTAGTGCCAGAGACGAGTGAATTAGTGTCACAAGAGGATGACCTGGTGTATGACGACCCAACAGAGCAGTCTGTGGAGTTTGACCTCAAGACAGACCAGGCTATCATAAATGATGCTGGCTATAACGATGACACTACAGGAACTCAGCCAAGAGTGGTTGCACCAGAAACAAGCTATGGAAGCTCAGAAACAGGCTTTGAAATAGAAGAAGGATTCAAGGAAGAGGCTGCAGGTGATAAGATATTGGCGGACGATATGAGCATGGGTGCTTATGACCCTAAGGCTACACTATCAAGATATAAGTACCCTACCCTTGACCTGCTGAAGAAGTATGATACTGACGGACGTTCATTCATAGATATGGATGAGCAGCAGGCTAACAAGAACCGTATCGTTCAGGTGTTGGGTAACTTTGGCGTAATCGTTGAGAGCATCAAGGCTACCGTTGGTCCTACCATCACACTGTATGAGATAACCCTTAAGCCTGGTATCAAGATCAGTAAGGTGCGCTCGCTGGAGGATGATATAGCCCTCTCTCTCGCTGCTGACGGAATACGTATCATAGCTCCTATACCTGGTCGTGGCACCATCGGTATTGAGGTGCCAAATGCCAACCCACAGGTGGTGTCAATGGAGTCAATACTTAATTCTAAGAAGTTCAAGGAGTCAAAGATGGCTCTGCCACTGGCATTGGGTAAGACTATCAGTAACGAGATATACATGGTGGACCTTGCCAAGATTCCTCACCTGCTGGTAGCTGGTGCTACTGGTCAGGGTAAGTCTGTAGGTCTGAATGTCATTATCACCTCTTTATTATATAAGAAGCACCCAGCAGAACTGAAGTTTGTGCTTGTTGACCCAAAGATGGTGGAATTCTCAATCTACAAGCCTTTGACAAATCACTTCCTGGCGCAAATTCCACCAGAGAGCGAAGCTGACGAACCAATCATTACAGACGTAACCAAGGTGGTGAAGACCTTGAATTCTGTTTGTCAGGAGATGGATGATCGCTACAACCTGCTGAAACAGGCTAACGTGAGAAAGCTGGAAGAGTATAACGAGAAGTTCACCAACAGAGAACTGAATCCAGAACTCGGTCACAGATACTTGCCATATATCGTAGTAATCATCGACGAGTATGGTGACCTGATTATGACAGCAGGAAAGGAAATAGAATTGCCTATAGCACGTATTGCACAGAAGGCTCGTGCCGTTGGTATTCACATGATTATTGCTACTCAGCGTCCTACAACAAACATTATCACAGGTACTATCAAGGCTAACTTCCCTGGTCGTATGGCATTTAAGGTGATGTCGCAGATAGACTCCCGAACAATCCTTGACGGTGGTGGCGCTAACCAGTTGATAGGTCGTGGTGATATGCTTATTCTGGATAAGGGAACACCAGTACGTGTTCAGTGTGCATTTGTTGACACTCCAGAGGTGATTGCTATCAACGAGTTTATTGCTGAACAGCCAGGCTATGACGGTCCATTCGAATTGCCAGAGCCAATCGTTAATGATGAAGGCGGTGGTGGCAACTCAGAAGATCTCTCTAACCTCGACCAGTTGTTTGGCGAGGCTGCAAGGGTTATCGTTTCTACCCAGCAGGGTTCTACATCACTCATTCAGCGTAAGTTCTCTATCGGCTACAACCGTGCTGGACGACTGATGGATCAGTTGGAGAAAGCTGGTGTGGTAGGTGCTGCTCATGGTTCAAAGCCACGTGAGGTTTTGATACAGGATGAGAACACCCTGCAATCGCTTTTGAATACTCTGGGTACAAACTAACTTGCTACATATATATCTAAAGCAAGAAGAATATGGTGATAAGAAAACTGATTATATATATTGTCGCAATTTTGACAATATTCCCCCTCGTGGCTGATGCAGCAAAGAAGCAGGATGGTAAGGCTATACTTGATCGTGTGGCTTCGAAGATAAACATCAGCAAGGGAGCATCTATGGGCTTTACTGTTACGAGTGCCAAAATCAGTCAGAGTGGAACAATAACCGTGAAAGGTAATAAGTTCTGCGCCCGTACTGGTATGGCTACGATATGGTATGATGGCAAGACCCAGTGGACTTACAACAAGAAAACCGATGAAGTAAATATAGCTTCGCCATCAGCCTCTCAGCAGCAGAGCATGAACCCCTACACCTTTCTTAATTTATATAAGCAGGGGTATTCCAATACTGTAGAGACTAAGAATAACGATTATATAGTTCATCTGGTTGGTAAGGGCAAGAGCATCAGCGAGATGTACGTTACAGTAGATAAACGATATAATCTGAAACAGATAAAGTTGAAACAGGGAAACAACTGGATAACTATCTCTGTTTCAAATGTTAAGCATGTGAGCGTTTCTGATTCTGCTTTCCGATTTAACTCAAAAGAGTATCCGAAAGCTGAGATTATTGATTTAAGATAAAAGGGATTCTTGCAACCATTTAAAGTTCACATATTAGGGTGTGGCTCAGCCTTGCCAACAAGTCATCATAATCCATCATCGCAAATTGTTGAGATTAGGGGTAAATATTTTATGATTGACTGTGGCGAGGGAACCCAGACTCAGGTCAGACGATCACATACCAGTTTCTCCAAACTATATGCCATCTTTATTTCTCACATACATGGTGACCACGTGTTGGGGCTTATAGGTATGCTCTCTACGTTCGGACTGCAAGGTCGCACTACCCCACTCCATGTATATGCTCCCAAGGAGTATGAAACACTTTTCAAGATGGAGATAGAGACCTTCTGTTCCACACTTGATTATGACATAGTATTCCACCCGATAGATACGACAAAGGAGGAAATTATATACGAAGACCGCTCGCTGACGATTGAGACGATTCACCTGCATCATCGTATGCCTTGTTCAGGTTTCATATTCAGGGAAAAGGAAGGTCTTCGTCACATAAATCCTAAAGCGGTAGCTTTTTACAATGTTCCAACATCCCAATTGAATAATCTGCGTGCTGGCAAAGACTGGGTGAATGAAGACGGAGAAGTCATAGCAAATGAGAAACTCACTACTCCAGCAGACCCTGTAAGAGCTTATGCCTATTGTTCAGATACAAGATATATGCCTTCCCTTCATAAAAAACTGAAAGGTGTCACCACTCTCTATCATGAATCCACCTATTGTGAGGATATGAAGGATAAGGCTGTGAAATATCTGCACTCTACGGCTCGAGAAGCTGCCATGACAGCTCGTGATGCTGGAGTAAATAAGTTGTTGCTTGGACATTACAGCAAACGTTATCAGGATGAACGTCCTCTGTTAGAAGAAGCAAAAGCAGTGTTTAAAGAGTCTTATCTAACAGATGAAGGTAAGGTTTTTGAAGTATAGATTTTGTGCGGCTTAGATTCTGTGAACGCACACAAAAAAAGGGCTCCGCTGAGCCCCAATCTTTGTTAACCTTAAATCTAATACTATGAAAAACACATTGCAAATTTACGCAGTTTTTCAAAAAGTTGCAAGTATTTTTTCGTTTTTTTTGTTCGTTTTATAATTTTCTTGACAAATATCAAGATATAGCATCGTTATGTATGCTTTTTGCCATAAGTTGATAGATTTCCTTAGTCAAGGGAGAGTCTATCAGTTCCATCTGGCGCCTCATGACTTCCTGATCATTTCTTACCATTGGACCAGTCTGCGCCAAACGAGGAGAAATATGTGTGGCTTTTTTGGCAGTCTCCATTATCAACGGACCAAAGAGTGAGAAATCTAAATGTTCGGCTTCTGTTATTCTCTCAGCCAGACGATAACAGTGGTTAGTAAGATTAGATGCAAAAACCGCAGCCAGATGCATCTTTTTGCGCTGGTCAGAATTTATCTCTACCACCCTGTCTGAAATGCTGTTTGCTATCCTTGTTACAACATCTTTGGTATATTGGTTAACTGCTTCTATAAAACATGGTATCTCATTGAAATTCACTGCTATACCCTTCGTAAAAGATTGCATCGGATACAGCACTCCAGCGTTATTCGTATATTTTTTTATAACATCGATGGAAACACTACCTGCAGTATGTAGGAAAACAGCCTCTTCCCTACCCTTTGCTAATGATTCTACGACACCTTCTATGGCATCATCTTTCACAGCTATTAGAAAAACATCAGCATCAGTTATAACATCCTCTGCTTTATCCGTAAACTGACACCCCAATTTATCAGCTAATTCCTTAGCATGTTCTAAGGTTTTACTGAACACCTGACATGGTACGATACCTGCATTTTTTAGTGCAAGTGAAATGTTTGTTGCAAGATTACCTGAGCCTATTATTACGATTTTCATATTGCGAAGGTACGAGTATTTTTCTTCTCCACACCTTTATGATATGTGAAAAAAGATTAAAAGTCAGTACATTTATTTGTTTTAGTCAACTAAAAGTCATTATTAAATAGGTATAGTTGGAAAAATCTTTGTAATTTTGCACCCGAAAATTTAAGAGCAGACTTTTAAAAGTTATACAACGATTATATTGTAAAGAACTGGCGATGAAGAAATCGATAAATGATTTTATTTCTCGTAAAGGAGTATTACCTATCAGCATGTTGACAGCATACGACTATCACACAGCCTGCACTATGGACGAGGCTGGAATTGATATGATACTGGTGGGTGACTCTCTTGGTAACGTGATGTTAGGATATGAAAATACCCTTGCTGTCACTGTTGAAGATATGATACATCATGGCAAAGCTGTTTGTCGTGGTGCAAAGAATGCTTTTGTTGTTATTGATATGCCTTTTATGTCATATCAAACCTCTGTGAGTGATGCTGTTGCTAATGCGGGCAGAATAATGAAAGAAACCAACTGCCAGGCTGTAAAGATGGAAGGTGGTGCAGAATATGCTGACCGTATCAAGGCAATAGTTCAGGCTGGTATTCCTGTGGTGGCTCATATAGGATTGACACCACAGTCAGTAAACGCTTTAGGTGGATACAAGGTTCAGGGCAAGACATACGAAGCAGCCCAGAAACTGATTCAGGATGCAAAGGCAGTAGAAGAAGCTGGCGCCTTCGCTATCACTCTGGAATGTGTTCCTGCAGCTTTGGCAAAACTTATTACTGAGCAGGTTGATGCACTGACTATCGGCATAGGTGCAGGTAACGGTTGTGACGGACAGGTGTTGGTGTATCAGGACATGTTGGGCTACGCCAATGACTTCACACCTAAGTTTGTCAAGAAGTATGCCGACCTTCACAGCATAATGCTCGAGGCATTTAAGCAGTATAAATCAGATTGCGAGCAGCGTGTCTTCCCCTCTGATGACAAATCGTTTGATATCAACGATGAAGTGCTGCAGAAACTCTATTAGAAACAATAAAAACAAAGATAATGCAAGTAGTAAAAACCGTTAACGAGGTTAGAGAGATTGTAAAGGAGTGGAGAAAACAAGGCTACAGCGTGGGTCTTGTTCCAACTATGGGATACCTGCATGAAGGCCACCAGAGCCTTATTCGCAAGTCGGCAAGCCAGAACGACCGTACCGTAGTTTCTGTTTTTGTTAATCCTATACAGTTTGGTCCTACAGAGGATCTTGAGACATACCCACGCGACCTTGAGCGCGACAAGAAGAAAGTGGAAGAAGCTGGGGGAAACCTGATTTTCAACCCTGAACCAAGTGAGATGTACCCAGATCACTTCACCTCTTTTATTGATACCACAGAAACTACCGAACTGCTTTGTGGCGCACGTCGTCCAATACACTTCCGTGGAGTATGTACCGTTGTGGGCAAACTATTTAATATCGTAATGCCAGATAGTGCTTACTTTGGTCAGAAGGATGCACAGCAGCTTGCAACCAT
>ODAJ014761738.1_pt1 | contig 16938 bp, 12 predicted proteins | sample 1539241 | NCBI WGS metagenome assembly ODAJ01 (sample SAMN02144231, study PRJEB22623) | gut metagenome | biome: sheep rumen | host: Ovis aries | place: New Zealand
GTTCGTTTCTTCTACCCAAGCACCCCGTTAAGGGCGCTCGCTTCTTGTACTACTTCTGTCTATGTAAATCTTTCAAAGAACTCTTTCTTTTCTGCGCTCCTGCCCGTTTTTGGGCGAAAGCGAGTGCAAAGGTACGCAAAATATCAATACCCTCCAAACTTTTAGGCAAAAAAGTTTTGGAAACCACGAAAGTTTTCAGGATTGATTACAAAAGTATCTTATACAATATATTTATATATAGGACTACTCATATATCTCATCAATCTCATTAGACTCACCGATCTCATTAGCTCCTGCTCCGAGCGCATCACCAACGAAGGAACATGGGTCATAGCCATCAGGCACATCGAAGACGGCGTTCTCGTTATAGCCAAGCTGTTTGTCGGCATACACTTTCTGCATATACAATCCAAAGATCGGCAAAGCCATGGCAGCTCCCTGACCCATTACCATCGTATCGAAATGGATATCACGGTCATCGCCACCAACCCAGCAGGCATTGACAAGCGTTGGTGTAACACCCATAAACCAGGCATCACTATTGTTGTTTGTAGTACCGGTCTTACCACCTATCTCACCTTTAAGATTATATATACGGCGTAAGCGACTGGCCGTACCACCATCAACAACACTCTTCAACATATATAGCATCTTGTTTGCACTCTCTTCACTGATCACCTCATTCATACGAGGCTGGAACTGTGCGATCACATTTCCTTCTCCATCTTCGATCTTCGTGACAAACATCAGGGCTGCACGAATGCCATGATTAACAAAAGCAGTATATGCACTGGCCATCTCTCCGACACTGATATCACAAGGTCCAAGACACAACGACATTGAGGGATGAATCTCCGGATTCCTGATACCATACTCACGGAGCAAATCCACAAAAGCCTGTGGGTTTAGTCTGCTCATCAGATAGGCAGAGATCCAGTTGTTGGACTGCTGGAGTCCCCACTTCAGGGTAACCATCTCGCCATAACGTGCCCTACTTCCATTACGAGGTGTCCAGGGCCTACCGGCAACCATATAGGTCTGTTGCACATTCGGTGCCAGATCACAGGGAGAAAAACCATTCTCCATTGCAAGTGAGTAGAGATAAGGCTTTATGGTCGAACCTACCTGACGGCGACCTTCCATGACCATATCATAGGCAAAATGCTCATAGTTGAGACCACCAACATAAGCCTTCACGTGACCGTTCTGCGGACAGACGCTTACAAAGCCTGTGCGCAAGAACGACTTGTAATATTTTATCGAGTCCAGAGGTGTCATTGTCGTATCCACAGAACCATGATACGTGAATACCGACATCCTGACTGGAGTACGGAATGATCGCTGAATCTCTTCTTCAGACGCCCCGCTTTCATGCATCACCCTATACCGCTCACTTTGACGGATGTTGCGGTTCAGAATCTGGCGCACCTGTTCGCTTGTCAGGTTTGACGAATATGGCGCATTAGCCTTCTTCTGATTCTCTTTCAAGAATGCCGGTTGCAAATACTTTGCCACATGCTGATAGGCCGCCTGTTCGGCATATTCCTGCATCCTGGAATCAATGGTCGTATAGACTTTCAAACCATCCGTATAGATGCTATAGTTCTCTCCATTACGCTTCTTGTTTTTGTTGCACCAACCGTACAAAGGATCTGATTCCCAATTGATTGAGTCATTATAAAACTTAACCATATTCCAAGAGGGATAGAGTGCCCTTTCTGGTTTTTTAGCTGTCAGATACCGACGAAGGAATTCACGAAGATATACTGCGATACCATCCTTGTGATCAGCAACATGGAATTTCAAACCGATCGGTTCTGCACTATACTTCTCGTACTCAGCATCGGTCAGGTATTTGGCCTTACGCATCTGGGACAAGACCACATTCCGGCGCTCCCTTCCCCGTTCTGGACTGCGAACAGGATTATAATAAGAAGGATTCTTACAGAGACCTATCAGCGTCGCTGCCTCGGTAACGGAAAGATCTTTTGGCTCCTTGCTAAAATAGACATCAGACGCCGTCTTGATACCGACCGCATTATGAAGGAAGTCAAAATAATTCAAGTACATCGTAATAATCTCATCCTTGGTGTAGTTACGCTCCAGGTTGACAGCTATCACCCACTCTATCGGTTTCTGGAGCACACGCTCCAAGGTTGTTTTGGCATGCTCGGAATAAAGCTGCTTAGCCAACTGCTGAGTAATCGTCGAACCACCTCCCGCACTCTTCTGGCCCAGGATACCACGCTTGATGATGGCACGTCCCAATGCGTAGAAATCAATACCCGAGTGATCATAGAATCGAACATCCTCCGTAGCAACAAGTGCCTTAACGAGCCAAGGTGACAATTTGGTGTAGTCAACCAGCACACGGTTCTCACGATTATAGTTCCAGGTACCGATGATTTTGCCGTCTGCCGAATATATTTGGGTCGCATAACGGCTGATGGGGTTCTGCAGGTCCTCAACTGGCGGCATATATCCTATCCACCCTCTGTCAATAGCATAAAATGCAACAGCACATGATATAACAGTGACGAACAATAATGTCCACAAGAAATATACAAATAGCTTTCTCATACGCTCGATTTCTTTACTTTTTTAAGTATCTTGGTGCAAAATTACGATTTTCTTTCAAAATATCGCTCGGAAATCAGAAATAATGTGTAATTTTGTGCCAACAAAATCAAAAGATTGGATGAAAAAGCATAATTTTGTGACAATTGCCGACCTAACACGGGAGAAAATCCTGTACATGATTGAGATGGCTGGTGAATTTGAGAAGCACCCTAACCGAGAGTTGCTGAAAGGTAAAGTTGTGGCAACGCTGTTCTTTGAGCCATCAACACGAACACGCCTCAGCTTCGAGACTGCCGCCAACCGCCTTGGCGCCCGCGTCATAGGCTTCGCAGACCCGAAGATTACCAGTGGAACAAAGGGTGAGACGCTGAAAGACACCATCCTGATGGTATCAAACTATGCCGATGTCATCGTGATGCGCCACTATATCGAAGGTGCGGCAGTCTATGCTTCAGAGGTTGCACCGATTCCTATTGTGAATGCCGGCGACGGTGCCCATCAGCACCCTTCACAGTGCATGCTTGACCTCTACTCTATCTACAAGACACAGGGTACACTGGAAAACCTTAACATATATATGGTGGGCGACCTGAAATACGGTCGTACGGTGCACTCCCTGCTGATGGCAATGCGCCATTTCAATCCGACCTTCCATTTCGTGGCACCCAAGGAACTGGCCATGCCTAATGAATACAAGCTCTACTGCAAGGAGCACGGCATCAGGTATCAGGAGCATACAGCCTTCAACGAGAAGGTTATCGCCGATGCCGATATCCTCTATATGACCCGTGTACAGAAAGAACGCTTCTCCGACTTGATGGAATATGAACGCGTGAAGAATGTATATGTGCTGAACAACGAGATGCTTAAGAATGCCAAGCCCAACATGAAGATACTGCATCCCCTGCCACGTGTGAATGAGATTGCCTATGAGGTTGACGACAACCCGCATGCCTACTATATCCAACAGGCTGGAAACGGTCTCTTCGCCCGTGAGGCTATCTTCTGCGATGTGCTGGGAATCTCCTTGGATGAAGTCAAAAACGACAAAACGATTATACGATGAATAAAAATGAGATGCTTGTAGCCGCTATTGAAAACGGCACCGTAATCGACCATATCCCGTCGGAAAAGACATATCAAGTAGCACAGCTGCTCGGACTCCAGAACCTGTCAACACCCGTGACTATCGGCTACAACCTGCTGTCTAAGAAACTCGGTAGGAAAGGCATTATCAAAGTGGCAGACAAATTCTTCACGGATGAAGAAATATCCCGTCTCTCAGTGGTAGCGCCAAATATTGTCCTAAACATTATCCGCGACTATGAGGTGGTGGAGAAAAAGACCGTAGTGACACCTGCCGAGATCAGGGGCATCGTGAAATGTAACAACCCGAAATGCATTACCAACAACGAGCCTATGACCACCTATTTCCACGTAGCAGACGGTATCCTCACCTGTCACTACTGCGAGAAAGAACAGGATATCAACAAGGTTGAACTAGTATAAATATAATAAGGTAAAAAGATAAGCAAGAAATGAAACAGGAAATACCCGTACTGCTACTGACTGGTTATCTGGGCAGTGGCAAGACGACCCTCCTAAACAGAATACTGAATAACAAGAAGGGTATCAAGTTTGCCGTGATTGTAAATGACATCGGCGAGGTGAACATCGATGCCGACCTTATTCAGCAAGGCGGCATCGTAAACCAGAAAGACGACAGTCTCGTTGCGCTCCAGAACGGCTGTATCTGCTGTACGCTGAAGATGGACCTGGTGCAGCAACTACAGGACCTGATAGAGCTGCAGCGCTTTGACTATATCGTGATCGAAGCCAGCGGCATCTGCGAGCCAGCCCCTATCGCACAGACGATCTGCTCCATTCCACAGATGGCTCCACAGGTGACAGAGAAGGGCTATCCCCGACTCGACTGCATCGTGACTGTGGTAGATGCCCTCCGCATGAGAGACGAGTTCGGAAGCGGTATGGACCTGACACGTCAGAACATCGGCGAGGAAGACATCGAGAATCTGGTTATCCAGCAGATTGAGTTCTGTAATATTGTACTGTTGAACAAAGCATCTGAGGTCACACCCGACGAACTGGGCCGTATCCGCCAGATTGTGCGCACACTACAGCCCAAGGCTGCCATCATCGACACGAACTTCGGTGACGTCGAGCTTGACAAGATTATCAACACCGGTCTCTTTGACTTTGACAGTGTAGCCACCTCTGCCACCTGGATTCAGGAGGTGGAGAAACATCACGATGACGAGGATGATGAGGATGATGAAGATCATGAGCACGAAGATCATGAGCACGAAGATCATGAGCATCATCATGAGCATGAACATGAGCATGAACACGAACATGAGCACGAACACCACCATCATCACCATCATCACCACCATCACGACGAAGGAGAAGCAGAAGAGTACGGCATCGGCACGTATGTCTATTATGCCCGCCGACCATTTGAACTCGGACTCTTCGACGAGTTTGTGGCCCGCAAATGGCCCAAGGGTATCATCCGCGCCAAAGGCATCTGCTACTTCCGTGACGAGCAGGAGACCTGCTATGTGTTCGAGCAGGCAGGAAAACAGGTAAGTATCCGCAATGCCGGACAGTGGTATGCCACGATGCCAAAGGCTGAGTTGGAGCAGTTCATGGAACAGAACCCCGGTCTGCGTCGTGACTGGGATGAACAGTATGGTGACCGCATGCAGAAACTGGTCTTCATCGGCCAGCACCTTGACAAGGCACTGATAGCCAAGGAACTCGATGCCTGCCTTGTATAGTGAAAAGAGTATTAACACCCAATAAACAAAGACAATGAACAGAGACAACACAATCTTCGAGTTGATTGAGAAAGAGCATCAGCGCCAGTTGAAAGGCATTGAGCTGATTGCCAGTGAGAACTTCGTTAGCGACCAGGTGATGGAAGCCATGGGTAGCTACCTGACGAACAAGTATGCCGAAGGCTATCCTGGCCATCGTTACTACGGCGGCTGTCAAGTCGTTGACGAGGTGGAGCAGCTGGCCATCGACCGCGTATGCAAGCTCTTCGATGCCGAGTATGCCAATGTGCAGCCACACTCCGGTGCGCAGGCCAATGCCGCCGTACTGCTGGCCGTACTGAAGCCCGGTGACACCTTCATGGGTCTGAACCTTGATCATGGCGGGCACCTCTCTCACGGTTCACATGTGAACACCTCCGGCTTGATTTACAATCCCATCGGCTACAACCTGAACAAGGAGACAGGCCGTGTGGACTACGATGAGATGGAGCAGCTGGCACTCCAGCACAAGCCAAAGCTGATTATCGGCGGAGGCTCTGCCTATAGCCGTGAATGGGACTACAAGCGTATGCGTGAGATTGCAGACAAGGTCGGTGCCCTTCTGATGATCGATATGGCACACCCCGCAGGACTGATTGCAGCCGGTCTGCTCGACAATCCTGTAAAGTATGCCCACATCGTAACCTCGACAACCCATAAGACGCTCCGTGGCCCGCGTGGCGGTATCATCCTGATGGGCAAGGACTTCGAGAATCCATGGGGACTCAAGACACCGAAGGGTGTGGTGAAGATGATGTCAACGCTGCTCAATTCAGCTGTATTCCCTGGACAGCAGGGTGGTCCGTTGGAACACGTGATTGCAGCCAAGGCCGTTGCCTTCGGTGAGGCCCTGCAGCCAGAGTTCAAAGAGTGGGCTAAGCAGGTACAGAAGAATGCCAAGGTCCTGGCAGATGAGTTGATCAAGCGTGGCTTTACCATCGTGAGCGGTGGCACAGACAACCACTCGATGCTCGTTGACCTGCGTTCGAAGTATCCCGATCTGACAGGTAAGGTTGCTGAGAATGCGCTCGTTGCAGCCGATATCACCGTCAACAAGAATATGGTGCCGTTCGACTCCCGTTCAGCCTTCCAGACCTCTGGTATCCGTCTGGGAACTCCCGCCATCACAACGCGTGGTGCCAAGGAGGACCTGATGGTGCAGATTGCCGAATGGATTGAGGAAGTGCTCAATGATCCTGAGAACGAGCAGGTGATCGCCAGTGTCCGTCAGCGCGTGAATGAGAAGATGAAGGCCTTTCCTCTCTTCGCCTATTAAACCATAGGATATAGCAATAAGAAGAGGGCAACTGAAAAGTTGCCCTCTTCTTTTGATGCTTATAACCAAAGAATTATCTCCTTGTGTATCTGCGACCGCGAGTGGAAGCCTTTTCCGTGGACGCCTTTTGCTCTGGATAGGTAAACTTAAACTTCTCGCCGCCATAGGTGTAATCCCATACTACATAGTACTTATGGGTATTCTCTTTGGGCTTCTTTGTTCCTTCAGAACCCGTTGCGGTGTCAGTATCGGCTCTGCTACCTGCCTTTGTTTCGCTAGATGAATCATCTGTCTTCGTTTCGTCTGTTGAAGCAGGAACCGTCTCATACTCCACATCTATAGGGAATGTATAAGTATAGGAGCCTCCATCCTTATTTAGAGATCTATTAAGTGCCTTAGACTTCAGATATTGACCATCACAGTACAACGAGACCTCATCCAACTGGATGGTATTCTCACTTTTATTTGTAATTGTGCAGTCTAAAGACGTCATAACCTTCACACCTTCAACAGCCTCATATCCAGGTTCATTGCTTCCTTCAAGATTGCTACTAAGATCTATAGGTTTCTCGACCGTCACGCCAATCTGATCTGTATGGTTTCCATCTTCAGAGGTCACAGTGATAAAGGCATTACCAGCATCAACACCCGTCAACTTTCCCGTCTCATCGACTGTAACGACTTTCTCGTCAGAGGAAGTCCATTTTACATTCCATTTCTTGGCATTGACAAGCGTCAGTTCCTTGGCCTCGCCCTTCATCAGCGTCACACTTTCATCTTCGATATAGAGATTACGGGTCTGCGTAATCGTTACCTCTTTCTCATCGCCGAAGTCATTTGAGAAAGTGATTGAGGTCTCTCGCTTGAGTTTCTTCTCTGTGAATGGCGCAATCAGGAAGGGCTGCGACTTCACCTCGTCACTTATCGTCTGACGGGCCTGTTTCTTTGCCCAGGTGTCTTCCGGTGTCTCATAGCACGCGAAATCAGCATTGGTAGTAACACGGATATCCACCGTACCTCCATGCTCATCTATCTCATATTCCGTCTTTTCCAAATCAAATTTGGCCACAAACTTCTGGGTAATCAGCACCTGATCCTCAACGCCTGATTTCTCATCATAGATCCGCACCGTGGCACTACGCTCCTTTTGGGATGTATTCTTAGCGACCTCAAGGGTCAGAGTCGATTCCACAAGTCCGCGTGTCTTACCGCTCGGCTGTGTAATCCAGTCTTTATTATCCTTATCGGTATAGGATATCTGAACCTTGTAGGACACATTACTCTTGATAGCGATAGACACTGTGCCACCATTGGTGCCGACTTCGTAAGTGCCCTCGCCTGTCTGGATAGCATCACACTGTGCCTGGCTCACCGTAAAGCTACGGGTGCTCACACCATCCACGACATCAGAAAGGGTTACTGTTGCCGTACGCGGGTCGAATGTCTCGTTTTCATCAACAGTAATGATCATTGTTGATTTCGAAAAGTCAATAGAGGCCTTACACCATTCAGCATTCGATGTGACCTTGAAACAGGAGAGGTCTTCATTGCGATACTCCCGCTTAAAACTACCGCCCTCTGAAGTAAACTTATAATTATCCTCGTTGATTATCAGTTCCTTGATACGGCTTTGATAGTCATCCTTCCCACATGACTGCATACTCATTCCGAGCACGGCAGCCAGCATACACATACCTACTAATTTAATAGTTTTCATTATCGATAATCTATTTTAATAAGAATTCGCGGGTGCAAAGATACAAACTTTTTGGATATATTGTAGCATTACATGCAGAATTTTAACTATTCTTTTATTGTTACCAATAACGGAGACTGCCTTGAACGAAGGAACCAGGCGATTCTGGCCTTCCATTCTTCCTCAGACCTGACATCGTATTTTGACCAGGCAGAGCCGAAATAATAAGTATATTGCTCACCATGATAGTCAGGAATGATTCCCAGGGCATGGCCACTTTGTCTGGTCGTTCTCACCTGTCCGTTAGGGAAGAGGGCTGCGACAAAGAGCGGTGCATGATGCACGTCTGGCTGGTCTGTGGGATCCGTATAGGCTACATAGTTGCTGCCCAGCACGACCGAAGACGTATCTTCACGCTGGACGACAACCCCTGAGCACAGGGAGACAGGTTTGGTGATGCCATCATACCAAACCGTCATCCTATTAAAGTTGGAACCCTTGTCAAGCGTGATTATCCTGCTCTCACGGATTGTATCACCACAGACGACGCGGGGACTCTGACGAAGGCAGACTTCAAAGCGCAGCGGTCCCCGCGTGAGCACCTCGAAACGCTCAAAGCAACAAGGCATCGCAATGCTGTCGCCAATCATCAGTGCCGGCGCACCGCAGCCAAGCGAGGCACCGACCTTATAGGGGTCAAAGCCCTTGCCATGATCATGATGATACGAGTTGATACGATACAAAGAGTCACCACGATGTCGGTTGATACGGCGCAGCGAGTCAACCTTTGGCATCATCACCACGTCTTCGATATAGTAACGGTCGTTGACCACCAGCTCCGGCGTGTTCTTCGTCCACACGTCAATACCGTACGAGCGCTCACCTGTCCTTTCCAGCGCCGGACCATAGACACGATACGCGCCGCGGTCGTTCTCCCAGGCGAAATCATCCTTCCGCTCTGGATGGATCGTACCGTCACAAATGACAGGGAACGAGGGAGGCGTGCCCTTACGCACCTCAAACCGATTCACTCCACCCTTCCGCACATAGGCACCGATAAGGAGTTTGCCATCGTGGGTCCACTGGCTGGGCACGTCAAGTCCGGCACCGTCCAATACCCGCAGACTATCGTATGTAGTCCCCAGACGCTGACAGATGGTGTCGAGCGGCAGCTCGATCACCTCCTCGCGATAGTCGTCTGAAGGATTGCTCACTTCCACAATCAGCCGTTCCACCACACGCGGCTTGGGTTGACTGACTTTCTTGCGCGTCTTTGCGCCAGCGCCGACAGCTACCATCAGAAGCAACAGCCCGCAAACGATCTGGATATGTTTCATTTCAATGATGCATTAAAGTGGTTTATAGCCTGACGGAAAAGATGATTGCGCGTATTTCCGCCATAGATACTATGGTTGCGGTTCGTATATACCAGCTGACGGAAGTCCTTGTCCGCCTGCACCAGTGCCTCCACGTATTCCGCTGTGTTCTGATAGTGCACATTATCGTCGGCCAGACCATGGCACAACAGCAAAGCCCCATGCAACCGTGATGCACGATAGATCGGATTGACCTCGTCGTACCCTTTCTTGTTCTCGTTGGGGGTACGCATGTAGCGTTCGGTGTATATCGAATCATAGAAGCGCCAACAGGTTGGCGGGGCGATGGCCACACCGGCACAGAATACCGGTCTGCCTTCCGACATCGACATCAGCGTGTTCCAACCACCATACGACCATCCCCAGATGCCGATGCGATCCTTATCGACATAGGCCTGCTGACCGAGCCACAATGCCGTCTCCACCTGATCACGGGCCTCCAGCTCGCCAAGACGGAGATAGGTGCATTTCTCGAATTCGGCGCCACGGCCACCAGTACCACGATTATCCACACAGACACAGATATAGTCCTGCTGACAGAGATACTGCTCGAGGATGGCACCGTTGCCCGCCATGCCGATACCCCACTGGTTGAGCACCTGCTGGTTGCCGGGACCGCCATACTGATACATGATCACAGGATACTTCTTGCCTGGATTGAAGTCTGCAGGCTTCACCATCCAACCGTTCAGCTGTACGCCCTCCGAAGTATTGATGGAGAAGAACTCCTTCGTGCCGAGGGCATAGGCCGACAGCTTCTTCACAAGTGCCTGGTTGTCGATGAGTGTCGTCAGTTCCTTGCCGTTGTTCTGGCAAAGCGTATATTGTGCGGGATGGTTCAGGTCGCTCCATACATTGATGAAGAACTTGAAGCCGTGACTGAAGATAGCCCTGTTCACGCCTGCTTTCTTCGTGATCTTCTCCAACTTCCCGTTCGCATGTGCCACCATCACCTGCTGTTCCAGCGGACTGTCAGGGTTAGCTGCGAAATAGGTGTCGCCCGTCTGTTCGTCGAAGCCATAGACCTGCTTCACCACAAACTTGCCTGTCGTCACCTGCCGCAGCAGCTGTCCGTTCAGGTTGTAGAGATACAGGTGGTTGTAGCCATCGCGCTCGCTGGGCAGCAGGATATGCTTGTCCGTGATATACACATCGTCGAGCACGTCTTCCTTGATATACTTATCGACCTTGTCCTCTATGGCCAGCTGGCACACTGTCGAGAGCGGGTTTGCCATATAGATACGCAACATGTCCTGATGGCGGTTCATCGTCATGACGGCCACCTTGGCAGGATCGCTCGTTGCCTTGATACGGGGGATATAGCCATCGGCATCGAGGGGCACGCCAATCTCACGTGTCTGATGCGACTGGATGTCATAGCTCATGACCTTCACCTTCGAATTCACCTGCCCAGGGACCGGATACTTGTAAGTATAGTCGCCAGGATATTCAGCATACTCCATGCGCTCAGGGGCCAGTCCCTTGAAAAGCTGCATCGCGTACTGTTTCACGGCACTTTCGTCATAGCGTATCCACACAATCTGTCTGGAATCTGCCGAGAACACCATCGACGAGTTGGTGGAGAACTCCTCCTCATACACCCAGTCGGGAATACCGTTGATGACCTCGTTGCGCTTACCGTCCTTGGTCACCTGGCTCTCAGCGTTGTCATAGAGCAGCTTCACCAGATAGATATTATTCTCTCTCACGAAGGCGATCTGGTTGCCGTCGGGCGAGAACACAGGCGTCTGCTGGGGACCTCCGTCGCTGAGCGGCACCAGTTTGTTGTTACGTATGTCGAAGATGTAATATACTGCCGTGAAAGAGTGGCGGTAGATAGACTTCGTCTCTGTCTGTATCAGCATCCTGCGACCGTCAGGACTCAGGATATAGCCGTCCACGCGAGTCAGCTGGGCACCGCGTGCCGTCGAAGCATCAAACAGGACCTGTACCTCCTTGCCCGTACGGAAGGAATAGGCAACAATACGTTTTCCGTCGGCCGTAATCTGGGTATAGGTCTCACCGTCAGGCATAGGGCTGACGGCCCGCATCGACTCTGCGGCAAAGCCACCTTTGGTGATGTCGACAAGGCTCAAGCGCTCGCCTGCTGCCACACCTGAACACATTAGAAACAATGATACGGACATAGCTAGCCATCTTTTTCCTTTGTTCATGTCTTTTTCTCCTTAGTTTGTTTTGAAATCAGAATAATTGTTGTTGCGCAACATCTGTTCTATCGTTATGTTTTTGTTGTTTTTCATATAGCGGTCAATCATCTGCGTATAGGTCGTATGGAACACCTCTCTCCCCATCGCACGATTCACCGTCCACTGGATCTTTCCAATGTGGATGTCACGCTCCAACTGCGACAGAGGTCTGTCGAGCGGCATCGGATAGAGGCTCAGCAGATAGAATCCCACGCAGTCGGGCACGATATAGGTCCTGTTCATCATCCGCAACTGTCCTGGCGAATAGCCATAGACCGGATTCTGATAGAGCGGATGCTTCCCGCCGAGATACTTGTCCAGACAGATGCCTATCGTATTGTTGCCCACGATGATGCTCTGGTCGAGCGAGCCGATCTGTGCATACACCTCAGGCACCACCATCGCCGGGATAGTCTCCCTGAGATAGCCGAAGGCTGCTGTCAGGTCCTGGTTGATATCCTCCATGTTGGCATACTGCTGCTCGACCTCGGCTATCAGCGCCTGAAGCGTGGAGTCCTGATAGAATCGCAGGAACCGATGATTGATCTGCGGATCGTTCACCTTGCCGATACGCAGCACATCCTCTATCAGCGTACGGGTCTGCATCGGATAGGCTGTGTTCATCTGCTGCAAGGCTGAGAAATCGCCCGTCGTCAGATACTGACTCTGCACCCGGTCGTAGCGCTCGACGACAACCTTGAAGTCCTCATCGTCGAAGGACTTCAACTGCCACTCACAACTGATGCAGCCGAAGAGTACTACCAACAGGAAATAATATATTTTACGCACTGGCGAGCAGGGGCTGTTATACAATTTTAAAAATTACGATGCAAATATACTAAAAATTATTTTCAAAACCAAATTTTAACAAAAAAAAGATAAAAAAACGTGTAAAAAAACGCGCGATACTGTTTATTTGTGTAAAATCCTTATGTTTTTCAGGCTTTTTCCGTAATTTTGTAAACAAACTAAAACAAAGTGTCATCAAAATGAAACGAACCCTGTTTACGGCTATCATAGCCTCCCTTGTCTCTGCTGCTGCAGCGCAGACCACTATCTCTCTCAACGTGTCCAATCCCTCAAAGGCGCCTCGTACGGACGTGCCCGTGGTGATTCCCCTGGAAAAGCAGTGGGGACCAGTCGCTACGGCAGTAGTCACCCTGGGACAGAAGGAAATCCCCTGTCAGCTCGACGACCTCGACCAGGACGGCACCTTCGACGAGCTCTGTTTCCTGACCAACCTCAAGAGCAAGGAGAATGCCACCTATCAAGTGACTTTCTCGCCAGAGGGCGAGCCACACACCTACCCTGCCAGAGTCTATGCCGAGATGCTCATACGCAACGACAAGGTGAAGGAGAAGAACAAGCATAACAACTTCATCGAGTCGATCACGGCTCGCGGCGACTGTGCCAACTCCTACAACATCCAGCACCATCACGGTGTCGATTTCGAGAGCGAACTCAATGGCATCCGCATCTATTTCGACAAGCGGCAGACACTCGACCTCTACGGCAAGTTCCAGAAGCGCCTCGAACTCGAAGCCACGCAGTTCTATACCTCCAAGGAACAGAAAGCTGAAGGCTATGGCGACGACGTGCTGTGGGTCGGCAACACCTTCGGACTGGGTGCCCTCCGGGGATGGGACGGCCAGCAGCCCACGATGATCGACCCCGTGCGTTCCCGCACCCAGCGCATCATCTCCTACGGTCCGCTGCGCACGATTGTCGAGGTCGTTGACCGGGGTTGGAAGGCCCCGCTTGCTAATCCCGCTGCTCAACCCTCACCGCTGAACATGACCATCCGCTACACGCAGTATGCAGGCCACCGCGATACCGACGTGGATGTCTTCTTCGACAGAAGCGTGGCCGACTACGCCTTCTCAACGGGTATCATCAACGTCAAGGACTCTGAGGAGTTCTCCGACAAGAAAGGCCTCCGTGCCTGCTGGGGCTGCGACTGGCCGTCGAGCGACCATGAGAACTTCAAGCCTGAGACTGTAGGACTGGGTATCTGGATTCCCCAGCAGTATATCAAGAGCGAGGAACCTGCCAATAAGGACAATTATGCTTTTGTTTTACGAACAGACGACAACCGTCTGAGTTACAAGGTGATATACTGCTCAGACAACGAGGCCTTCGGCTATCATTCCGCACAGGCATGGTTTGATTTCCTGAAGAACTGGCGAGCCGTCGAGCTCGATCAGCCCGTCAAGATTAACCGCACGAAGTAAAGAGATTCAGGGCAGTTGGCTGAACGTCTTCCTGCCTTTCACATAGTATTGCCAGAGCAAGGAGAAACCCTTTCGCTCTGGTATTTTTTCAACCTTGCGCGAAGCCTGGACCACCCTGCGGTCTTCATCAAAGTCGTGGCGCCAGCGCCTGAAGGCCCGTCTGGCCCTATACACGGCCTTGAAGTCGGCCACGTTGTGTTTCAGGATCAGCATCTCCCAGGCTGCCACGTAGTCGAGCAGCCACCGCCAGCGCATCACCGTCTTCAGCTCCTCCTCTGGCAGACACTTGTAGAGCATCGTCAGGTTATTGCGGAAGTTCAGGAAGGTCTTCATCGCATTCGACTTCGGCAGTGTGCCCCCACCGACGTGGTAGATATAGCTCTCCGGCAGGCAGACAATCCTACGGCCCCTGATCCGCAGCCGCCAACAGAGGTCGATCTCCTCGTTATGGGCAAAGAAGCGCCCGTCGAGTCCGCCTGCCTCCCAATAGTCCTTAGCCCTGACCATCAGGGCAGCACCCGTGGCCCACATCACATCGCAGGCATAGTCATACTGACCGCCGTCTCTCTCCACCGTCTCGAAGATACGCCCGCGACAGAAGGGATAGCCCAGCCGGTCGATGAATCCCCCACTCGCCCCTGCATACTCAAAACAGTCCTTGTCGATCATCGAGAGCAGCTTCGGCTGACAGGCCGCCACCCCCGGATAGGCGTCAAGATACTCAATCATGGGCGTCAGCCAGTGGTGGGTCACCTCGATGTCGGAGTTCAACAGCACGTAGTAGTCTGCCTCTATCTGGGCCAGCGCCTTGTTGTATCCCTCGGCAAAGCCCCAGTTTTTGTCGAGCACGATCTGCCTCACCTCCGGGAAGTGCCGCGAAAGCATCTCCAGGGAGTCGTCGGTCGAAGCATTGTCGGCCACATATACCGTTGCCTCGTCACGCGAATACTGAAGCACCGAGGGCAGATACTGTCTCATCATGCTGCTTCCGTTCCAATTCAGTATTACGATTGCCACTTTGTCCATACGCGCGTACATTATTTATATTAAAGGTGAGAGAATGGCCTTGAGGGCCTGGCGGTCGGGCGTCAGTTCGCCTAGCGTGACCCGGTGCAGCTGATTGTCGAGCAGCGGGTCAGCCTGCAGGGCCGGCAGTTCCACGCGAATATAGTTACGTGTGAAGCCGTGCATAGCCCTGCCGCGAGGGGCTTTCTCGAAGAGCACCTCTGCCTCCTGTCCGACATAGCGGCGATAGAACGCCTCCGTCTTCCGGTCCGATAGCTCCAGCAGCCGCTTCGAGCGCAGTTTCTTGTCTTTGTCCGATACCACATAGGGTATGCTGAGCGCCGATGTGCCTGGCCGCTCGGAATACGGGAACACGTGCAGCTGCGTCACGTCGAGACCGTCGAGGAAACGGTAGGTCTCCTCAAAGCACTCCGGCGTCTCGCCGCGGCAGCCCACCATCACGTCAACCCCGATGAACGCATCGGGCATCAGTTCCTTGATCCTGTGGATCTTATCAGCAAAGAGCTGTGCGTCGTAGTGGCGATGCATCAGTTTCAGAACCGTGTCGCTGCCACTCTGCAGGGGGATGTGGAAATGAGGCATGAAGGCTCTGCTGGCGGCACAATAGCTGATCAGCTCGTCCGACAGCAGGTCGGGCTCCAGCGAACTGATCCTGTAGCGGCTGATGCCCTCAACGCCGTCGAGCGCCTTCACAAGATCAATGAAGCGCTCCCCTGTCGTCTTGCCGAAGTCACCGATATTCACGCCCGTCAGCACAATCTCCTTGCCGCCCTCGCTGGCAGCCTCCTCCGCCTGCGCCACGAGCGACGCAATGGTCGGATTACGCGAGAAACCACGCGCATACGGGATCGTACAATAGGTGCAGAAATAGTCACAGCCATCCTGTACCTTCAGGAAGTAACGCGTACGGTTGCCACGCGAGCACGACGGCGCAAACGACTTGATGTCCTTCGTCTTCTGCGTGAAATGCTGTTTCTGGCCACCACCCGTCCAGGCCTCGGAGAGATACTGTATCAGCCGCGCCTTCTCATCAGAGCCCAGCACCAGGTCAACGCCCTCTATGTCCGTCACCTCCTCTGGTTTCAGCTGCGCATAGCAACCCGTCACCACAACGAAGGCGCCAGGATGATTCCTCACCAGCCTGTGGATGGCCTGCCGGCACTTACGGTCGGCCACCTCCGTCACCGAGCAGGTGTTGACCAGACAGATGTCGGCCTGCTCACCTTTCTTCGCCGTCGTCACACCATATGCCTGAAGCATCTTCGCAAAGGTCGATGTCTCCGAGAAATTGAGTTTACATCCGAGCGTAAAGTAGGCTGCGGTCTTACCCTGAAAGGCAGAAGTATCTATCATATTAAATAGGTGTTACTGTTTACGGGCACAAAGGTAGTATATTTTTTCGGATTTTAGCCATTTTTTGCCAAAAAACCGTTTATTGTCAAATTGACACGATTTTTTAACATTTCGTATTGTATTGATTATCAGACGATTACAAAAAAGTTACAAAAAAGACCAAAAAAAAATCGAAAAAAATGATACGTCGTATTAAAAAAAGCCGTAACTTTGCAGCGTTTTAATAAACAAATGATTGTTTTACAGATTTAAAAAGCATTAGAAAAAATGAAAAAATTAGTATTCATGTTCGTAGCAGTTGCTGCTATCTCTTTCGCATCATGTGGTAACAAGGCTCAGCAGGCTCCTGTTGA
>ODAJ012147765.1_pt1 | contig 16927 bp, 17 predicted proteins | sample 1539241 | NCBI WGS metagenome assembly ODAJ01 (sample SAMN02144231, study PRJEB22623) | gut metagenome | biome: sheep rumen | host: Ovis aries | place: New Zealand
TCGTCATCCACGATGTCGGAGTTCTTGAAGGTGGTCCTCTTGGCCATGGCCCGGCCGGTGTGGGCGCTGCCGTCCTGGCAAATGCGGGAGACTTTCACGGGAACGCCGGTAAAGCCGGTAGCCGGGTCAATCCAGTACATTTCCACGAAATACTTTTGTCCATTGACAGGGCTGGTTCCCATAACATTCTGGAATGCCTCCGTAAGGTCGATGTCTCCCCAGTCCGGCACTTTGTCGGGGGAGATAATCACGGTTTTGTCCCAGCCATTGGATACACCATGGCTCTGGCCGTTGGACATCTTGGCAACTAGGAGAAGTTCAGCCTCAGGATCCGGGACACCGGTGAAGAGAATGATGTTTTCGGAAATGCAGTAATCCGTGAACTCCACAGTAGGGATGGCCACTAAGTTAGCTGGGGCAGAGGAGAGAAGCTGCGCCTCGCCCACATAGGCGCGGTTGGAATTGAGCTTGACAAAGAGGTTGCTCCCGGAGAGCTTGGCCTTCTGCCCAAAAACGGACTTGCCGGAGACCGTCTCGGCCAGGTTCTCCCAAGTCTTCTGCTGCTCGGCTGTGAGGTTCTTGTATGCCTTGGAAATCTTTGACAGGGCGGAGCGGCGCACGAGCTGGGAGGCGGTGGCGTATCCGGTGGGATAGGCCTTCAGCGAAAGGATGCTACGACCGTCCTGAAAACGAGCCGTAACACCCTTTGCTGAGCCGGAGAAACCTCCGAATGCGATGGAAGGAAGAGCAATCATAGCACATCTAAAGTGTTAGTTTAGGTTAATAAAAGGGTTCGGCTATGGCTCAATGCAAAAAGGGGCTTGGATATCGCCATATCCAAACCCCTGCGCAAAAATAAGAAAATGTTTTTACAATAACAAATTATTTGTAAATAAAAATACTTTCTATCAATAAATTAATATAAAATATATCAAGTTATACTTTAAGTTATCTTCTGTGCCTGGTCAAATCTTTGTAACCGTACTCGCGATTCGGGTTTATGAAGTCCAGAATGCCATCGACATGGAGACCGATGATGGCCTCTTTGCCTTCGTTGGATTCCAAGAACAGGAGGCTTTCTTCGCAGTCTTGGAAACCGTTTTCCGTCAGGACTGCCGGGCAAGCCGTCTTCTTGAGAATCGCAAAATCACTCTCTATGTCTGGGTCACCGTCCGAATAATCCATTCTCAAACGGTGACCGGGGAGCCAGAGGCCGGCCTGTTTATACAGGTAGTCGGCCAGTTTATCGCTTCGCGTCTGGCCTTTGCAGGTATAGGCGCTCCAGCCGGTGGCGTTGTACCAGCGGTCGCCTTTGCCGGCGGCATTCACGTGGATGGAGACCAGGAGGACATTGCGTTTGTCCAGTCGTTCGCACCAGCAGTTCGCCCGGTAGCATCTGGCACTAAGGCATACATCGTATTCCTCTGGCACAAGCAGTTCCGCATCGTAGCCAAGGTCTTTGCAATCGGCCACGATGGCACGGGCAATTTCCCTGGCCCAGGCATATTCCCGGAATCGGCCATCAGGGGAGCGCTTGCCGGGCGTGTTCACTCCGTGGCCATTGTCAATGAGGATTTTGATATGATTCTTCGTCATAGTGTTGTATGTTTTCAGGTGTTGATAATTGTTTTGCCCGACGCTCTTCCAGGTCGGCGATGAGCCAGTCGGCAATGTCTATTTTTTCTTCACGCTCGATGGGCGTGGCGCAGCGCTCCAGCAGGTCAGAGACTCTTATCTTGAGTCTTGGAAACTGACTTAGTTTCTCCCGCCAGTACCAGTAGGCGTCCACATCCGGAAAGGCGATAACGCGCCGGCCTTCCAAAACCGAGAGCTTCTCCTCCGACAGCTGGGAACGTCCGCCGGTAGCCAGCCAGATATAATCCGGCAATAGCATGGCGCCAATCACTGCGGTTTTCTCGGCCTCAACCAAGGCAATGGTCTTTTCATATTCGCCGTCCAGAAGATGCTCCCCGAAAAGGCATTGGCTCAGCATCCATTCTGCCGGTAACTTTTTCTGGTACTTCAGCAGGGCATGAATCCAGTTGATGCGGCTTGGGTCAGACTCATCCCTGATGCGGTGGCCGGTCTCCCGGTTGTACTGGATAATCTTTCCGGTCCGGCATCGGCCTTCTTTGTCAAGCTGGTAGAAGATGGTGCTGCAGTTTCGGGTAACGCCCAGGCGGTATTCTGAAGTCACACGGTGGATGTCCCTGGGGTTGACGCCTCGTGAGAACAGGAACTCCAGCAGGTTGCTGTAGATGCCCGGCTTGACGCTCTGTGAGACCAGGTCTTCGGGAATGGTCCATAGGGTCTTTGCTACGTTGGCTTTGCCGAAGGCGTATGGGCTGGCGTTTGCATGGGGACTGCCGGATTTGGCTCGGAGGTGGTAGTCTTTGCCATCCGGATGGTCGCGGAACCATTCCCTGGGACGGTAGTGGTAACCGCAACTTACCTCATGATTGCATCGGCCACAGATAGGAGAGAGTGCGTTGCCGGCGTCATCCACATAGCGGGTGAAACAGTGTTCGCGCTCACAGGAGGGGCAGGTGAAACGGGTGGCTTTACCACCATAAACTTGCAGGTGATATCTAGTCATCGTCTTCGTCTCCTTCGTAATTATCCTGTCCCAGGTCATCGGCCTGTCCCAAATCGTCCCGGGACGGGACAAGCTTTTCATCCTCCAGTTTCCTTACAATGCGTCCGATGGCAGACTTGGATATCCCCAGCATGCCCTCCATGGCACGGATGGAGTATCCCCGGGTCCTGAGAGCCGCTATCTGTTCTCGAAGCGCTTTGTTGTCCCGTTCCGTGGGCTCCTTCAGGTGCTCAGCCTCCGTGGAGTATCCTTTGAGTTCCAAGTGTGTGAATCCTTCGGTCTTGACAATCTCGTAGATGAGGACATTGTCGGCATCGTAACGGAAGGCACCGGCCCGGACCTTGAGTTGTTTCACATAGCGAAGTTTCCGGTCTTTGCAGGACCTGCCGATGGCAAAAACACTGTCGAAATAGTTAAACAGGCGTTTGCTCCCCGCAAGGTCGTTCTGCTCCAGATGGCTGGCCAGGCTGCGCTTGGGCGTATGGGCAATGACCAGGATGCTCCATTCGTGCTTCTTCTTCAGTTGGGTGAGGCGAATCATAAAGGCGCCGGCATCCACTCCTTTGTCGGTTGAGTTGCAGAGATAGCCCAGGTTGTCAATGATGGCGCATCGGCAATGAAGAAACAGCATCGTCGCTTCAATGTCCCGCAGGATATTCTCCTCATAGTTGTTCATGTCCATCCGCATAGGGTCAATCTCGGCCCGGAACAGCTTGGGCGGGAAGATATGCCGATGCTGTGTCTCCGTGTCGGTGTATCGGAGTTGGAACTGTTTCTCGGACAGCTCGCAATCCACATAAAGGACTGGCTGCATCCTGGCAATATGCTCTGCTATCTGGACTGCAAAGATGGACTTGCCCAGGTTGGAATCGGAAAATAGACAGCTAACCTCGCCTTCATACCAAAACTCCATGAAAAGTTCTTTGGGGTCTGGACGGGTGATGGAGTCGTTGACGGCGCGGTTAGCTGTCTTGATGGTGAGCATTCCGACACTCTCGGCCGCTGAGGTGTCTTTAAGCTCCTTCTCAATGGCCGCCTTGGGGTCAAACTTCCTGCTTGGCATCGACCATTCCTCCTGTCTCCGGATGTTCTCCCCGTTCGGCTCTTCTTATCTTGTACTCCGGGTAATACACATGCTTATGCTCGTCATGCTCCTGGATCATGTATCCCTGCTCATGCCAATGCCATAGGGTGCTGCGGCTTTTGATCTGAAGCCGCTCCATGGCTTCGGAGAGGGAGACCTTCCGCAGCGCCTGGCGGGCCTCTACCTCATCGTTCACCTCTTTGATTACTTTTCTTACAACAGCCTCAACGTCATCTCTTGCCATCAGGCAGGTACGAAGTTGCTCCGGAATCATAATGGTGAACGGCTGAACCGGAGGATTGGTGACAACCGGTGAGAGGGCGGGCTCTTTTTTCGGCCTGCCCCTTTTTCTTTGAGAGGTTGCGGTCATCGTGACTGCTTTTCCTTTTTTCATCGCTTTGTCGCGCTGCTCCGAACTCCCGGCCCATCGGGAGAGGAGGCAGCGTTAGCCATCCGTCCGGTCAGGTGGGCCTCCCGCTTTCTGAATGGCATTGCGAATGTACAATCTTGTTGCAGCCCGATTTATGGAAAAAGGTGGAATTCCGGAAAATTCCACCCTTTTGCGTTCAGTTGTGTACAAATTACGAAACCAGGGCAAATTGTTTTAACAGCTTTTGGGCGGATTCGAGTTCCCTCAGGTCGTTCGCTTTTCTGAACGCAAGTGGCTCGTTGGTGTATTCATAATAGAGCCCTCTGGCTCCAAGATGACCAGGGAATTCTTCTTTTGCTATTATGTAGGGAGGCCTTTCCATAATATTTGCATTCATCGCCGCTTTGATATAGACCAGTGCCTTCACACGGTAGTTCTTGTCAATCCACCGGTGCAGTTGTGCCAGAATCTCTTCGGCCTTTTCCGGAACTCTGATGTAATAACGGATGCTTTTCCTATTATCGTCATGCCCGGCTTGACCGGGCATCTTTTTATCGGCGGCTCCGGCTATCTCCTCCACCCGCGTCTCAATCTTGTCCATCCTCTTGTTCAACTGATCCAACTTTTCCAAAATGCGGGACAGGAGGACCACCTGTGAATCCGGTGTGTCCTCCTGTCCTGATGTCGGGCTATGATTGGTCTCCGTTAGTTGGGATCCGTGAAGACCTTGATTTTCCTCGGCCTCCCTGGTCTGCGTTTGGGAGTTTCGGTCGGCGTAGGCTCCGTAGAAATCTTCGAAGAACTGGTCGTCGTCGTAGTCTTCGTCGAGGAAGTCGAACTCGTCGTCCTCGTCGTCGAGGCGTCCTTCTTCGGCCTCCCACGTTTGCGTTTCGGAGGAGCAGGGGCTTCTTCCGGCCCCGGTGTCATCTTCGGTCTCCCCCTTTTTATAGGGGTGAGGTCTTGATTCACTCGGAAGGGTTTTTGCCCGAAAGCAACGTTCATCAAAGCAAATCGGTCTTCGATTTCCAGGTAAGTGTATCGATGAACGGCATCACTGCCATCGGCATGAAGCCCCGCGGCATAGATGTTCACCTGCACCTTGTTCATCATATCGACGTGAGTCTTTCTGGCCAGACGGCTGGTAGCAAGCTCATACAGGGGGAAATACTCATTCTCTCCCTTCACCTCGTTGTACTTGCTGACTTTTCGGTCAATTCCGCAGAAAGCGAGGAGTTTGGGAAGTTGATGGTTGTAGAGCGTGACGGTGTACCGGTCATTGCCTGTCTCGTTGAATGAGAAACGGGTGCGCATGATAATGTTGTAGGCTGCCCGTATCAGGGGAGTCTTTATTTCCATAACATTCTCCATTACGTGCTTTGTCTTGGAGGGGATATAGTGGATGTAAGGAATGCCTTCCGGTGAGACTGCCACTTTGTCCATGTTGAGGTTCTTGAAGTCGCCGATTCGGCAACCCAGGCAGCAGTTGAGGACAAACTGGTCCTTCGCGTCCTGAAGCTCCGGCGGGACCTCCGTGTCAATGACGGTCTTGAGTTCGTTTTTGCGAAGGAAGAAGGGCTCGTCGTACATAGTACGCATGATGCTCTTGAAGCGCTCATGAGAGAGCCGGCGGAAAGGAGACTTCACGATCTCGTCCGTGTTCTCCAGCTCATTGAGGAAGGCCTTGAGTGCCTTCATCTCATGGACGACGGAATTGGTTGCGGCACGCTTTGTGGCCCAGCGGTACCCCACGCCTTTGGGAAATAGTTTCGGATACCTGGACACATACTGGTACTCGTCATAGCAGAACTGGCGGTAGTCCATCAACATAGTGGTGTCGAACTGCTCCGGCATAATCTGCGAATAGCCTTTGATTGTGAGGAAGCGCTCCAGCCGACGTGCCTTGCTTCTGTACTGGTTGTAGCGGTCTTTGCCTATGATATTGTCGCGGTATGCCTCCTCGATATAGCGATTGTAGCGCTGCATGAGGTTCTCTTTGCCATCCGGGTGGAGGATGGCCTCGGTGGTGTCCGGATTCATGACCTTGTTCACCTCAGCCTGGAGCACCTCGCTACGCATATCCATCCCCATATTCTTCATCCGGTTGTAGGCCTTGTTGATGGCCGCGAAATATTCGTCAATATCGGCCTTTAATTTTGGGTTATAAACGGTAATCCTTGGCTTAATGCTGCCATCGGACATGAAGACGGCCAGTTGCTCGTTCGGGACTTTGCGCCCCGTAGAGTAGTACATGCAGACGGCCCTCCCGTCCGTAACCCGGAACCTCAAATTTGTGGTTCCTTTTGCCGATGTCGTTCGGCAGTAGAGTGATATTCGTTCCATAGCCCTATGTTATAAGCCCAATGTTATAATTTATGACTTTACCAAAAGTTATGTCAGGAATTCCAAAAACAATTGGAATTTTGGCCCGTTACATTCCTATTTAGTATACCAAATATAAGTATTTCGCACAACTTATGCAAATGTTGTGCACACACTTATAAATCGTAAGTGTTCATAAATGTACTATAATTCCGTGAGCGCTAACGAATTACCCCCTATTTTAATACATGATTATTTCATCAAGTTTTAAATGTGATGTTCCGGGGCGGAATCGAATAGGGGATAGTGGGCGAGGGGAGTATCGGCCCTGATCCTCAAATAAATGAGGAGGGGAGTGATTGTTATTTCGGCCAGAATTGTTAAATTTGTAGTGGAGTCGGTGGTGACTGGCTCTGCCATCGGCCAATCCCTACTGGGAAGTGGGAAAGGTGTGGGGCAATCAGGCCCTTTTACGGTGGGGGATAGGCCCTGTGACGGTTGTAGCGGGGACTATAAGATGTTGTGTGAGTTTGGCGGCTCGAGGCAGAGGAAAAAGGGCGACTTTCGGAGTATGAGTTTTGTGTAAGATTGAAGAGCGGGGGATTAAGTGCATAAAGGAGAATCGGCATACGCAAAGGCCAATTTGTGCCAATTTGGATTTCTACTCAGGGTTTATCTATGAGATGATAGGGATTCCACCAGTCGCTGGAAGACAAGTGCCATCGGTTTCCTGAATGCTGTGGAGCCAGGGACTGTGGTACCCATCCATCGGCACCCAACGAAGGATGAGTCTTTTGTTATCCTGCGAGGCAAGGTTAGAGTGACTACTCACAATGATGGGGCTGTTATTATGAATATTTAACATTAGACCCTTGCAAAGATTTGGAGATGTCTTAAGATATCGATACATTTGTGGGAAATAAAATTTGACTACAATGGTCATTGAAGACATAACCAGAGGTGTCATTCCCGGAATGACGGCTGCAAAGGCAGCATACCTTTCAGAATGTGCCGTGTCGTGTTTATCACGGCAAGGCCATTCCAGCGGAGTACAGATGACCTGTGATGGGATAGTCAATAAACCAGAACCTTTATATTGGACAACGCCTTACACAGATCAGTTGGCACGTAGCACCAACGATCTGCAGGAAGCCACTGAACACGGGGCGGAGTGCATATCAGCACTCTTTGCTGTTGAGCACACTCCGTACACAATAGTAAAGCGATCAAGAAAGAAAACAGGAGTTGACTATTGGCTAGGTAAGAAAGACGACCCTCTTTTTCAAGAAGTTGCCAGATTGGAGATTTCTGGCATATTAAACGGAAAAGAAGAGATAAAGACGAGAAAGAAACAAAAACTACAGCAAACAAGCCAGTCTGATAGTACAAACTTACCGGCATTCGTTTCAATAGTTGAGTTCGGAACCCCAGCAATAGATTTTGACAAGAAATGAGCATCGAACAAATAGAAAAACTACACAATGAGGCAATGAGCATTGCTGATGATGCAGATTTGATGAAGCATCACGGCCAGTTAGTAGATGCTATTGAGCTCTTCCGAAAAGCCTTCGCACTGGAGCATGAAGCAGCAATGGCTGCTCTCGCATCTGGTGTTGAGGACCTTTCTGCCGGTGTGCTTGTCAAAAGTGCCGCTTTTCTGGCGTATGACGGGGGCCTCATTCGTGAAAGCGAACAAATGGTGGGCCTGGCATTGTCCAGGAACCTGCCCGAAGAAATTGCAGAAGAAATGCGGGACCTCTTGGAGAATATCCATTTTGCCCGTCATTTGAGACTGAACGGAATTACCCTTAGTGATAACGAGGTTCAGATTGTTGTAGCAGGACGTGGCGTTGCTCACGGTATGGCCCGGGAAGATGATGTAAACGAACGCATCAGCACATTCAAACAACTGGCTGTAAGAACTGCCGAAAGGTCTAAAGGGAGGAAGTTTCGGACAAGCGGTCAGCCGGCCAAGGACATCAGGGATATGTGCACATCATATCTTTCTACCTCCAGGGCGGCCAGTTTTGCCGTGACTATGAGGATAGGAGAAAAGCCTGAGGATACGCTGGGGCAGTTCCAGGGAGGAGCCAATGCCCTAATTGAAGATATTGCAACGAATCTTTCATTGGCTAATAATGGAGAAGTTGAAGAGCTTAAAAAGCGAATTAAGGAACAGACTTACCTGGAGAATTTTGTGAGCCTTGCCAAAGAATTCGCCCCAGATGGTGAGAGGGTGAATCTAGTGGGACTGACCTTCAGAAAAGATGGGAATGACGTGCCTATTCAGCTGACAACTCCTAAGGTGAAATATCGTGAAGTGGTATCTACCATTTCCAGTGAGGTGACGGAAGAAAAGAAGAAAGAAGAGCATATTGAGAAGGAAACCTTGATAGGGACATTGTACCATGCTGATTCCAAATCTGATTTTGTGAGAATCCAGATTGGAGGCCGGACCATCAAGATTAGCGTGCCGGAAGGTCTTGCTGAAATAGTGAGAAAATACTTTGACACTGAAGTTGCTCTTCTGGTTTCCCACAATAAGATAGATGATTCTTACCGGCTTATATCGGTGGATGTAAAAGACGACGAACCGCAGTTGTTCTAGATTATTTCCATGTTGCGGCGATAGCCCAACACTGCAGAAGCGGGGCCTAACACCCCTCCGGCCTCTCACTCGTAATCCAAGGCACGGCCCCGTACAACCCCTGTATATAATTCTTCTGATAATTAGAATCATTCCTAGGTGCATGACTCAGTTTCTCTGATCGTTCATGCACCTTTAATAATGAATAGATGCCCGTATTCTCAACGGTATCTTTCTCCGTGAACCAGATCTGGTCCCTTCGGAGTATATCATTAGACAACAGGTTGGTGTCGTGCGTAGTAAATACAAGCTGCGCACCGTGAGGGTTTTCCTCCGGATTGTTGAACATCTCAACCAATCTCCTGGAAAGTAAAGGGTGCATCTTGGAGTCCAGTTCATCAACCACAAGCGTTATACCCTCGTCCAACGCCTCTAACAATGGTGCAGATAGAGCGAAGACTTTATTGGTGCCTGCAGACTCCTGCGAATCCAGGTCCAGCATTTCTGTGCGAACAACCGCTCCATTCTCATCATAAACGTTATGAGCGGAGTGAATCTGGATGAATGGATCGCGTTTGTAGCGCTCTATGAGCTCTTTGGGGAATCCCGGAATTGATTCAAAGTCCACCTTTTCTACATCAAAACTCTCAAACCCCAATTTCATTTTACAGATAAACTCCTGCACCCGTGACTTGGCCTCCGGGCTTTCCGCCACGCGTTTGCGTGTGTAACTGGAAGTAGTGTCGTGGATACCGGAAATGACGCGGAGGCCCTTTTGGAACCAAGTAATAACACTATTGGAGATTTCTCCTCCCGCTTGTCCTGCCAAAGAAAGGAACAGGCGGTTTTTGTTTAATGCCAATGCTTGGGCGCGTACACCTTCATCGAAACTCACCGGATCAATTTCAACCCGTTCCGGAGTACGGTCTATGAGTTGTTTCTCAGAACGTCCCGGCCATTTGGCTTGCAACCACTCCTTAACTATTGCTTCCTCTGTATACTCAAAACCATAGGTGTAGATGCCCCGGGTAGTGGAATCATAATAGGTGATTTCAAAAAGAGTGGGGTGAGGGGCGCGCGTGGAAAGCACGAACGGGTCATAGTCCAAAGTGTCCCCTTCGTTGAGGCGCACGGAATTCAACACCATATGACGCATAGTATTGATGGCCTGAAGGAGATTGCTCTTACCGCTAGAGTTTGCGCCGTAGAGGGAAACCGCATTCAGTACTTTGAACGAACTGGGACCGGAACCTATGGCAGATACGCCTTTGCCGGGGAGGTCTTTTATGCCGTTGGAGGCATAGAGGTCCAAAGTCATTTCGCGCCCAAATGAGCGGAAATTCTCAACGGAAAACTTGAGTAACATAATTGAGCGTTTTTACGGCCTTGGGCCTGTTTGGGACTGTAAAGGTAGGCATTTCTCTTGTAAAAAACAAGAAATTTCTTGTTTTGCTCAAAAACTGACAAAGTGTCAACTTTTAACACTTTTGTCATCTATTTTACTGACAAATGGCAGAATAATGGCAGAAATTGAGTAAAAACCGAAAAAGGGCACGGTATTTGAAGTTTTATTAATCGGTTAGTACAGTATCAATATTTATTCTACCTTTTTTATGAAAAAGAATAAAACCCAAATCATTGCAGATTTCGATGCACATCTGCAGAAAAGCCGGAAAGGCTGCTACAGTGACTTCTACATTGGAATTACAAACGATGTTGAGCGTCGTTTGTTTGGTGAACACAATGTGAATAAAGAACAAGGAGCAGCTTGGTGGATTGTACGTGAGGCGATAAACAAGGCAACTGCACAAGCGGTGGAAGAGTATTATTTGGACAAAGGCATGCAAGGAGATACTGGTGGCGGTAACGAGGACACTACGTTTGTATACTGCTATGAGATTACAAGTACTACTGTAGAGTAACCTATACCTTTCATGAATTATCAAGTATACGATTTGCATCAGTGTAATAGGGGAGACCGAATCCGAGTCTCCCTCAAGGGTAATGCTGCTAATGTTAGATTGATGGATAGCTCTAACTATAGCAGCTATAAAAGCGGAAAAAGACATCATTATTATGGCGGATATGTTACTAAGTCTCCCGTCATATTGACAGTCCCCAGTTCAGGCCATTGGTACGTAACTATAGATTTAGGTGGGTACAGAGGGACGGTAACTTCTTCTGTACAGAAGTTGCCCGGCCTTTTGCCGGAATATAAGGAGCCATCACTGGCTTCGGTGCCTTCATTGCTGAGAAGAGATGAAGTGCCCTTCGGTGAATCTGATGACAAATATATTGAGTATGATGTTTTTATCTCTCATGCATCAGAAGACAAAGAGTCTGTTGTTCGTCCTTTAGCAAACGCTTTAGTAAACAAGGGCTTAAAAGTCTGGTATGACGAATTTGAACTCAAGATTGGCGATAGCCTCCGTAGAAAAATTGACCGTGGTCTTGCAAAGAGTAGATTCGGTATAGTTGTTTTGTCAAAGGACTTCATTAGAAAGGGATGGACAAATTATGAGTTGGATGGCATTATCTCCAAAGCTAATACCGGAGAGCAAGTACTTTTGCCTATCTGGCACGGTATAACAAAGCAAGAAGTTCTTGACTATTCGCCGTCTCTGGCAGACAAGGTAGCTCGTAATACAGCAGCGTATACAGTTGAAGAGATTGCATCTGAAATTGCAAGCCTAATCAACTGGTAGAAGATACAATATGGACATTGCCTCTCATAGAAAGATCTTGGAAGACATCCTGAAAACGCGTCCAGACGGGACGCTGATTCACCGTGAAGGACAGACTCTGGAGTTCAAAGAGTCGTTCAATTACGGTGGCCTCTCGGAATACTACAGAGATTTTGCCGCCTTTGCTAACAACAGAGGCGGCTATCTTGTGTTTGGCGTGAAAGACAAACCTAGAAAGAGAGTTGGTTTGAACGAAAAGGCTAAAGACCTGTTTGAAAATCTGGATCCGGAGACCGTCACAGGCCACCTGTTGGAAGACTTTGGAGGCCGTATCAATTGGATTTGCGACATGATAGAACTGGACGGAAAGACTTTCGCCTATTTCTATGTGGCAGAATCACAGGAGAAGCCTATTATCTGCAAGAAGGATGAGAACAAGGTTCTGAAGGAAGCAGAAATATATTACCGATACAGCGGAAGGACTCAGCGAATACTTTATCCGGAACTGGACGCTATCATCAGGCGTCGCCTGACGGAGCAGAACAGGCAATGGATGGAAATGGCCTTGAAATTTGGTAAGACTGGACCAGCCAACGCCGCCATCCTGGATTTGGAGCAACGCACGCTGGACACGGAAAACCAAGTGCTGGTAGTAGATGAGAAATTGGTAGAACGCATAAAGTTCATCAAGGAAGGAGAATTTGATGAGAAAGAAGGTGCCCCTACGCTGAAGTTGGTAGGGGACGTTACAGCCGTCAATAAAGTTGAGGTGGTGAAACACGAAAAGGTGAACCCCATCAACGAATACCCCTTATCTGGAGCTGAGTTAGCCAAGCAGATACACGAAAAAGGAGGCGTAAAGTACAACTTAATCTGGGATATTATCCGCGTGAATAAGATCAAAGAAAACAAGGAATATGCCTACTATAATTTCCGCTATAAAAAGCAGGCTGACGAATACTTAAAAACAGGACGGGTGGCGCAAGGCGTACCATCAATCTATAAGCCAGAGGCAGTGGATTACATCATTCAATTAGCCAATAAGGAAGAATAGAAGATAGTAAGCTAATACGAGACGGCCACCCCTGCGAAAGCGGACGGTGGCCGTTTTGCGTCTGTAAAGCACTGAAAACCAGGCAGGGCAAAAGAATGGATATAAGATAAGTGAAGGGCAGAAGGAAGCCCACACTAATAAGTCACGTTCGCCCCTGCAAGTTGCTGATAATGAGCGGGGCGAACTTTGGGATATAATATAAGTGAGGGCGGTTGCCAGGATTTAACAAAAGAGTTAACATAGTTTCAAAACATTAAAAACATCAAGGCTGGTAAGGGCTTCTGCTTTCGGGCGGAGGCCCTTACTATTATGGATTGGAAAATATGTATAACAAATAATATAGGAGACAAGAGTATGAATGCAATCAATTGGACAGAGGTGATCCTGGGGCTGATGACGCTCCTCGGATGCTGCGGTTGGTTTGTGGAAGGACGCAAGCACCGTGAAACGGCCAGACTGCTGAACGCAGACCATAAGCTCAAGGAAATGGAGCTGGGGCAACTGTACCAGGAGCAGTTTGAGAAGAACATCGCTGAACCCCTGCGGCGTGATGTCAGGGAACTAAGGGAAAAGGTAGACAGGCTTACAGATGAGTTGGAAAGTGTTAAGAAATGCGCTTGCTATTGTGCTGATTGCCCTAAGCGCGTCAGCGTGCACTCCTCTGCCCATTCATCGGCACCGGAAATCCTCCGAAACGGTGGTTTGTTTAAGGGGTAGGCTGGTGGAGGAGTTCTATGACGAGTTGGAGCGTCGTATGAACCGACAGGGGAGGAAGATATTCTTGGATAAAGAAAAAGCCTGGCCAAAGAACTGACCAGGCTTTTTGGTTTCTTCTTTTTGTTTAATCAATTCCCAAACCTTATCTCAACATTGCCACCACCGACAGAACTTTCTAGAGTTGAAGGGTCGGTTATCCGTCCAATTTTGGTGTAGTTGTAAGTCGTTGTGAAGGTCTTGTAAAATACAACTACGCAGTTGTTGCCATACAGGAGAATGTCTCCGGCGTGAATAGTTCCGGGGCAGGCGGCGTTAGTGGGTAATGTGGTATCAAGGTACTTGTACTTCTCATTGCCGTTGAGTTCGGTCATGTTTAAGGTCATCGGCAGAAGAGCATTGAAGCCTTGTGCGGTGGCGTTGTTGGCTAATTCGGCAGTGAAATCGGTGCCACCGATGGTGAGTTTGAAGGGCGTGTTCTTGATGCCCAGTCCTGTCAGCCAGGTTTTAAGCTGGTCATTGGTGTAGTCGTTGAGGCGTGAGCCGGACTTCCAGTTGATGCTGGAGTAGGTGCTCTTCAGTTCGGTCTGTGCGGCACTGATTTCGGAAGAACCGGATGTGCAGAACGGAATGACAGTCTTTCCGCTGAAGTCATAGGCGTCAAGGAAGGAAAGGATTACTCGGGGAACTTTGCCGTACCAGATGGGGAAGCCCAGGAGCACGATGTCGTAGTCGGTGCTGGCAAGGGTGGTGTTAATGGACGGACGGGCAGAAGCGGGACCGTATTGCTCCTGATAGGCGCGGGTGTTTTTGTCGTAGTAGTTGCTGTTGTCGCTGGTGTAGGCTTCCGTTGGGGTGATTTGGTAAGTATCGGCCCCGAGGATATCGGCCATAGAGTCTGCGATGGCTTTGGTTGTATTGGTGAAGGAGAAGTAGGCTACGAGGATTTTCTTCGGGCCTAAGGTGATGGTGGGAGTGCGGTAGATTTTGCCGGTTTCCAGGAGCATGGATGTGTTGGCAAGGGTCCTTTGGGTGCCGTCGATGGCATCGGCTCCATTATAAAGCTCGATGGTGAAACTGGTGTAGGTTTCTGCTGGAACGGGGAAGTAGAAATCCATCGTTGAGGCGTGCCAGGAGAAGGAGGTTGTAATGGTTTTGCTGTCGCCGGCGAGGCTCTTGTCTGCGGTTAGTTTGACGGCAGTTGCCTCGGCGGGGACATTAGCATAAGTGATGCGCAGGATTGCCGCCTGATGTTCTAGATTTGCCTCAAAATTACCGCTGCCATCCTTGGATAACGTGCCGGCCCAGCGATGGCGGAAGTCTCCTGCCTTAGTGGATGTGTACTCCGTGGGATAGGTGAGACTGAAAGTGTTAGTGCTTTCGTTGTAGTCATCGGCAATATAAGGATAGGCAATCTGGGCTCCGTTTTCGATTGTGCTACCGCCGGGGAGTTCGGCCGTGAAGGTGCTGGTGTCTTCGCCGGTTTTGCCTTCGAGGGTGAAGCAGTAGTATTTGTTACCTACCACAACGCCAATCTCATCTCCATTCTCCCAAGAGAAGGAGGCGGCACCGGAGCCGGAATCGTTTATGAGGGCCTTGGTGGCGGGTTCTGCCAGACGGACATTGATGGAGACTTTTTCTGTGGCGGATTTCTCCGGAAGTTGTTCGGCCGTGCACGCTGAAAGCGCGATAACCATTATACTATAAAGCAGTTTTTTCATAATTTGAGCGTTTTAAAGTGACCAATCTCCCCATGAAACTGTTTCTCCTTCCACTGCATCTGGTACAGGGGTATCGCTGTATAAGGAGTCAATAAGCAAAAGCGAGCCAGTGAGCAGGGGCTGCTCTCCACGTAACAGGAGTATGACAGATTCCGGTCTGATATAATCTTTTCTCATTATTTATTATATTTGTTCCGATGCAAATTTATAAATAAGAAGTTGTACTGGACTTACCATTTTTACGGTTTCTTTAATCTATCTGCGATAATGGTAGGTGTGCAATCTCTTCAGGCTTGTATCTTTGTGCCAGTATGGAAAAAGAAATTGTTCAACTGAATAGCATTGCAGATTATTGCAAGTTCTGCGGATTTGAATTACTGCACCCGTTGGTTGCCGTGGTGAACATGGCTGAGGCTTCTCGGAACTATCCGGACGGAAAGCTGAACTTTGGGGTGTATGCGTTGTGGTTGAAGCAGGGAGCGGGATGCAGCATTAAGTATGGCCGACGGAACTATGATTACCAGGAGGGAACGGTAGTGAGCTTTGCTCCCGGGCAGGTGATTCAGATTCAGGCAGAAGATGGTGTGTCTGGTACCGGTTGTGGGCTGTTGTTCCATCCGGACTTGATTCATGGGACATCCCTGGGCAGGAAGATTGGCCGATATACCTTCTTCTCTTATGATGAGGCAGAGGCGTTGCACCTGTCTGAGCGTGAGCGGGCGCAGTATCTGTCGATTATTGAGAGCATTCGCGTGGAGTTGGAGCATGCGATTGACAAGCACAGCAGGGAGCTGCTTTGCGACCATATTGAATTGCTGCTGGATTTGTGCATGCGCTTTTATGACAGGCAGTTCATTACCCGCGAGAAAGTGAATGGGGATGTGCTGGCGGACTTTGAACGGGAGTTGAATGATTACTTTGCTTCTGGGTTTGCTTCTTTGCGGGGATTCCCCTCCGTGACTTGGATGGCGGATAAACTGCATTTCTCAGTGGGATACTTTGGCGACTTGATTAAGAAGGAGACTGGGCAGACCGCACAGCAATATATTCAGAATAAGATAATTGACTTGGCAAAGCAGGAGTTGCTGGGCTCGGATTTGCCAGTTTCTGAGATAGCATTACGGTTAGGTTTTGAATATCCTCAGCACTTCACCAGGATGTTCAAGAAAATTACTGGGATGGCTCCGAGTGAGTATAGGTTAACTTCTTAAGGAATAACTTTTAAATTATGATTACCCGGCTTCGGCTGGGTTTTTTTACCCATTATTATTTTATGATTATCGTTTTATGGTAATCTGAATTCTTTTGATTACCTTTGCTTCAGATAAACAGATGTGCCTTATGAATAACCCTTTCGTTACCAACGGTTATGCTGGTGCAGAATACTTCTGCGACCGTGTTCAAGAAACCGCTTCGCTTCGTGAACTCCTGCTCAATGAGAACAATGTAGCTCTCATTTCTCCCCGCCGTTTGGGTAAGACGGATCTCATCTGGCATGTATTCGATGATGCTCATATCCGTCGAACCCATTACTGTTTTGTGGTGGATATATATGCAACTAAGAATCTGGGTGACTTCGTGAATATGCTGGGGAAGGCAGTGATGGATGAACTTCGGCCAAAGGGAAAGAAGGCGTGGGAAAAGTTCATTACGCTGGTGTCTTCCTTGCGGTCAGAGATTTCCTTTGATATGAACGGCCTGCCCACCTGGAGTGTCGGGCTTGGTGCCATCAACAATCCTGCCGTTACACTGGATGAGATTTTTACATACCTTAATCAGGCGGACAAGCCCTGCCTGG
>ODAJ012162425.1_pt1 | contig 16896 bp, 13 predicted proteins | sample 1539241 | NCBI WGS metagenome assembly ODAJ01 (sample SAMN02144231, study PRJEB22623) | gut metagenome | biome: sheep rumen | host: Ovis aries | place: New Zealand
CGCCTGGGCCTGCGCCAGCTTCGCCCGCACCTGCGGGGAATCGATGAAAGCGACCGTATCGCCCTTCTGGACCGTCTGGCCCTCCCGGACGTAGAGTTCCGTCACATGACCGGGCACCATGCAGGAAACCCGGTACTCCGTGGCCTCGGCCTCCCCCTGGATCACGTGCGGACGGGGTTTGCTCACGAGGTATCCCACGAAAGCGATCACGAGCACGATGCCCACCAGGGCGCTGATGCCGATCAACAGATTGTAGTTTTTCTTTGCCATATTATGTTTGTTTTACGTTTCTTTGATATAGATTCTTTCACCTGCTTCGCAGGTTCAGAATGACAAAAGCATCATCCCCAAAAGGTCGAAGACCGTTTCTGTCATTCCGAGGAGGTCGAAGACCGACGAAGGAATCTATCGGACACCTTCGGCCTGACGCAGGGCCGCGGCGGCCATCTGGAGTTCCGTACCGGCGTCCAGGCAGTCGCTGTGGGCGGAGAGCCAGGCGGTCTGGGCGGAGAGGACGGTGGCGGTGGAGATGACGCCGGCCTCGAAGCCGATGGTGGCGGTGCGGAGGTTTTCCTCGGCACTCTCGAGATTCGCCTGGGCCATGGACAGTTTCTCCAGGGCCTCGTCGTAGGCCTTGCGCTCGCGGGTGACCTGCAACTGGATCATCTGTTTTGCATCTTCCAGCTGCGTACGGTACAGGGAAGCCTCGGCCTTCGCCTTCCTGTATTTGTTCATGTTTTCGAGCCCATGGAAGAGCGGGACGTTCACCATCACGCCGGCATTGAGCATTCCTCCGTTCCAGGTGTTCTGGATGCCGTTGAAAGCGTTCGGGTTGGATACCATCCAATTGGCGGTCAGGGCCACCTTGGGAAGGCCGTCCGCGCGGGTGACCTTCGCCTTCGCGTCATAGAGGCGGGAAGCCAGGTCCAGGCTGCGGGTTTCGGGACGGTCGGCCCAGATGTCGTCCAGGGACTTGTCCCCGGCGCGCTGCGGGAGCGGAACGACGTCCAGGTTCTCGTCGGCCAGTTCGATCTCACTGTCCAGGGGAAGGCCGATGCGCTGGCACAGCAGCATCTTTGCGAGGGTAAGCCCGTTCGTGGCCTTGGTGCGGAGCATCTCGGCCTCGTTGACCTTGACCTTGATCTGGAGGGCGTCGGATTCGGTCATGACGCCGGCCCGGACCGAGGCGTCCACATCGGCCTGGAGGGTGTGCAGGAGGTCGGCGTAGGACTCGGAGAGACGCTTTTTCCCGGCGATGGAGACGATCTGCCAGTAGGCCTGGTCCACATCCAGCACGACCTTCGTCTCTTCGAGGTCGTAACGGGACTGCGCCAAATCCTCCGCCAGGGCAGCCATCTTATTGGAATACACGATCTTACCACCCACGAACACCGGCTGCTGGACACTCACCACCCCCAACCAGATATTGTGGAGGTCCGGATGCAGGGCCTTGTCGATGTCCGCGCCGATGGCGTTCACCGGCTCGGAGATATCCGGGAGTTGCAGTTGCCCAAGGGCCGACGGGTCCATCTTCTGCAGCATCCCGAGGACGGTCTGCCACATCGGGCTGGACATGTATTCCTGCGCGAGGGCGGGATTCGACTGGATGGCCGTCATGAGCTGGGTCATCGTACCGGTCATGGCCTGGGACATGGCGCCGGAAACCTGCTCCTGCATGGAAGCGGCGGCGCCTTCCACCACGCCCTGCATGATGGAACCGGCACTTTGGAGCATCGAGGACTGGAATTCGTCGACCAGGGCGATGTCCCGGTTGTTATACATGTACGCGCCCGTGGCCGAAACGGACGGGAAATAATTCGCCATGGCGATCTTCCGGTCATAACCGGCCATCTCCACCTGCGTACGGGCCTGTTCGAGGTCCTTGCTGGCCTGCAGGGCCATTTCCCGGCAATCGTCCAGGGTGAGGCGCTGCTGCGCCGCTGCGGGCACGAGCGTCAGGAGCCCGGCTGCCAGGATGGCTAATCTTTGCTTGTTTCTACCTTTTGACATTTTGTCACTATTTTCTTTTGGTCGATTAATCGTGCAAAGATACTGCCACTATTTGCCTATTTAGTGAACAACTATTCCTTAAAATATTTATTTTGGTAGAAAAATACGAAGTTATGCGAATAATAAAGATATTTACCTATATTTGCAAAAAGCGAAGAAAGGAAATGAACGACAATCCCCAAACCATCAGCCTCAAGCGCATCAAGGCGCTGGCCCCGTTTATCGAAGAACAAAGCATCGGCGAAGATTTCATCATCGGAGAAGTCAACGGAAAGGATGTGGAACACAGTGACGCCATCCTCGAAATGCTCCGGTACCCGGTCCGCTTCGACGGCTTCATCATCTTCTACCTCAAGAAAGGGCATTTCACCGTGGACGTGAACCTGAACACCTATGAGGTCCGGGAAAAGTCACTCCTGATCCAGGTGCCCGGGAACATCGTCAAGGTATCGGACTACAGGGCCGACCACATCGGTGAGTTGGAACTGATCTTCGTCCTGATTTCCAAGGAGTTCATGTCCGGTATCCGCTTCGATTTCCTGAAGGTCTTCCAAGACAGCATGCGCCTGCTGGACAACCCCTGCATCACCCTGGACGAATTCCAGATGTCCCTGGCGAACGACTACTTCAGCCTGGCCAGGAAAGTGGTCAGCGCTCCCTTCACGAACAAAAAGGAAATCATCGGCTCCCTGCTGACGTCCCTGACATACCTGTCCACGGACGTGTGGGCCCATCAGGTAGATGAAGCGCGGCAGAAGAACCAGGACCCGCACACGGCGCGGCTGAACCAGGTCTTCGAGCAGTTCATCGCCCTGGTGAACGAGCACCACTGCTCGGAGCGCGGCATGGCCTTCTATGCCGACAAAATGTGCCTGACGCCCAAATACCTGTCCAAACTCATCAAGCAGGCCTCCGGCAAATCCGCCCCTGAATGGATCGACGAATTCGTGATCCTGGAAGCGAAAAACCTCCTCAAATACACGAACCTCGCCATCAAGGAGGTCGTCTATCAGCTTCACTTCCCCAACCAGTCCGTCTTCTACAAGTTCTTCAAGGCCCATACCGGCATGACCCCGTCCGAGTACCGGAACGGGTAACCCCTTGTCATTCCGAGCGCAACTCACTGTCATTCCGAGCGCAACTCACTGTCATTCCGAGCGTAGCGAAGGAATCTAAAATCTTTTAGATTCCAACTAAAATTTTTTATTTGATAAAAGTTTATCGAAAACTTGCACAGTTTCCTAAAAGATTATAACTTTGCCACGGACATCGAATCCATTTGATGTCTATTTGTTAAGTTCGTTTTATATACCGGCCGGGTCTCTTGGGGAGGAGACCCGGCCAATTCTTTTATATTTCGCGTATTTCCACTATCTTTGCGTAGAACAATACGAAAAAGAAGAACATGAAAAAGTTGACGATCCTCTTCGCCGCAGTCCTTCTCCTGGCGGGCTGCAGCCAAAAAACGACAGTCTCCGGCTTGAATCCCAAAGACTTCAAGAGTACGTACAACGGCAAGCCCACCGCCCTGTACACCCTGACCAATGAAAAAGGGATGGAAGTGTGCATCACCAACTTCGGCGGCCGCATCGTTTCCGTCATGGTCCCGGACAAGTATGGCCAGATGCAGGATGTCGTCCTCGGCTTCGACAATATTCAGGACTATTTCCCGGAGAACAACGCCTCCGACTTCGGCGCAGCCATCGGCCGGTATGCGAACCGCATCAACCAGGGCAAGATCACCATCGACGGTACCGAGTACCAACTCCCGCAGAACAACTTCGGCCACTGCCTCCACGGCGGTCCCACCGGTTGGCAGTACCAGGTCTATGAGTGCGTCGAGTCCGACTCCAAGCACGTGAAACTTCTCCGCGTCTCCCCCGACGGCGACAACGGCTTCCCCGGCGAAGTGAAGGCCTATGTGACCTACACGCTCACCGACGACAACAAGATTGACATCCAGTACGAGGCCACGACCACGGCCCCGACCGTCATCAACATGACGAACCACTCGTACTTCAATCTTTCCGGAGATCCTGCAAATCACAGCATCGTCCAGGACATCCTCTGCGTCAACGCCTACAACTACACGCCGGTGGACAGCACCTACATGACCACGGGCGAAATCGCTCCGGTCAAGAACACTCCGTTCGACTTCACTACGCCGACCTATATCTTCTCCTATATCGACGCCAAGCATGAACAGATCAAGAACGGCAACGGCTATGACCACAACTGGGTGCTGAATACCCAGGGAGACATCTCCAAACTGGCCGCCCTGCTCTACTGCGAAGAGTCCGGCATCACCATGATGGTCTATACCGACGAGCCCGGTATCCAGGTCTATTCCGGCAACTTCCTGGACGGCACGGTCACCGGCAAGAAGGGCATCACCTACGAGAAGCGTTCCGCCATCTGCCTCGAGACCCAGAAGTATCCGGACACGCCCAATAAACCCGAATGGCCTTCCGCTCTTCTCCGTCCCGGTGAGACCTACCACAGCCACACCATCTTCGCCTTCAGCACGCGGGAAAAATAGATCGGACAGTTCCACTAAATACTTGGCCGGGCCTCTGGATAAGAGACCCGGCCAATTGATTTTCAGGATTACTCCGGCTAGAACCGGAAGGCAATGCCGGCGGAGCCGTAAGGAAGCATCGGGGAGTAATATCCTTCAGCGACCAAGGCAAAAGAATCGCTCAGGTTCAGACGAAGACCGCCGAAACCGCCCCAACAGAAAGCGAGGTTACTCTCCCCCGCATCAAAACGCTGGGCCGCAATTCCGGCAAGACCGCCGAAGTGCAACTCGACCACCCGGCCAAGATTGAATCCGAGCATCAGCCGGGGAGCGGCAGAGAGGTCCGTCTTCTTGGTCTCAGTGACCGCACCATGCCGGAAATTGGCGCCAAACTGAAGCCCGCCATACAGATGGGCGGCGCCGAGGTTCGCCATCGCGATATTTCCGGAAACTATAGCCCCGATTCCAGGGCCATAACCACCCTGTACGGTAATGAGTTTGGTTCCGGGTTTATCGGGCTCGGCGGCATGAACCGGGGGAACCGCCATTAAAAAAGCAGCCGTAAGGACGGCAAAAAAGGTTAAGGTTCTATTCATGGGGATCAGATTTACCTATTTTATTCCAATCAGAAGACTTCAGGAAAGTACCTTTGGCATAGAGGGTAATCACACTCCTGGAAGAATTGTTAAAGACCGTGACTTGCTGGGAATACTTACTGGCATGCGAAGGTTTGAAAAAAACCGTCAGCGTATCACGCCCACCAGGAGCAAGCGGCTCCGTAGAATGCTCGACCGTGATGCAGGGGCAATGACCGACTGCCTTGTTCACGATGAGCGGCGCATGGCCGACATTCTCATAGGCAAAACGATAGACATAGGTGGAATCCTTCGTAAACAAAGTATTTCCGAGATCAATCCGCTGGGTATCGAAACGTATTTCTGAAGTTTGCCCCACGGCATCGACAAACTCCTGTGAAAAGAGAGGAGAACAAGCCAACAACGTGAAAACGAAAACCAAAAGATATGTTTCGACAGTACGCATAAGACAAAGATACAAAGAACGAATGAAAAAAAAAAGGGTGCAGCTGTTTGCTGCACCCTTTCAGAATTAGAGTACGATTAACCAATCGTAGAGTTCACCTTAACTGTAATCGGTTCATCGGTGGTGATAATACCCCAACCATACTGGACCGTAACAGGGACAAAGAGGTTGAATTCCTTAACCGCAGTACCATTATTGCGATAGGTCAGGAAGCCGAAGCCACCGTCATCAATGCTCTGGATATAGTCGCGAACGAGGACATCGTTACCTTCAGCATCCTTCACGATATTGCCGTCAGCATCACGCAGCACAGCGTCTTCCTTAACACTATTAATGAGTTCCTCCTTGGTCATAGGCTCGAGGGCGAGAGTAACAGGAACTTCACGATTCGGCGTAAGGTCGCACTTGATGTTGAGAGTATCAACCTTGATGTCGAACACACCATAGTACTCCCAATAGTTATAGTACTGATCACCAGGATTCATACCGAACTCACGATAGCCGGATTCGAAGTTCTCATCCAATCTCCAATCATGAGGAGCAACGAGATCCTTCAGGGTGATGAAGGAACCCTCCTGACCGAAGTCAACAGCATCGGTGAAATCATCGGCGGAACGCTTGGTAACCTTCACAGGCTGGATGTAATTGGCACGGAAGTGATCCTCCCACTTACCATTCGGCTCATCGATAGGCTTGCTCTGCCACCAGAGATTCACCTCAAAGCCCTCATCACCGCAAATCATACCCTTAGCACCCAGAAGCACATAGAGCTCATCGGTATTGAGAAGTTTCTTGGCAATATGATTCGGATCCGGATCCTTGACAAGGACAACCACGTTCGGAGTCTTACCCTTAGGATCTTCATCAGCATCATTGCAGATGTAAGCGATCTCAGCCTCAACGGTATCGATCTTAGCCTTCAGGATAGTGTTGTATCCTTCAACGCTGAACTCAGTACCATTGACATCTTTACGGGTACCGGTGCCATCCTCAATGGTGAAGGTGACATCATAATTACCGACCTTCGTGATATTGGTCATATCGTCGCAGAAGTAGTACTTGATATTAGACACCTCAAGACCAGGTTCACCAATATCAGTGAGATCAATCACACCCGTATTCTTGTCCGTAATGAATGCAGCATTAATGTTGTTGTGGAACACGCACTTAGTGCTGTCAGTCTCACCAAGATCAGGTGTAGCGACATTGTAACGAGCATACGTGAGTTGAGTATCCCAGTAGTTCTTGATATAATGATCAGTATCAATCCGATAAGGCTTGATCGGCTTGACGTCGGCGACGAGTTCGACAACGACCTGCTTACCATTGATGGCCTTGAAGGCAACATTGTGCTTGATCACAGGGATCTCACCTTCCTTGAGGTTCGGATCGGAAGCGACAGCCCACAGCTCCTCAGGAGTCATGACCCACTTGAGGGAATCGTTCTCGAACTTGACGGTACCCATCGTGTCAACCTTCGGATCAACCGCGTCAACAAACTCAGGATAGGCAGCAACAAAATTCTTCCAGCTGATATCCTTAAGGACAACCTCCTCACCATTCTTCTGAATCTTAGCCTTGATAACAGTAGAGTCAGCATAGAGGGTGTCGCCCTCGCACTTGAACTCGAACTGGTCCTTAACATCGTACGGATCATTCAAGCTCCAGGTGATCTTGGTATCCTTAGCAGAAGGAGCGACCCAGACCTTCACATAAGCAATCTGGACGTTGTTTTCGCCATCCTTCAGGTAAACGCGGACAATCGGAGTGAGGTTGATGGCGTTGCCATCCTTGGCGGTCAGAACACCATCCTTAAGGGTGAACATCTCGGAGTTACCGACCTCGTAGTTCTTGACAAGTTCGAACTTCCAGGTAAGGCCCAGGGCGTTGAAAGTAGCGGCATCTTCACCGTTGCACTCTTTCTCGCCCAGGAAGTGGGCAACAACATACTCGTTCAGGTCAAACTCCTCATCGTAAGCCATCTGATGGTCGACGGAGAGGGTATCGAACTCGGCAGTCCAAGCAGGGATGTCAGCAATGGCAGCCTCAGCGTCAGCAGTGGCGATGCCTTCGGTAGCACGACGATAGTGAGCGGGCTCTTCCTCGATTTCGGTGTTGGCGATGCGGAGATCGTCGATGTCCTCGGAGAAGACAGTAGCGTAGTCGGAGGTGTAAGTCTCATCTTCCTTGGTGAGCTGCAGGGCAACGACGGAAATGAGTTCAGCGGTGGCCGGCTTGCCGGTAACCTTCACCTCAACATTAATGACATCGGTTTCAACGGTGTCACGGCCCTGATAGATACCGACAACATCGAAGTCATCAGTAGCCTCGGCACGGGTAACCTTGAACGGATCGTTCTCACGAATGACGAACTTCACGGAGTCACCAACCTCGAGGAAGGAGAGATCCGCGTTGGAAGGAATGACGTGATACTTGGCGATGACAGCCGGGCTGATGGTGTTGACAGTGGTGTCAGCTTCAGCGATTTCCTTCTCGGAATCAGCCTCCGTAAGGGTCAGGGGAGCGTAGTTGAGGGTGCTCACGAGGATAGCCTCGACACCGTCGACATAAACCTCAGGGACAAAGACAAGGCTGCGGATGGCGGCCTTGACGGCGAGGATGTCAGCCTTGACCTGCTCGATAGCCTTGTTCAGGGCATCGATGTCCTTGGCGTGGGCATCTTCGAGAGCCTTGATCGCGTTGTTGACCTTGAGGATCTCGCCGTCGATGTAGGTCTTCACGGAACCTTCCTCGGCACCGAAGCCCTTCAGCATCTTGTCGAGGCCGTTCAGGCGGCCTTCGAGCTGAGCCTTGACCTTATTGAACTCGTCAAGAGTAACATACTTCTTGAGCTCGTCCTGGACATACTGCTTGAGGCTGGCCTCCATGTTGTCGACATACTCCTTGATGGTCGTATCCTCAGGGAAGCCGGCGGTAAGGGCAACCAGCTCCTTGACAGCGTCGGACAGGAGCGTGAGGGTCTCATCCTGAGCCTTATTCTTCTCCTTGATGGCCTTAATCTCCTCGTTGATAGCGGGGATGGTCTCCTCGTTGATCTTCTTGATGGCCTTAGCATTGGCATCAACCGTCTCTTTGAGTTTGGCGATCTCACCGTCAACATAGGTGGTAAGGTCGGTGACAGCCTTCTGGAGTTCTTCCTTGGTGGCGCACTTGTCAACCTTTTCGGACAGAGCGTCGATCTGAGCCTGGAAGTTGGCATCCTCGAGAGCCTTGACACGGGCGGAGACATCACCGATAGCATCCGTGAGCTGCTTCTTGGCAGTCTCGAACTCGGTCTTGTCGAGTTTCTTGCCAACCTCGGTGGTGAGATCGGCAATCTTGCCGTTGAGAGCAGTCTCCAGGTCGGAGATCGCCTTATTCAGCTTGTCGACGTCGGCCTTGTGGTCAGCCGCAGTCTCAAGCGTAGCGATAGTAGACTGCAGAGCCTTGATCTGGTCATTGGCCGAAGCAATGGCGTCTGCATTCTTCTGGATGTCGACTTCGTAGTCGGTACATCCGGCTGCAAGCAGTGCGGCTCCGGAAAGGAGCAACGCTGCAAGTTTGGTGAATTTGACTTTCATAAAGTTGGTATAGAATTAAGAGTTAATTGTTTACTCGATGGTAGAGATCACAACGCGGTTGAGGTCGTTCTCAGCGAAAGGCTGGACGCGGTCACCGTTGGCGACGACAGAGACGATACGGTCCTCGGCGATGCCACGCTCCTGGAGGAACGCCTTGACGGCGGCGGCACGCTGCTCGGAGAGTTTCTGGTTGATGCGCTTGTTACCGGTGCCCTTGTCGGCGTGACCGGCGATGGCGATCTTCACATCCGGGTTGGCCTTGAGCCAGTCGATGTAGCGGATGAGTTTCGCGGCCTCCTCGTCGGAGATGACGGCGGAGTTGATCGTGAAGAAGGTGTTCACCTGGCGCATCTCGGCGGCGAGACGCTCGGCGGCGGCCTTCTCGGCGGCGAGCTTGTCGGCGGCGGCCTTCTCGGCGGCAGCCTTCTCGGCGGCGGCCTTCTCGGCGGCAAGTTTCGCGGCGCGCTCGGCATCCTGCTGGGCCTTCAGGGCGGCAGCGGCGGCCTCAGCGGCGGCGAGGTCGGCGAGGTACTTGGCGCTCGGACGGGTGGTCTTGCCGAAGTTGATCTTCAGGCCGGCGAGGGCATTGAACTGGAAGTCGGGGTGACCGACCTTCTTGGAGTTGAACTTGTCGGAGAGGACGTTGTCGTTCACCTCGAGGGTGAGGGCGACGGCGTCGCTCAGGCGGAAATCAGCACCGAGGCCCACGCGGGCGACGGGAGTGATGAGGTTCTTCTCCCACAGGAGGGCGAAGTATTCCTTCGGATTGGTCTTGGTAACATTGTTCGCACCGTTGTTGAAGCCATAAGCGGCACCGCCGCCGATGAACACGAACGGATTGAACACGCGGTCGTGCTTGTAGCCGAAGAGTTGGGCCAGGTTGAGGGTGAGGTCGAAAGCGCCCTGGAGGTAGTTGAACTTGTACACCTCAAACGGAGCGACGACATTGCCCTTGCCCTGGAAACCGGCGACGTTGAAGCGCAGGCCGAGGGAAGGATTGAACTGATAGCCGAGGGAAAGGGCCCCAGCCGGAGAAAGCAGATCCTTGAAAGCGGTCTCACCGATGGTGTAGGCGGCTCCTCCCTGGATCTGCCCGTACCAGTGCGGATTGAACTCCACGCTGGGATCGGACTTGCTCTGCTGCGCAAATGCAACCTGTGCACCCAGCGCAACGGCGAGAATCAGAGTTAAGCTTTTCAGTTTCATATAATAAGAATTGTTGTTGTTTATCCTCATTTTTTATCGTACAAAACAGTGTCGGATCCTTCACTTTTGTGGCCGCGGCAAACTGCGTCCCAATCTGGACACTATCATATACGTTCGCAAAATTAAGCAGAATAATCTGATTTTCCCAACTTTTTTTAAAAAATTATCTAAAAAAAACGAGACTCACCGATATGTAGCAGGTTTTTTGTACCTTTGCACCTATAATTAAAGAAATCAGTTTTTAACATGGCAAATTCCATCGACCTCAACGAACAGGAGCGCGGACGCCGGGAATCCCTCGCGAAACTCCGCGAACTGGGCATCAATCCATATCCGGCCCCCCTCTACCCCATCAACACCACCACGGCGGAGATTGCGGCGGGCTTCAAGCCCGAGGAGGGCAACTTCGCCGACGTCTGCATCGCCGGCCGCATCATGTCCCGCCGCATCATGGGCGCGGCTTCCTTCATGGAACTGCAGGACCACGCGGGACGCATCCAGGTCTATGTCAAGCGGGACGAGATCTGCCCCGGCGAGGACAAAACCCTGTACAACACCGTATTCAAGAAACTGCTGGACATCGGCGACATCGTGGGCATCAAGGGCTTCGCCTTCATCACCCAGACGGGCCAGCTGTCCGTCCACGCGAAAGAACTGACGGTCCTCTCGAAGTCCCTCCGCGTCCTCCCCATCGTCAAGACCGATGCCGACGGTACCGTCCATGACGGTTTTGCCGATCCGGAACTCCGTTACCGCCAGCGGTACGTGGACCTCGTGGTGAACCCGCAGGTGAAGGAAACCTTCGTCAAGCGGGCGAAGATTATCTCCACGATGCGCCGCTACTTCGACGAGGCCGGCTGCCTGGAGGTGGAGACCCCGATCCTGCAGCCCATCCCGGGCGGTGCGACGGCCCGTCCGTTCATCACGCACCACAACGCGCTGGACGTGGACATGTACCTCAGGATTGCCAACGAACTGTACCTCAAGCGTCTCATCGTGGGCGGCTTCCTCGGGGTGTACGAGTTCGCGAAGAACTTCCGCAACGAGGGCATGGACAAGACGCACAACCCGGAGTTCACCTGCGTGGAACTGTACGTCGCCTACAAGGACTACAACTGGATGATGGAGTTCACCGAGAAGATGCTCCAGCAGGTGGCCGAGGCCACGGGCGGTCTCACCAAGACCATCGCCGGCAACGAGGTCTCCTTCCAGGGACCTTTCCGCCGCCTCCGCATCCTCGACGCCATCAAGGAGTACGCCGGGGTCGATGTCAAGGGCATGGACGAAGCGCAACTGCGGGCCACCTGCAAGCAACTGGGCGTGGAAGTCACCCCGGAAATGGGCGTCGGCAAACTCATCGACGCCATCTTCGGCGAGTTCTGCGAGAAGAACCTCATCCAGCCGACCTTCATCATCGACTACCCCGTGGAGATGTCCCCGCTCACCAAGCGCTGCCGCTACGACGACACGCTCACCGAACGCTTCGAACTCTTCGTCGCCGGCAAGGAACTCGCGAACGCCTACTCCGAACTGAACGACCCGGTCGACCAGTTGGAGCGCTTCGAGGAGCAGGCCGCCCTCAAGAGCAAAGGCGACGACGAAGCCATGTACATCGATTATGATTTCGTGCGCGCGCTCGAGTACGGCATGCCGCCCACCTCGGGCATCGGCATCGGCATCGACCGCCTCACCATGTTCATGACCGGCAACGACGCCATCCAGGACGTGCTGTTCTTCCCGACCATGCGGCCTGAAAAGTTTTGAAAACCGAACAGGTCACATCGGCACAGAATCCGAAGATCCGGAACTTGCTCTTGCTGCAGGAGAAATCCAGGGCGCGGCGGGAGCAAGGGCTCTTCGTGGTGGAAGGCCGGCGCGAACTGCAGCACTGCCTGGAGGCGGGCTTCACCGTCCGGACGGTGTTCGTGTGTCCGGAGGTGGCGGGATTGTCATCTCGACCGAGCGAAGCGAGTGGAGAGATCTTTCCTGCAGATTTCCCGACTTCGTCCGGAGCCACATCCACCTGTCATTCTGAGGAGGCCGGAGGCCGACGAAAGAATCTCGCCGGCGAGCCCCTCGTCATCGAAATCCCCGAGGCACTGTACCGGAAGGTGGCGTACCGGGAGGGTACGGAAGGAGTGATCGCGGAGGTGGAGGTGAAGGAACGTCGGCTGGAGGACCTGGAACTTCCCGAGAATCCGCTCGTCGTCGTGCTGGAGGCGGTGGAGAAACCGGGGAACCTGGGTGCCGTACTCCGCAGCGCGGATGCCGCCCGGGCCGATGCGGTCATCGTCTGCGACCCGCTCACCGACCTCTGGAACCCGAACCTCATCCGCGCCAGTCTCGGCGGCATCTTCACTGTGCCTACGGTTGCGGCAACCTCGGAGGAGACCATCGCCTGGCTCAAGGCCCATGGGATCCGCATCCTCACGGCGCAGTTGCAGGACTCTTCGTGGTACTACGACGTGGACATGACCGTGGGCACGGCCCTCGTGATGGGCACGGAATCCACGGGGCTCACCGACATCTGGCGCCGCGCGGCCGACGCCCACATCCGCATCCCCATGCTCGGCCGCCTGGACAGTCTCAACGTCTCCGTCTCCGCCGCCATCCTCCTCTTCGAGGCCGTCCGCCAGCGGAATTCGTAGCCGTCCCGGCTATACACCTGACACACAGTCACTTACTCGATATTCCCTGGCACATTTGCACCAGGGTCTTTTTCGTTATCGACTGATTTTGATGCACTTGTGCGAGACGGGCGTCCCAACGGTATCCGCAGAAACTTGGCAATCTGCTCCGCAGTAGCCTGCGTTTCCCGGCGAAGAAGTTGGAACAACTCGTATTTCCGGTCCGGAGGGTAGGCCAGCATATCATGGATGTCGGACAGATGGCAGTGACGCATCACGATGTCCGCCATCCGCCTGTACCAACTGTCATCCTTCCCGACAAACACTTCGTTCAAGTCGTACTCGGAGCCCGTCGTGGAATGAATGGCAGTAAACATATCGTCCAGACTGTCGAAAAAACGGATGGACGCCTCATAGTCAATCACGGAATAGGTGGTAACGATGATGTCCACCAGTTGTTTCCGTTCCTTTTCGTTCAATGGCCGGAACATCCATTTCAGCGTCGCATAAGGCAGATGCAGTCCGTGGGCCTGCCGGTCTTTTACGATGCGCACCGCCCGGAGCATCGCGTTGGAGGCCTCTCTCGCCCGAAACGGTTCCGAAAACGGATGGTCGCTCAAGGCATAGGCCAGGTAGTTCCAGCGATACTGTTCCGCTTTCCCGCAAATCCGACGTTCGACCGGATTGTTGTCCACATAGATAAAATTGCTCCGGGCCTTCTTGTCCCCATACTTGGGCACGCTCCCGAAAGGAGTCTTGAAAAAGGGCCCCGTCCGATGACAGACCTGATTGTGCTCCCGGGCGAAAACGGACGTAACGTCCCGTTCAAAGGCCGAGAGCTGGGCTTTCCTTTCCACCGTAACGCTTCCATGGATGTGATCGGGCATCTGGCACAACTTGATGACACGGATGTCGTGCTTCTTTGCATACGTGCAGAAAATGGTAAAATACACCAGGTGGTCGCTGATGCTGTAGAAAATGAGTTCACCCTTCCGGGCAATCTGATAAAGGTGGTTGACGATACCACGGCTGAAACGGCGATTTCCTCCCCTCATGGCTTTCCAGTGCCGGCCTTGGACCTGCCGGCGATGTAAAGATGGCAAACTTCATCGATATTTCCAAACAGCCGTTGTTTTAGCCGTCTCGCCCAAACAATTAACAATCAGCGCGTTAAAGAAAATTCCCTGGTGCATTTGCCCCAGGGAAAAACAAATAACCGGCTGATAATCAGCTGGTTAAAAATACGCAAAAAAATCAGAACGGAAGGTCGTCCTCCGAGCCGGCGTCGGCGGCGGGCTGGGCCTGCGGAGCGGGCGCCTGGTAAGGGGCCGACGGCTGGGCGGGCTGGTAAGGCTGCGGGGCGCCCTGCGAAGGAGCGAATCCGCCCTGGGCAGGCTGCTGATAGCCGCCCTGCTGGGGCGCGGGCTGCTGCCAGCCCTGCTGGCGGGGTGCCTGGGGCTGCTGGCCGCCATAGCCGGGGCCGGAGTAGCCACCCTGGCCACCGCCGGAGTAACCGCCTTGCTGGCCACCGTAGCCGGGGCCGGAATAACCGCCCTGGCCGTCGCCCTCGCGGTCGGGGCGCTTGCCCAGGAGTTGGAGGTTGTCCACCTGGATTTCCGTGGTGTAGCGGTCTTTGCCGTCGCGGTCAGTCCATTTGCGGGTGCGGAGTTTACCCTCCACGTAGATCTGGCTGCCTTTGTGGACGAATTTTTCGATGACGTCGGCGTTGCTGCGCCAAGCGACGATGTTGTGCCATTCCGTATTCTCACGGGTTTCGCCGTTGCGGTCGCGGTAGCGTTCCGTGGTCGCGAGGCGGAAGGAGGCCACCTTGGCATTGCCCTGGGGGCCCTGGGGATTGGAATCGAGGTAACGGATTTCGGGGTCGTTTCCAACGTTACCGATCAGCATGACTTTATTGAGTGCCATAATGCAAAAATATTTTCTGCAAGTTAGCAAAAAATTCGGAACATGGCACCCTCGTCCGGCGTTTCCCCGGTAAAAATCGAGTACCCGGCGACGGCCTGGTACAGGAGCCAGCGACGGCCGGAGACATAGGCCCGGCCCCGCCCCTCGAACGCCGGCGTACGGTAGTTCGCCTCCAGGAAAACGGCCTCCGGATAATCGGGGATGTCCATCGGCCCGGGAACGGTATAGATCACGAGGTCAGGCGAGCACGAAGTCAGTTCCGGGAGCGGCACCCAGCCGCAGCCCAGTTCTTCCGCAAGCGAAGAAGCCCGGGACGAAGTCCGGTTCGCGAGCGTCACCCGGCAGCCCAGTTGCAGGGCGGCGACGGCCGCGGCGCGGCCTGCGCCTCCGCACCCGATGACCAGGGCATCCGAAACCGGCAGTCCCGTCTCACGGACGGACATCACGACGCCATCGACATCGGTATTGTAACCGGCGATACCACAAGGCGTCTTCACGGCGAGGTTCACGGCGCCGCACAGCCGCGCGCTCTCGGACAGGCTGTCCACGGCCCGGAAGGCGTCCTGCTTGAAGGGAGCGGTAATGTTGATGCCGTCATAGCCGTCCAGGAAGCGCTGCCACAAATCCGCAAACAGCGGCCCTTCCAGCAGGTCATAGGCGTACCGGCCCCCGTAGGCGGCCTCGAAGAGCCGCGGGCTCAGGGACCCGGCGGCGGGATTACCGATGAGGGCGAAGCGTTTCACGGGCGGCGGAAGAAGGTGTCATGGACATAGGAGCATCCGCCGCAAATGATGTCGGTCAGGACCTGGGACTCATGCGAAAGGGTGGCAAAGACGATGCCCACGCCGAAGGGAACGCCGTACAGACTGGAAAGGGCGCCGGCGACGACCGTGTGGAAGGCGCCGAACCCGCCCGGGACGGGAACGATCGAACTCAGAGCTCCGGCGAACATGAGGAACAACGCATCGCTCATGCCCATGGCGTTGAGTTTATCCACGGCCCCGGCGAATTCCGGGCTGAGTCCCGTCGTGTCGATCCCCTGCAGGGACCACAGGATCGTGGCGCTCATGAGCCAGTACATGCACCAGATGATGACGGTATAGACGATGAACAGCCAGCCGTTTTTCATGTGCAGGCAGGAAGAAATGCCGTCTCCGAGCCCCCGGATCCAGCCCCAGACCTTGCCCCAGATGCGGCCGCGGTCCCGAAGTTTCCAGCAAAGGAACAGGAAAGCGCAGCCGGCGAGGACGACCAGCAGGACGACCCACCAGAGACCGGCCTTGTCGGCAAGTCCGGGGAAAAAGGTCTCCTTGAAATAGGCGCCGAAACGGTCCCACATCACGGAAAGGACGAGAACCATCACCAGTACGAGGGACACGGCGTCCCACAGCCGGTCCGCCAGGACCGTGCCGATGACCTTGTCCAGCGTGGCCAGCCGCCGTCCTTCCCCGTCGCGCCCCGAATTCTTCGTCACCAGGGCGCTCCGGGCGACTTCCCCGGCCCGCGGCACCACGAGGTTCACGACCATGCAGATGTTGTAGGCGTCAAAACAGGTAAGGCGGGAGGTGGAAGGGTCGATGGGGAGCAGTTGCATCCGCCACCGCAGCGCGCGGAACCATAGCGCGACGGCTCCGAAGACCATGGAAAGGACGACGTAGCCCCAGTGGCAACTGCGGAGCGCTTCGCCGAAGTCCTTCCAGTTCACGCCCCGGAAGGAAAACCAGAGCAAGAGCGCCGCCACCCCGGTCCACAGGATGTATTGGAGGATTCTTTTGAATTTATTGTCCATTGCGGGGACAAAGTTAGTGGAAAATCCCCAAATAATGCATAAATTTGTAGGTTAATAAAGTAAAACGCCCCGACACGATGAAATCCATCCTTGGCATCGGCAACGCCCTGACCGACATCCTGGCCGTCCTTCCGGACGACTCCCTGCTCACGAAGTACCATCTTCCCCTGGGAAGCATGCAGCACGTGGACATGGAGA
>ODAJ012097598.1_pt1 | contig 16893 bp, 14 predicted proteins | sample 1539241 | NCBI WGS metagenome assembly ODAJ01 (sample SAMN02144231, study PRJEB22623) | gut metagenome | biome: sheep rumen | host: Ovis aries | place: New Zealand
ATAAAGAAGTTACAGTTGATAGCATAAATGCATATATGAAATCAGTTGCAAATGATTCTTATGGTTATACAGAAGAACCACTTGTTTCTTCAGATATTATAGGAATTACTCAAGGTTCATTATTTGATGCAACTCAAACTATGGTTGCTAAAGTATATGATGATACTTACCAAGTACAAGTTGTTTCATGGTATGATAATGAGAATTCTTATACTAGTCAGATGGTTAGAACTATCAAGTATTTTGCAGAACTTAAATAATGGTGGGGGTTGGGAACTTTGATTTCCAGCCTTTAACTTTTATATAAGGAGAAAGAAATGAAGAAATATAAAATAAGATTTTCTATATGTACATTAATTATTATAATAATGTATAGCACATTATTTATATATTCATTAATTGGTGCATATAATGATAAAATGTATATTTGTGATGTAGAAGCTGGTGCTTCATATGAAGTTATTAGTTACTTTATACGTTACCTATTAAATTCTTGGTATATATTTTATCCTATCAGTTTAATTGCATTATTAATAATGATTAATTCTTTAGATAATTTAAAAAAAATAAAAAAGGAGAATAGTAATGAACAAAAAAACAGTTAGAGATATTGATTTAAAAGACAAAAAAGTTTTAGTTAGATGTGATTTTAATGTTCCTATGGATGAAAAACAAAATATAACTGATAACACAAGAGTAGTTGCAGCTTTACCAACTATTAAGTATTTATTAGAGCAAAATTGTAAAATAACACTTTGCTCTCACCTAGGAAGGCCTAAAGGAGAATTTAAAAAGGAATTTTCTTTAGTTCCTGTTGCAAAAGAATTGTCAAAATTATTAAATAAAGAAGTATTAATGGCAAAAGATGTCATTGGAGAAGATGCTATTTCTAAAGCAAATAGTTTAAAAAATGGAGAAATATTACTTTTAGAAAATTTAAGATTCCATAGAGAAGAAACTGATAATGATCCAGAATTTAGTAAAAAATTAGCTAGTTTTGGAGAAGTTTTTGTTAATGATGCATTTGGAACAGCCCATAGAGCACATGCCTCAACAGAAGGCGTAACACACTATTTACCAGCTGTTTCAGGATTCTTAATTGAGAAAGAATTAAAGTTTTTAGATGAAGCTCTACAAAACCCTGAAAGACCATTTATGGCAATCTTAGGTGGTTCAAAAGTTTCTGATAAAATAGGTGTAATTGAAAGTTTAATAAATAAAGTAGATACCATATTAATTGGTGGAGGAATGGCATATACATTCTTTAAAGCTTTAGGATATAATGTAGGAAATTCACTATGTGAAGATGATAAAATTAATTTAGCAATGGAACTTATGGAAAAGGCTAAAGAAAAAGGTGTTAAATTTATGCTTCCTGTTGATAACAGAATTGGAAAAGAGTTTAGCCCTGATACAGAGAGTAAAATTGTTCCGTCTGCTGAAATTCCTGATGGATGGGAAGGTTTAGATATTGGGCCTGAAACTGTTAAGTTATATGCTGAAGAACTTAAAAATGCTAAAACAATCGTATGGAACGGTCCACTTGGAGTATTTGAATTTGAACAATTTGCAGTTGGAACAAATGAAATTGCAAAAGCATTAGGTGATATTGATGCAGTTAAAATAATAGGTGGTGGAGATTCTGCTTCTGCAGTAGAAAAAGCAGGAGTAGCAGAAAAAATGACACATATTTCTACTGGTGGAGGAGCATCTTTAGAATTTTTGGAGGGTAAGAAGTTACCAGGAATAGAAGCATTGGCTGAGATTGAAAAATAATTACAATTTTAGCTGTGTTAAAATCTTACTTAAAAATGCTCATGTACCTTATGTACACTCCGCTTTTTGCGTAAGATTTTGCCTTGCTAAAATTTAATTCTTTTTCAATCAATATAATAAAATATAATATGAAAGAGTATAGGTAAATTATAATGAATCGACTAAATACAAGAAAAGTTATGGTAGGAAATGTTCAAATTGGTGGAGAAAATAGAGTTAGTATTCAATCAATGTGTAATACTAAAACTAAAGATGTTGATGCAACTGTAAAACAAATTCTTGATTTAGAAAAAGCAGGATGTGAAATAATTAGAGTTGCATGTTTAGATATAGAAGATGCAAAAGCTATTAAAAAAATAAAAGAGAAAATTCATATACCAATTGTTGCAGATATTCATTTTGATTATCAAATAGCATTAGAAGCAATTAATGCTGGAGTTGACAAAGTTAGAATTAATCCTGGAAACATTGGCTCAAAAGAAAAAGTAAAAGCAGTTGTTAATGAATGTAAAAATAAAAAGATTCCAATTAGAATAGGGGTAAATGCTGGATCTCTTGAAAAAGATTTACTTGAAAAGTATGGAAAACCAACTGCTGAAGCTATGGTAGAGAGTGCAAAAAAACATGTTAAGATTTTAGAAGAGCTAGATTTTTTTGATATTGTAATTTCTTTAAAAGCCTCGGATTTAGATTTATGTATTGAGGCTTATGAGTTAGCTAGTAAAGAATTCAATTATCCTTTGCATTTAGGAATTACTGAAGCTGGTACAGAATTTAGTGGTACAGTAAAATCTAGTATAGGACTTGGAGTATTACTAAGAGAGGGAATTGGAAATACAATGAGAGTCTCTTTATCTGATGATCCAATAAAAGAAATAAAAGTTGCTAAAGAAATTTTAAAAGATTGTAATTTATACAAAAAAACTCCTACTTTAATTGCTTGTCCTACATGTGGCAGAACACAAATTGATTTAATTCCAATAGCAAAAGAAATAGAAGATTTTTTGCAAACAATTGAATCAAATATTAAAGTAGCAGTTATGGGATGTGTAGTTAATGGACCGGGAGAGGCTAGAGAGGCAGATATTGGTATTGCAGGAGGAAAAGAAGAAGCAGTTTTATTCAAAAAAGGAGAAATTATCAGAAAAATACCACAAGAACAAATTACTAAAGTTTTAAAAGATGAAATATTAAAAATGATTTAAGGATTGATTATAAATGGAAATAATAATCGGTAAAAATGCAGGTTTTTGTTATGGTGTTCAAAGAGCGGTTAATAATGCATTGGAAGAAGTAAAAAAAAATAAGACATATTGTTTAGGTGAAATTGTTCATAATCAAAATGTAATAAATAAATTAGAAAAGTCAGGGCTATGCTTTATTAATACAATAGAACAAGCTAAGGGAAACACAATAATTAGAGCTCATGGTGTTCCAAAAGACATATATGAACAAGCAGAAAAAATGAATATTAAGCTTATTGATTTAACTTGCCCAAGCGTTTTAAAAATACAAAATTTAGCAGATGAATATTCAAATAAAGGATATTTCATAATTATTGTTGGAAAAGCTAATCACCCTGAAGTTATAGGAATTGAAAGTCGAGCTGGAAGCGAATATAGTATTATAGATAATAAAAGTGATTTATCTGAATTATTAAATAAAATTAATAATAAAAAGAAAATCTTGCTAATTTCACAAACAACTCACAGTTCAAAAAAATTTGATGAAATTGTAAAAGAATTAAAAAACAGCATAAATCATGATGTTGTATTAGAAATAAAGAAAACTATTTGTCCTTCAACTGAAATAAGACAAAAAGAAACAGAAGAAATAGCAAAAAAAGTTGATTTAATGATAATTATTGGTGATAAAAGGAGTTCTAATACAAATAAATTATATGAGATAGCTTGCAAATTTTGTAATAAAGTGATTTTTATTTCAAATGAAAATGAACTAGATTTGAAAAGCATTAAAGATATAGATAGTATTGGAATTATGGCAGGGGCTTCAACTCCAATAGAAGATATAATTAAGATAAAAGAGTTGCTTTCAAAATATGATTAATAACATAACTTTAAATTATTTAATGAAAATTTAGATTGTCTATAATAGGTGTAAAAGAAATAAAAGGAGGTTTTTTTATGAGAAAAAAAGTAATTGCAGGAAACTGGAAAATGAATATGCTTCCAAATGAAGCAATATCAATGATTACAGAATTAGCACCATTAGTAAAGGATACAGAAAATGAAGTAGTACTTTGTGTACCTTATACTGACTTATTTTACAGTTTACTAACTGCACAGGGAACTAATATAAAAATAGGTGCTCAAAATATGCATTATGAAGAAAAAGGAGCATATACTGGTGAAGTATCTGGAAAAATGTTAAAATCAATTGGAGTAGAATATGTAATTATAGGGCATTCAGAAAGAAGACAATACTTCAACGAAACAGATGAAACAGTTAATAAAAAAATAAAAACAGCATTTGAAAATGATTTAAAACCAATCGTATGTGTCGGAGAAACATTAGAAGAAAGAGAAGCAGGAAAAGCTTTTGAAATAATAGAAAATCAAACACAAAAAGCATTAGATGGATTAACTGAAGAACAAGTTGCAAATACTATAATTGCGTATGAACCAATATGGGCAATTGGAACAGGAAAAACAGCAACTTCAAATGATGCAAATGAAGCTTGTAAAAAAATAAGAGAGAAAATTGTCGAAATCTATGGACAAAACGTGGCTGAAAGAGTTATAATACAGTACGGTGGAAGTATGAAACCAGAAAATGCAAAAGAACTTTTAAGCATGTCAGACATTGATGGAGGATTGATTGGTGGAGCAAGTTTAAAAGCAGAGTCTTTTGCAAATATAGTAAATTGTAAATAGAAAAGGAGCAAAAAATGAATGACAAATTAACAATGCTAATGATATTAGATGGATTTGGAGAAAATCCAAAAGTAGAAGGAAATGCTGTAAAGCAAGCCAACACACCTAATTTAGATAAACTTATGAATAAATATCCAACTAGTCATATATCAGCTAGTGGAATGGCAGTTGGATTACCCGAAGGACAAATGGGAAATTCAGAAGTAGGTCATACTAACATTGGAGCTGGTAGAATAGTATACCAAGAGCTTACTAGAATTACTAAATCTATTGAAGATGGAGATTTTTTTGCAAATACTGAACTTATAAATGCAATTGAAAATTGCAAAAAGAACAATTCAAAATTGCATATTTTAGGTTTATTATCAGATGGTGGAGTTCACAGCCATAATAGACATTTATATGGTCTATTAGAGCTTGCAAAAAGAAGAGATTTTGAAGATGTATATGTACATTGCTTTTTAGACGGAAGAGATACACCACCAGCATCTGCTGAAAACTATATTCAAGAACTTGAAGAAAAAATGAAAGAAAAAGGTGTTGGAAAAATAGCAAGCTTATCTGGTAGATTTTACGCAATGGATAGAGATAAACGTTGGCAAAGAATTCAAAAAGCATATAATGCAATGGTCAATGGTGAAGGAATAAAATCGGGAAGCAGTATAAATGCAATTGAAAATTCATATCAAAAGGAAGTTTTTGATGAATTTGTTGAGCCAACTGTTATAACAAATGGAGACAATCCTGTTGCTACAATTGAAGATGGAGATTCTGTTATTTTCTTTAACTTTAGACCTGATAGGGCAAGAGAAATAACTCGTACTCTTGTAGATCCTGATTTTAATGAATTTGAAACAAAAAAAATGAATTTATACTATGTATGTTTTACAAGTTATGATGAAACTATGCCAAATGTTCACATAGCATTTAAAAAAGAACCAATTGTAAATACACTTGGAGAAGTTGTTAGCAAAAATGGAGGTAAACAATTAAGAATAGCTGAAACTGAGAAATATGCACATGTTACATTCTTCTTTAATGGTGGAGAAGAAAAGCAATATGATGGAGAAGATAGAATTTTAGTTCCTTCTCCAAAAGTAGAAACATATGATTTACAACCTGAAATGAGTGCAAATGAAGTATGTGATAAAGTTGTAGAAGCTATTAATTCAAAAAAATATAATTGTATTATTTTAAATTTTGCAAATCCAGATATGGTTGGTCATACTGGAAGCCTACAGGCAGCAATTAAAGCCGTTGAAACAATAGATAATTGTGTTGGAAGAATATATGAAGCAATAGATAGCCAAAAGGCAAACTTAATAATCACAGCAGATCATGGTAATTGTGAGCAAATGATAGATTATCAAACAGGAGAACCACATACTGCTCATACTACAAATTTAGTACCATTAATACTTATTTCAGAAAAAGAAAATATGAAATTAAAAGATGGTAGATTATGTGATTTAGCTCCTACAATGTTAGAGTTGCTTGAAATTGAACAACCAAAAGAAATGACAGGTGTTAGTATTATAGAAAAATAAGGAGGATAAGCTACTTTTTTGTAGCAAATGAAATAATGCTAAGAACAACCAAAAATATGAAAGATAAATATGAAAAAATACAAAGCTGTTTATTTGAATTAATTCCAGAAAAATGGGATGAAATATATTTATATGCTTCTGTAATTGATAGAGCTGGAGATGTACAAACTGGCGAAATGTTTTTCTACTATATTCCAAAAATAAAAATATTAAAAAAGAAGCCTGTAAATGTATATGAAGTTCCAAAAAAATTCAATATAAACGAAGATGAATACCTTAAAATTGTTGATGTATTATATAATCATATAAAAGATTTAAGACAAGATTTTATTGATACAGAACAAGATTTATGGACATATCTTACAATTTCCATTGCTCATAATAGGTTTAAAGTAGAGTATTTTTATGATGACATTTCTCAAGAACAATATGCAAGTTATGTAAGGCATGTGATTTGGAGATATAAATATTTACATCTTGGAGGGGAAATAAAAGAAGAAAGAAAAATACTTGATAAATATTATAATCCAAATAAAGAAGAAAAAAGAGAAGTTTATCAAACAGGATTATATTTAAAAACTTCTAATAATTTAGTTGGATTTGATAGAGAAATTGAGGCAGAAAAAACAAGGCAATTAGAACTTGAACAAAGAGCAGCAGAAATTGAAGAAAGAAAGATGCAAAAACGTGAATTGAAAGCAAAGAAGCAAGAGGAGAAGAGGTTGAAGGAGGAGAAAAATAATCGAAATCAAATATTAAACTAGCGGTGAAAAATAATTACAATTTTGGACTACGTTAAAATCTTACTTAAAAATGCTCATGTACCACTCGTACACTCCGCTTTTTGCGTAAGATTTTGCCTTGCCAAAATTTAATTTTTTTCCACCTAACTAAAGTATTACGTATTGTACTCGTTTTTGATCTGTTTTAAATAGAGTTCAAGGTTATAAGTGGAAATTGAGAAATCTCACATCCCGCTTCCCACCTCTCACATCTAAAATGTTAATTACTAGAAATATCAATATATCAATAAGGTATTTTTAGCAAATATAAATAAAAAAATGAAAGGAGCAATAAAAATGATTTATTCAAAGGAATTAGAAGGAATGTGCCAAGTTGCAAAAGGAGTTGACCATGGTCCAGCACCAATACCAGAAGAAGGTAAATGGGTTAAAGCTAAAGAAATAAAAGATATATCTGGATTAACTCATGGAATAGGATGGTGTGCGCCTCAACAAGGAGCATGTAAATTAACTCTAAATGTTAAAGATGGTATTATTCAAGAAGCATTAATTGAAACAATCGGATGTTCAGGAATGACACATTCAGCAGCTATGGCTGGAGAAATTTTAACAGGAAAAACACTACTTGAAGCACTAAACACAGATTTGGTTTGTGATGCTATAAATACTGCTATGAGAGAATTATTCTTACAAATAGTATATGGTAGAACACAAACTGCATTTTCAGAAGGCGGACTTCCAGTAGGAGCTGGACTTGAAGATTTAGGAAAAGGTCATACAAGCCAAGTGGGAACAATTTACTCAAGTTCTTTAAAAGGACCTAGATATTTAAATCTAGCTGAAGGTTACATAGTAGAATTAGGATTAGATAAAGATGACCAAATAATTGGTTATAAATATGTTCATATTGGAAAAATGATGGATAATATAAAGGCAGGAATGAATCCTGTAGATGCAATTGAAAAAGCTTCTGGAAAATACGGTAGATTTGATGAAGCAGTTAAAAAAATTGATCCAAGAAAAGAATAATAAATTTTAAGGAGGAATTAAAAATGTCAGTAACATTTGAGAGTTATGAAAGAAGAATTGAACAAATTAAACCAGTTATGGAAAAATATGGAATTAAAGATTTTGAAGATGCATTAAAAATATGTACAGATAAGGGATTTAATCCATATGATATAGTAAAAGGAATTCAGCCAATATGTTTTGAAAATGCTTGTTGGGCTTATACATTAGGTGCAGCAATTGCAATTAAAAAAGGATGCACAAAAGCATCAGATGCAGCTAAAGCTTTAGGAGAAGGATTACAAGCTTTTTGTATACCAGGATCTGTTGCAGATGACAGAAAAGTTGGTTTAGGACATGGTAACTTAGCATCAATGCTATTATCAGAAGATACAAAATGTTTTGCATTTTTAGCAGGACATGAATCTTTTGCAGCAGCAGAAGGAGCAATTGGTATTGCAAAATCAGCTAATAAAGTAAGAACTAATCCATTAAGAGTAATATTAAATGGTTTAGGAAAAGATGCTGCACAAGTTATTTCAAGAATAAATGGATTTACATATGTAAAAACAGATTTTGATTTCTATACAGGAAAAGTTAAAGTAGTAGAAGAAATACCTTATTCAGATGGAGAAAGAAGTAAAGTTAGATGTTATGGTGCAAATGATGTTAGAGAAGGTGTAGCTATAATGTGGATGGAAGATGTAGATGTTTCAATCACAGGTAATTCTACAAATCCTACAAGATTCCAACACCCAGTTGCAGGTACATATAAAAAAGAAAGAATAGAAAATGGAAAGAAATATTTCTCTGTTGCATCTGGTGGTGGAACAGGTAGAACTCTACATCCTGATAATATGGCAGCAGGACCTGCTTCATATGGTATGACAGATACAATGGGAAGAATGCATTCAGATGCACAATTTGCAGGTTCATCATCAGTTCCAGCACATGTTGAGATGATGGGATTAATCGGAATGGGCAATAACCCAATGGTAGGTGCCTCAGTAGCTGTTGCGGTAGCAATTGAAGAAGCTATGAAATAAGATAAAGAAATATATGGAGAATTAAAAATGGAGATTGAGAAAAATTTCTGCAAGATAAAGGTTATTTAATCTTTATCTTTTTTTAATATCTAATTTTAGAATAGCCCACTCCTTTTTGTATATACTATCTAAAGAGGAGTGGTAATATTATGAAAAACTATTTAGAAATTGAAGACATTAAAGCTTTGGAGGTATTAGACTCTAGAGGAAACCCAACAGTGCAAGTTGAAGTCGTACTAGAAGATGGATCAGAGGGAGTTGCTATGGTACCATCTGGAGCATCTACAGGAAGCTTTGAAGCAGTTGAATTAAGAGATGGAGACAAATCAAGATATCTTGGAAAAGGTGTTTTAAAAGCTGTAGAAAATGTTAATACAATTATTAGAGACAAAATTGTAGGAATGAATGCGTATAATCAAATAGAATTAGATAAAACTTTAATAGAACTAGATGGAACAGAAAATAAAGCTAAACTAGGTGCAAACGCAACACTTGGTGTTTCGCTTGCAGTAGCAAGAGCTGCAGCAAACAGCTTAGAAATGGAATTATATAATTATATTGGTGGACTAAATGCAAAAGTTCTTCCAACTCCTATGATGAATATAATGAATGGTGGAAAACATGCAGATTCAACACTTTCTGTACAAGAATTTATGATATTGCCAGTAGGAGCAAAATCATTTACAGAATGTTTAAGAATTTGTGCTGAAATTTATCACAATTTAAAGAAAGTTTTAAAAGAAAAAGGATTAGCAACAGGCGTTGGAGATGAAGGTGGATTTGCTCCAAATGTTAAAGATGAAGATGAAGCTTTAGCTTTAATTATGGAAGCAACTAAAAAAGCTGGATATAAACCAGGAGAAGAGATAATGTTTGCTCTTGACGTTGCAGCAACAGAAATGTATGATGAGGCTAAAAAAATAGGAAAAGAAGGAATGTATCATTTCTGGAAAATAGGAGTTACAAAAACAACTGAAGAAATGATTGCATTCTATGAGGATTTAGTAAATAGATATCCAATAATCTCAATTGAAGATGGATTAGCAGAAGAAGATTGGGAAGGATGGAAAGAATTAACAAATAGATTAGGAAACAAAATCCAATTAGTTGGAGATGACCTATTTGTTACAAATATTAAAAGATTACAAAAAGGAATTGATTTAGGAGTTTCAAATTCAATTTTAATTAAATTAAATCAAATTGGAACATTAACTGAAACTTTAGATGCGATTGAACTTGCTAAAAAGAACGGAATGACAGCAGTTGTTTCTCACAGATCTGGAGAAACTGAAGATACTACTTTAGCAGATGTTGCAGTAGCTACTAATGCTGGACAAATCAAAACTGGTGCACCATGTAGAACAGATAGAGTTGCAAAATATAATAGACTTCTAAATATAGAAGATCAACTTGGAAGAACAGCTATTTATGCTGGATTAAAAGGGCTAAATAGATAATAAAAATTACAGATGTTAGATGTATGAATTAGGAGGTAGGAAATAAGAATACTTATTTTCTACTTTTTAATATTTAAAAAAATATCACAAAGTCTTGTTTTATTATAAATTATCACATATAATAATAAGTAAGAAATCCAATGAATAAAAAAAATGCAATTAGCAAAAATAATTTCAAAAAGGCAAACAACTTTGCAAATATCAATTAAAAGAATATTAAGTTTGAAAGATGGAGTATAAAATGAATAATAAGAGAAAAATTTATAGACCAAAACATTTAAAAGGATTAGTATATACATGTTTTTTTGCTTTAAGTATTTTTCTTTCAGCTAATAAGGTAAATGCAAATGAAATACGTTTATTTGGTAATAATTATGTCGAATGGGTTAGACAACATAATGAAACAGAAAGTAAAGAGCAAAAATTGAATTTAGAACCAGATTTAAACAATTCAAGTAAATACAAAGAAAATACGGGAGATAAATATGATGATTTAAGAGAATCACTATTTACGACAAGTGATTATTCACCAGATATACATAAAGAACCTATAGAGAGTGAATCTTCAGAAGATAATTCTTATACATTAACAGACAAGCATAGTAAATTAAGAGATGCTTTATTTACAGACGATTATCCTAATTATACAGACAAATATAATGATATGCAACGAACCATATTTACAAAAAATTTGAAATATAATAACCGACATGCTCAATTAAAAAATGCTTTATTTACAGAGAAAATTTCTTCCGCCGATGATCATGAAGATTTAAAAAATGTTTTATTTACAGACAAGATTTCAGATCAAGAAGATACTACAAAAAGACTAAAGAAAAGCTTATTTACAAATAAATATCCCTCAAAAAAAGATAATGGAGATTCAGATATTTTAGAATCGTTGTTTAAAAATAGTACGCAAGATATAGATAATGAAACAGATAATGAAAAAGGTAGATATAGTAAGAAAAAAAAAGAAGATGAAGGGTATGAAAAATAGAATAATAAAGATATACCAATTTTTCATAAGATAAAGATTACTGAATCTTTATCTTTTTTATATATAATCCATTAAATAAATTAACATGATTTTGAAATACTACTATAGTAGTATTTCTTTCACTGATAAAAATCAAAAAACAGTTGAAAAAAAGCAAATTTAAGTATATAATATATTCAAATTGTGATATTTAGATAGGGAGTTGATTTTATGTTAGAAGGAAAATATAATCCAAAATATTTTGAAGATGAATTATATAAAGAGTGGGAAGAAAAAGGCTATTTTAAACCAAGTATGGATGAAAATAAAGAGCCCTATTGTATTATGATGCCACCACCAAATGTAACTGGTAAATTACATATGGGACATGCTTTAGATGGTACAATTCAAGACATTTTAATTAGATATAAAAGAATGAGAGAATATGACTGTTTATGGCTTCCTGGAACTGACCATGCAGCAATTTCTACTGAAATGAAAGTTGTTCAAAAGTTAAAAGCAGAAGGTAAAACAAAACAAGATATAGGGAGAGAAAAGTTTTTAGAAGAAACTTGGGAATGGACACATAAATACGGTGGAATTATTCAAGAACAACAACGTAAACTTGGATGTTCATGTGATTGGTCTAGAAACAGATTTACTATGGATGAAGGCTTATCAGATGCAGTATTAGAACAATTTATGTCTTTGTATAATAAAGGATTAATATATAAAGGTACAAGAATGGTAAATTATTGCCCAAGTTGTAAAACAACAATTTCAGATGCAGAAGTAGAATATAAAGAAGAACCATCTCATTTATGGCATATTAGGTATGAAATTGTTGGAGAACCAGGAAAATATGTAGAAGTTGCAACAACTAGACCAGAAACTATGCTAGGTGATACTGCAGTTGCGGTTCATCCAACAGATGAAAGATATAAAAGTATAGTTGGAAAAAAATGTATACTACCAATTATGAACAAAGAAATTCCAATAATTGCTGATGAATTTGTTGAAAAAGAATTTGGAACAGGTTGTGTTAAAATAACTCCTGCACATGATATGAATGATTACCAAGCAGGTTTAAGACATAATTTAGAAATTATAGAAGTATTTGATGAAAACTACAAAATGGGAGATTTAGTTCCAGAATTAAAAGGTATGGAACTAATTGATGCTAGAAAAAGAATAGTAGAAATGTTAGAAAAATCTGGAAATCTTGTTAAAACGGAGGATTATACTCATAATGTTGCAAAATGCGAAAGATGTAAATCTACAATAGAGCCAAAAATTTCAATGCAATGGTTTGTTTCTATGAAAGATTTAGCAAAAAGAGCAGCAGATAGTGTAAGACAAGATAAAACAAGATTTATACCAAAAAGATATGAAAAACAATATTTTAATTGGTTAGACAATATACAAGATTGGTGCATTTCTCGTCAATTATGGTGGGGACATAGAATTCCTGCATATTATTGTGAAGAATGTGGAGAAATTAATGTTGCAAAAACTGCTCCAGAAAAATGCTCTAAATGTGGCTCTAATAAATTACACCAAGATGAAGACACATTAGACACATGGTTTAGTTCTGCATTATGGCCATTTTCAACACTAGGTTGGCCAAATACTAAAAATGAAGATTACAAAAGATTTTATCCTACAAATGTTTTAGTTACAGGTTTTGATATTATAACTTTCTGGGTATCAAGGATGATGACTCAAGGCTTAGAATTTACAGGAACAGAACCATTTAAAGATGTTTTAATTCATGGAATTATTCGTGATAGTTTAGGAAGAAAAATGTCAAAAACACTTGGAAATGGTGTTGATCCATTAGAAGTGATAGATAAGTATGGGGCTGATAGCCTAAGATTTTCAGTAATATCTGGTACAACTATGGGAAATGATATAAAATACATGCCAGAAAAACTAGATCAAGCATCAAATTTTGCAAATAAGATTTGGAATGCTGCTAAATTTGTTATTACAAATCTAGTTTCAAAAAAAGAAATTATGGAATTTGAAAGTCAAATCAAAGATGAACAAACAAAAATATATAAATCAGAATATCTAAAAGTTGAAGATAGATGGATTATCAATAAATTAGATAATCTAATAAAAACAGTTACTAAAAATATTGAAGACTATGATTTAGGTATTGCTTTAGATAATATTTATAATTTTATATGGAATGAATTTTGTGATTGGTATATTGAAATTGTAAAATCAAGGATTTATAGTGATAATAAAGCAGAAAAGATACAAGTAAGTTTTGTATTGAATTATGTATTTGGTGATAGTTTAAAACTATTACATCCATTTATGCCATTTATTACATCTAAGATTTACTCAAATCTTGTTAATTATGATGATAATGCTTTAATGATTTCACACTGGCCAAAAACAAGACAAAGAGTTAATTATGATGAAAAAAATGATTTTATTGAAACTATGAAAGATATTATAGTTGAAATCAGAAATATTCGTGCAAAAATGAATGTTCATCCAAGTAAAAAAGTTGAGCTAATATTTGTAACAACAAAATACGAAAAAGAGATTGAAAAATCTAAAGAATTTATTACAAAACTTGGATTTGGAAGCAATCTAAGAATTCAAAGAGACAAAGCAGGAATTGCCGAAAATGCAGTTAGTATTGTAAGAGATGGAATAGAGCTTTATATGCCACTTGAAGGTTTAGTAGATCTAGAAGAAGAGGCAAAGAGAAAAGCTGAAGAAATAGAAAAAATTAAATTTGAAATTGAAAGAGCTGAGAAAATGCTTTCTAATCCAGGCTTTGTAAATAAAGCTCCACAAGCAAAAATAGATGAAGAAAAAGCTAAACTTGAAAAGTATAAAGAGATGTTAGAAAAATTACAATAAAAACTTTACTATGTAAATCACGAATTATAAGCCCGCGCAGTGATTAATATATATTTTTTAAATAAGGCGCGTAAGACGACCAACCGGAGCGAAGCGAAGGGCGACTGGAGAAATCGACATTGTAGCTGAATTTTTCGAAGAAAAATTCTAGGTACATAAAGATTTCGACACCAAGCCTTATAAGAAAAATATATATTAATCACGTCTGCAGGGCTTTTAGTATAAAATTGTTTAGAGGTGAAAAGTATTTATGAAAAAAGATGATTTTTTTAAAGGTATGTATGATGATTTTTTTGGAATAGGTAAAATTGAAAAAGAAAATGAAAAATTAAGAAATGATATTAAAAATTTAAAAGGAATTGATGTAGAAGAATTAGAAGAAAATATTCCATCTATTGAAATATCTCAAGAAGAAATTGAAAAAAAAGATGTTCAAACAGTAGATAAAGACAAATTTATGGAAGAAATTTTTAAAAAGATTGATGAGCTTTATATTGAAGAAGAATCTAAAAATACCTTAAAGAAAATAGTAGAATATATTAGAAAATATAACGAAAAAATTGAAAAGCAATTTATCTCTTTTAATATGAATATTTATACTAATAATAAAGAAACATTTGAATGGATCTTAAGGGTATTAAATGATTCAATAAACTTTTTTGAATATTTGCCAAAAGGGGATATAGGAATTGTTTCATGTTATGATATTCAAAATACAGAAGATATAGCAAAAATATACAGTTCTGATAATAACATTATTGCATTTAACAATTTTAATGGATTATATTCAAAAGATTTAAATGATAAAGCTAAAATTATCAATAAACTTGAAGAAAGTATCTCTGAAAATGAAAATAAATATTTAACAATCCTTTATGCTCAAAATAAAGATGAATTAAATGACCTTTTCCTAAGTTCAGATAAAATAAAAGCTGAATTTGCTGAATTTAATATAATTGGAAGAACTCCTGATGTTCAAGAAGCGTATAATGAAATTTTAGATATACTAAATAAAAATAGTACAGTTACAGAAGATATTCAAATAAAACTTCTTGATTATATTTCAAATACATTACCTAAAACAGACTCTAATTATCCTGATTATAGAGATAGTTTAGTACAAAAAATAAGTTTTAATAAGCAAGTACCAGATTATGAACAAAATAAAACTATAGATGAGATTTTTAAAGAATTAGATAGTTTAGTTGGTTTACAAAAAGTTAAAAAAATGCTTCGAGAATTAGTTGATTTAATATCATTAAAAGAAAAGTCAAAAGATATTTTAAATATTAAATCTATTAATTTACATATGGTATTTTTAGGTAATCCTGGAACAGGTAAAACTACTGTTGCAAGAATTGTATCTAAAATTTTATATAATTTAAAATATATTAAACAAGATAAATTATTAGAAGTTACAAGTAAAGACTTAGTTGCTGAATATGTTGGACAAACTTCAATTAAAACAGCAAATGTTCTTCAAAAAGCATTAGGTGGAGTTTTATTTATTGATGAAGCATATTCGCTTGCATCAGGCAAAGGTGAAGGCAATTCTTTTAATGAAGAAGCGGTTGCAACTTTAATTCAAGGTATGGAAAACAATAGAGATAATTTAGTGGTAATTTTTGCAGGGTACACAAAAGAAATGCAAGATTTTCTAAATCTAAACTCTGGTATAGTTTCTAGAATAGGTTATACTGTTGAGTTTGAAGATTATACAGTAGATGAGCTTTGGCAAATATTTAATCAAATGATGACAAAGGCAGGTTTTATAGTTTCAAAAGATGCAGAAGAAAAGGTGAAAAAAATAATTGAAGAAAACAAGTGTACTAAAAACTTTGGTAATGCAAGATTTGTAAGAAATGTATATGAAAAATCAATAATTAAACATGCAAGTAATACTAAAGATAAGAAATCTAAAAAAGCATTGATAACGATTAAGGCAGAAGATATAAGTATAGAAAATTTATAAGAAAGGACATTAATTTGAATTATACTTACATAGGCAAAATCGATAAAAATCAAATTGGAATATTTAGGAAAAAAATAATCACCACAACAGTTATATTAACATATGAAAGATTGAATAACCATATTTTAAAATATCATAAGGATGAATTTTCACAAATAAAGCCATACTTAAAAAGCATTGTAGAAAATCCTGATTATGTTATAGAAGATAATTTGCATAATAATACATTAATATATTTAAAACATATAAATGAAATTAATAAAAAGGCTCGAATAGTTATAAAATTAGCAACAGATAGTCAAGATAAGATTTATAATTTGAATTCTATTATAACAATAATGAGGCAAAGAGATAGAAGTTTGGTGCAAACAATAAATACAATTTTCAAGGAAGGAATTACAAAAATATATGGAAAATTGCAAGAAAGTCGCATTTGTAACTTTAGGCTGTAAAGTTAATCAATATGAATCAAATGCAATGGCACAAAAATTTATAAATAATAATTATGAAATATGTGATATAGAGAATAGTCCTGATATCATAATTGTAAACACATGTACAGTTACAAACATCGCAGATAGAAAGTCT
>ODAJ012165591.1_pt1 | contig 16881 bp, 14 predicted proteins | sample 1539241 | NCBI WGS metagenome assembly ODAJ01 (sample SAMN02144231, study PRJEB22623) | gut metagenome | biome: sheep rumen | host: Ovis aries | place: New Zealand
TCGTTATGATTCAAGCCGATTTTCTTTGTTTTCGGCGCCTTTTCGCTTCAAAAAGTTCCGAGCGAGAAAGCTGTACCCTTACCGTACCCTTACCGCAATGAAAATAGCCCGAAAAAATGGGATAAATACAGGCTTTTTCGGCATTAGGGTCATCATATTCCGGGGATTTGCCGTACATATTCCTCCATCCGGTTTGCACTGGCCGTCTTCATGGCATCAGAGACATGCCCGTATACGTCAAGGGTAAAGGCTGCCGTAGCGTGACCCAGATTCCCCTGAACGGTCTTCACATCGTCCCCGTTTTGGAGAGACAGTACCGCGTAAGTATGGCGCAGATCATGGACTTTGGCATTCGGTGCACCGATCTCGACCGCGATCTTCTTAAAGTGGTTGTAGACAGTCTGCGGCTGCAGCGGTGTTCCGAAGAGCGTCGTGAAGGCCAGAGCGGTCCGATGCTCCGCCTCAGTCTGCCAGCCTTGCCAAGCAACGGAGGCGTCTTCCTTTTGTCGGATCTGCTGCTCATAGCGCTTCTTCATCAGTTCCATGACGTACGGAGCCGGCTTCAGGACGCGCCCCTTCCCGTTCTTGGAGGAAGCAAAGACGACTCCGCCGTCTCTCTTGGGACGCTTTTGCAGTTGCTTGTTGATACGAATCACGCCGCGCCGGAAATCCACGCAGTCCCAGGTGATGCCCATGGCTTCCGCCTTGCGGACGCCGGTCAGGAGGATCACCTTCAGCAAGATGCCGTATTCCTCATCCTCCTCGGCCATCTGCAGAAGCAGTGCGACCTGATCGTCTGTCAGCGGCTCGACCTCATGCTTTTCCACACGGGGAAGGATCGTGCCCACACAGGGATTGGATCGGATAAAGCCATTGACAACTGCGACACTCATCGCCTTGCTCAGTACACCGTGCGTATTTTTGATGGTCTTCGGAGAAATCCCCTGAGAGCCGTCCGGTGGCTTGAGCAGCCGATTATAAAACTGCTGAATATCCGTCTTGGTAAGTTTTCCAAGCGGAATACTGCCGAGCTGAGGCTTGATGTGCGTCTTGACGCTGGCGCGATAATTCTTGACGGTCGAATACTTTTTGTCGCCGCAGTACTCCTTCAGCCAGAGATCCAGCCACTCGCTCAGCTTCATCTTTGACGGTTCAATATACGTTCCGTCATCGATTTCCGTTACGACTTTCGCCAGCTTTTGCCGGACTTCCTGCTGCGTCGCGCCATAGATGGATTTCTGGATCTGCTTACCGTCTTTATCAAAGCCGTTCGAGTATCGACCTTCCCAGCGACCGCCAGGGCGTCTTCGGATTGTTCCGGCTCCGTTGGGATTCTTTTTAGCTCTAGACAATTCAACCTCGCTTTCTTCGAGTTTCCCCCAACCTGTCCGTTCGGGTTCAATACGATTATAACACTTTCGCACTTTAAAGCAAGAAATTTATTTTAAGTCATTAGACTTTTTTGACAGATATATGACGGTAATGACGATATGACGGTATTCAGGGTGGGCCCGAATACCGTCATGATCGTCATATCGTCATGCGATCAGGATGGCAGCTCGGAGAGCGTGATCATGCGGGCGTCCGGGGTGCGGCTGAAATCGTAACGGACGCCGTATTGCTGTGCGAGGGTATGGACACTCGCGTTGAGCTGTCGGGTCAAGGCGTTGGGTTTGGTATTCGGCGGCAGGACGGTCGTGAGCGCTCCCGTCAGCTCGGTGGGCGTGCCCTGCCATCCATGACACTCGGATACCAGCTTTTGTACGGCGGCGAGCAGCTTGTTCGAACTCTCGTCCGCACTGTCTGTGCCGTACTCGATGAATTGCCAGCGCTTGCTCTCGTCAAATTCCAGCTTCAGCCGGAGATCCGCCACCTCGCGCCCGGTGATGTCCAGCGTGGCCGTTTTGCCGATGCGGGACTGCTTCTGGAGCACCATCGCCCCATCCGCACAGCCGAGCAGACCGTTGGTGCCGGAGATCTTGTTGAAGGAGTCGTCCGAGTCCTCCTTGCGCGTGTGGTGCACCACCAGGATCGTGATGTTGAAGCGGTCGGCGATGGTTTTGAGTGAAGTCATGACTTCGTAATCCCCACCATAGCTGTAGCCCTCGGTTTTCATCTGCCGGATGCGCTGCAGGGTGTCGACAATCACGAAGCCGACATTCGGATGCGCTGCGAGGAAGTTTCCGATCTGCTGCTCGAAGCCTTTGCCCAAAAGCTCGGCCTCGGTGGCGATCCAGATCTTGTCCGCCTCGCCTCCCGTCACCTCACCCAGCCGCCGCTGGATACGCTGCTCGGTGTCTTCCAGACTGACGTACAAAACCTCGCAGGGCGAGGTCTGGAAGTCCCAGACCTTTTCGCCCTTGCTCACACGGTCGGCCAGCCAAAGCACCAGCCAGCTCTTGCCGATTTTCGACGCGCCGGCCAAAATGTACACGCCCTTGCCCAGCATTTTTTCGATCAGCCAGCCGGTGGGCTGAAAGTCCATTTCCATCAAATCGTTGGCGTTCACAGCGTCAAGTTCGAGAATCGTCTCGCCCAGTGTACGCTGGATATGTCGCATCGCGCCGGATGCTTTCATGCTGGGATGTCCGCACAAAACGTAATCCAGCAGGTCGCCTCGCTTGCCGCAATGCATGCACAGCCAGGTGTCGTCCTTCATCAGCCCCGCGATATCCCCGCAGATCGGGCACGTGGTTGTGACGCCGTCTTCGGAAACTTTGATGTGCGCGGCTTTCAGATAATCACGAATCTGCGGCTGTACTCGTTCCCGGAACTCTTGAATCTTTTCTTCGTTCATGGGCGCAGCCTCACGATGCAAGAGAATGCTCGTTCATCCAGTTCAGCAGGTTGTCGCGCGAAACAAGCAGGCGACGACCGATGCGCAGTGTGGGGAAGTTTTCGCCGCGAAGTAGGCAGTACGCGTTGGTCAGCGAGATGTTCAGCACGCTCGCGAGTTGATTGGCGTTGAGAACCACAGGGACCTCGGAAAATGAATAATAGGCGTTGGGTTTGTTGATGGTAGTGGCAGTAGTAGTCATAGCGATCGCTCCTTCCTGGCAATTCATTTCGTTATTCAGTTTACAAGGTGCATCAGAGTTGAATTCGATGATGCTTGGAAATTGAGTCTCGGTTTTTATCACGTCCTTTTCTTTTTTCGTTTGCTTTTTTCGGTACAGCTCTCGGGGGCGGCCTTGCGTCGTTCATTTTTATCTCCTTCCTCACCTATACCATTTCATATTCGTTCTCGACTGCGCGATTGAAATCATGGATCGCGATGTCCAGATCGTAATGTACTTTTTCGATTTTGTCCAAAATCGGCTTCGTGAACTCGCCTCCTTCTTTGAGATACCGCGCGATCTGATCGAGATCTTTTTCGAGCTTGTCGATGTTTCGCAGCTCTTGAACGATATATCTTTCGTCGTGAATGATGATCGGGATCGGTTTGAGTTTTTTCCCAAGGATCAGTCTTCGGATGAACTCTGCTTTAGAAAGATGACAGTGCTTCGCTTCATATTCGAGCACATCATACATAGCTTCCGAGAGTCGAACGGTGACGCGTTTGTCTTTCGTGGAGAGAATAGTTTCCTTTGGTCTTGCCATGTAAGCCTCCTTTTGATGAATGAAAATTAAATCAAAACTGTGACTGCTGCGAGCAGGAACCGCGATCGGGATCGCAAAAAACACGAGGGATTGGGGAGCGAAATCCCCAACAAGTGCCTTGCCGGTAAAAATGATTTTTTCATTTTTGGCAGCCAAGGCGAAACTTGCTCTCCGAGGGGGATCGAGATTTCTGTTGCAGTTTTTTCAAAACACCTCCTCTGCTGCAAACAAAAAACTCGCAGCATCACAACAAAAGCGTACCAGGAAATATACCTGTTCCACTTAAAGTTGTGACGCTGCGAGTTTAAGACCTACCCTTTGTTGTTCAGTAGTCGCGTATCTGACCCTGCAGTACTATCGAAAACCTATGCGCTTCTCAACGCCCCATATTCACCGATGGGCGGATGGCCGGCTTAGTCAAAACCGATATTCAATTGTTCTTGCTCATCTGACAACTGCAGGTATGCTGCAGCAATAGTAATGTTGAGTCGTTTTCGAATATCACGAGTCAGGTAAAGTATACCGACCATGTTGTGACAACGAGGGCAGCGATGTATGTAACTGGGGCAAAAAGAAGAAAGCAATTCATTTTGAAGATCGTACGCCAACATAGCGTTGTGCATTTGTTTGTTCGGCACGGAGAATAAGATTTTTTTGCAAACAGGGCATTTAATCGCTGGAAGCTTTTCTTTTCTGGGGTTTGAGCCTTTTCTCTTTTGCAGCAAGATAGGCTCAATTTGTCCTTCTGGGCGAATCATTAGTGATCCACCAGCGGGATAATCACGTTTGGTTTTCAAGGCGATGATACACTCCGATCGCGATGCCCTGGATCTGCAGCTCATCTACGATGATATCCGGAAATGATTCTTTGTCCGGATTGCAGGACTGCAGAATGAATTTCTGATTCTTCTCATCCAAGGCCAGTTTCTTCAAATTGTTTTTTCCGTCCGAGAGCGCAATGATGAGATCGCCCGGACGTGCGGTCTGCTGTCTGCGCACGATCACATAATCGCCGGGGTGAACGCCCGCACCGATCATGCTTTCGCCTTTTGCGATCAGAGCAAAGCATTCTCCTTTGCCCACCATGCACTCCGGCATGTGAATGTACTCGATGAAGCGTTCATCTTCCTCCTGGCCGGGACCGCAGGCGACAAAGCCGAGCACACGCAGAAGATTCTTCGGACTGTACCGCAAGGTCTCCGGTCTGGTGCTGCGCCGGCCTCCATCGGAAACAAACTCGCCGCTTTCCTTCAGTTCGTTCAGATAGCGATGAACCGATCCCGCGGGAATGCCGGTAGCGTCCACGATATTCTTTTCGCTGGGGAAGCAATCATACTGCACGAAATAATCTGTCACGAACTGCGCGATGATCTCTTTCCTGGAATTCATTTTGGGGCGCATACAAACACCTCGTTCAAAACGGAGTTATTTACTCCATTTGTTCTGTGTGCTAATAGTAACGCTGCTTGACAGAATTGTCAAGAACTTTTTGGAGTAATTTGCTCAAAAATTTTCTTTTGCGCTGGCTATTGATTTGTGCGATTATCTGAGTATAATAGATATTGAAATGTGCGAAATAGGAACCGCTTGCAATATTGAATTGTGTATTTCTCCAAGATTTGATCCTCTTGAAAAGTGCGGAGGTGCGCTATGTTATATCGGAAGATCCAGCCGTATATTGAAAGCTACTTGAAGTCAGACTCCAACAAAGTGCTGATTATCGACGGCGCGCGGCAGATCGGCAAGACCTTTATCATCCGCCACATCGGGCAGCAGCTTTTTGAAAACTATATCGAGCTGAACTTCGCGGAGGATCAGAACGGTCCCCGTGTGTTTGAGTCCGTCCGCACGGTCAAGGACTTTTATTTTCAGGTCAGCACCATCGCCGGCGAAAAAATGGGCGAGAAGAAAAATACGCTGATCTTCCTCGACGAGATCCAGGCCTACCCCCACCTGCTGACCATGCTCAAATTTCTGAAGCAGGACGACAAGTTCACCTACATCGCCAGCGGTTCTTTGCTCGGCGTGACCTTGAAGAAGACGAGCTCAATCCCCATCGGCAGCATCGAGGTCAAGCGCATGTTCCCGCTGGACTTTGAAGAGTTCCTTCTTGCAAACGGCTTCAACCGTTTTGCAATCGACACGATGCGCGAGAAGTTCCAGGTCAGCGAGAGTCTGGACGTCGCCACGCATGAGAAGGTCATGGATCTTTTCAAGAAGTATCTGTTGATCGGTGGACTGCCCGACGCCGTGAACTCCTTTATTGCCGATACCAACATCGTAAAGGTGAGAACGATCCATCACGATATCCGCGCGTTCTATGCCGACGATGCGTCGAAGTATGAAGCGGACAACAACCGCAAATTGAAGATCCGCAGGATCTATGACATGATCCCCTCCAATCTGGAGAGCAAGAAGAAGCGTGTCGTTTTTCAGGATATCGAGGACAAACGCGGCAAGCGTTTCTCCGATTATCAGGACGAGTTTGAATATCTGATCTCCGCCGGCATTGTCCTGGACGTCAACGCGATCTCCACGCCGGTGTTCCCGCTTGCGCAGGCGGTCGGCAAGAATCTGCTCAAACTCTATCTGAACGACGTGGGGCTTTTGACCGATGTTCTTTACGGCAGCAATATCCGCGCGATCCTGGACGATGAGACCGGAATCAATCTTGGCTCCGTGTATGAGAGCGTGGTGGCCCAGGAGTTGGCCGCTCACGGCTGCAAGCTGTTTTATTACGATAACCGCAACAAAGGTGAGGTCGATTACCTGATCGACGACTACGACAGCCTGTCCGCCGTCCCGATTGAGGTCAAGTCCGGCAAGGATTACACCATTCACAGCGCTCTGAGCGCATTCGTGAAGAACGAAGATTATCATGTAAAGAAGGCCTATGTCCTGTCCAACACCCGCGAGATCACAACAAACGGCAAGATCACATATATCCCGATCTATGATGTGATGTTCCTGGGCGCCGAAGATTCGGCAAGTAACATGCGGCTGAATAATTGATATTCTGATTAATGATTTTTGATAAGGATTGGTGACGACCATGGCGAAGAAAAAGACAGAAGAAAAGATCAATCTGGATGCGATCCTGTTCAAGTGCCGGGATATCCTGCGGCAGGCGCGCAATTCCGGTTCGTTCTTTGAAAAGCGCGATATGATGCTGACGCTGGTATTCCTGCGTTTTATCGGCGAAAAGTTTGAAGACGGCGTGGAGAATCTGCGCAGGGAGCTGATCGCGCAGGGCCTTGACCCCGATGATCCCGATATCAAGGCGGCTTTTCTGGATGACCCCACCTTTACGGACGGCACGTATAACCTTCTGCCGGAGGCCCGCTGGTCAACCATCATCAACACGCCCGCGCCGAAGCTGAACGTCGCCCTCGATACCGCGCTGCACAGCATCGCCTCCAACAGCACCCAGCTCAAGGGCTGCTTTGTCGAGGGCACCTTCACCACCCGGAACCTGGCTCCCAACGATATCAAAAAGGTGGTCGACGAGGTCAACAAGATCAGCCACAAGGCCTTCGGCGAGGAGAAAGACCTGATTGGCCGGGTGTATGAATACTTCCTCAAGGAATTTGCGGTGAACGCGACCAAGGAAGAGGGCGAATACTACACGCCCCATGACGTGGTGCAGCTGATCGCCGCCATGATCGAGCCTTTTGACGGGACGCTGTATGACCCCTGCTGTGGCTCCGGCGGCATGTTCATCCAGAGCGCGGAGCTGGTCAAGGCGAAGCGCGGCGATATCAGCCGCATCAATGTCTATGGCCAGGAGAAGGACGCCGCCACCTACCGGCTGGCCAAGATGAACCTGGCCCTGCGCGGGATCAGCCACCACCTGGGCGAGACGAACGATTCCTCCTTCACCCACGATCTGCACAAGGGCCTGTACTTCAATTACATCATGGCAAATCCGCCCTTCAATCTGAAGGGCTGGTATGACGAAAACCTGAAGAACGATCCCCGCTGGGTGGACTACGTGACGCCGCCGGAGAGCAACGCCAACTATGCCTGGATCCTACACATCCTCTCCCACCTGAAGCCCCTGGACGGCGTGGCGGGCTTCCTGCTGGCCAACGGCGCTCTGGGCGACAGCGACACGGTGGAGATCCGGAAAAAGCTGATCCAGAACGACAAGGTGGAAGCTATCATCATTCTGCCCCGGGAGCTGTTTATCACGACGGATATCAGCGTCACCCTCTGGATTCTGAACCAGAACAAGAAGGGTGGAGACTACCACGGCCGGACGCTGCGCAGCCGCGAGCATGAGATCCTGTTCATGGATCTGCGCACCTGGACGGAGAACCCGGTGAAGAACGAGAGTAAAAAGAAAGTCCGCCTGATCACGGAACAGATCGAGCGGGTGGCATCCATCTATCATACCTGGCAGAACGAGGGAACAGACGGCACACAGTATGCGGTGCCGGAGCTCTACCGCAGCGTCGGAATCGAGGAGATCGAGCAAAACGGCTGGAGCCTGATCCCCAGCAAGTATATCGAGTTCATCGATCACGACTTGGAGATCGATTTTCATGCGGAGATGGGCCGCATCCAGCAGGAAATGCGGGACGTTATGGCTGCGGAAAAGAAATCGCAGGAAATGCTGAGAGATGCTTTCAGGGGGATCGGGTATGGCCTCGACGATTAAAAAGCTCGGAGACTATATTGAACTCCGGGAGGAGACGAATGTTGACCTCCGATATGGTGTTGAAGATGTCCGTGGCGTCAACAACCTCAAATTGTTGATGCCGACCAAAGCTGATATCAACGGAAGAGACTTGACAAAGTTTCAGATTGTTTATCCGGGAGAATTCGTTTTTAATCACAGAACTTCCAGAAACGGCAGCAAATTCAGTATCGCGTACAATGACGGAGATAAGCCCGTAATCTGCACGGAGGACTATGTCGTTTTCCGAATCAAAGCAGAATCGAAAAAAGACCTCCTCGTCGAATGGCTGTATATGTACTTTAACCGGCCTGAATTTGACCGGTATGTAATCACCAATTCATGGGGCAGTTCCACAGAGTTCTATAATTGGGAAGATATTTGCGCGGTTGAGCTTGCGCTCCCGTCCCTCCCGGTTCAGCAGAAATATGTGGACATTTACAAAGCCATGGTTGCCAACCAGCAGAGCTATGAGCGCGGGCTGGAGGATCTGAAGCTGTCAATGGATGCTCTACTTGACAAGGTCAAACACACATCCGAGGTAATCCCGGTAGGAGATCTACTGAAAGATGTGGATTGTCGGAACGAATCCGGAAAGATTACCGAAGTCCAGGGTATTAATATCTCAAAACAGTTTATGCCTTCTGTAGCAGATACAAACGGTGTGAATCTCAACAACTATAAATTGGTGAAAAAAGGGCAGTTTGCTTATTCTGGCATGCAGACCGGGCGAGATGAGTGTATCAGAATAGCACTGTATCAGGGAGATAAACCCATTATTATCTCTCCCGCTTATTCCGTGTTCGAAGTTAAAGAATATTCTGTTCTTGCAGAATATATCATGGTTTGGTTCTCCCGCGCGCAAACCGACAGACGCGGGTGGTTCATGAGCGATTCAAGTATAAGAACAAATCTTGACCTGGAACGATTCTATGAAATCAAAATACCTGTTCCTGAAATGAAGATGCAGAGCGCAATTGTAGAATTGTACTCCGCTTATACAGCACGCAGAAATATCAGTGAACAATTGAAAGCCCAGATCAAAGGCATCTGCCCGATTCTGATCAAAGGGTCGTTGGAGGAAGCCAGAGAAGACTAAGTGAAGGAGCTGGATATGTCATACTACACACAGCGGCACGGAATGCGAAAGCCGATCAACAAGACCTATACGATCACCCCGCAGATGTATGAGCTCTTATTCAAATGCTGTGAGCGGTATTACAACAACATTGCGTGGAAGTTTCCCGATACGTGTCAGGACGGTTTTGGCTGCTGCGGGCTGGACGAGAACGCTTTTCAGACTGCTTTGAAGTTTGAAATTCCAGATTTGTTTCTTGATAGTTATGGAAAGCCGGGTATTCCGAAGGCATATACCCTCTATTCCGAGGAAACGGAGCGCTGGGATGAGTTTGACCAGTTTGCTCTGCTGGATTATATTGAATTTTTTGCGCAGAATTGCAGAGACGTTGACGTCGGAAGCTTTCACAGCTTTTTCGGCCATTATCATCTGACGTGCAAAAAGACGGATTACATTTATTCGCAATTCCAGTCGGATATCAATGATCTGTTTGAAAAAACCGGGTTGCTATACCGGCTGACAGAAGAGAAGATTATCGAACGTATTGTAGAAAACAGCCCGCTGACGCCCGCGATAGAAAGCCGAGTCGCGCAAATAAAAGAGCCCGGAACCAGGCAGCTTTTGGAAGAGGCGATCGCTCTCCATAAAATGCCATATCCGGAGAGCACCAGAGATGCGGTTGAGAAAATATGGGATGCTTTTGAACGCCTGAAAACATATTACACCACTATAGAAAAGAAAGCGTCTGCATCAAAAATCGTAGCTGACATGGCAGATGGCAATCAGAATTATACTGCGCTGTTCAACGCAGAATTCAAAGCTCTGACCAAAATCGGCAATGATTACCGTATCCGGCACCACGAAACGAACAAGATCGATATTACAGATCCCCGGTATTACGACTATTTCTTCAACCGCTGCCTGTCGTTAATCGCATTGGCAATACAGTATTTGCAGTGATTGCGTAAAATCAAATAATCAATTATTCAGTAATACTCATCTAAAGTGGAGGTTCAGAGTTTCTGACAGAAATAGGAGAATAGTATTATGAGAAATGCAATAAAGGAATACTTAAGCTATTCTGACGGGGAAAAGCTTGACCTATGGAATCATGCGACATTTGTTTTTGACACGAATGTTTTGCTGAATCTATACCGATATTCAGATAATACTCGAAAATCTCTTCTCGCAGCTTTAAACAAGCTGCAGGATCGGCTCTGGATGCCTAACCATGTTGCTCAAGAGTTTATGAAAAACAGGAAAAACGCTATTTGGGTAGCCATCCACCAATACGAAGACCTTCAGCGAGAGGCTGACAAATTCATAGCATTATGCGCTTCGACAGTAAAGCTTGAAAAAAGTGACACTGATATTGAAGGATTACATAAAGAGATCACAGAATGGATTGAGGCAGCAAAAAAGAAAAACATCTTGGTCAGCGATCTTAGCAATGACTCGATATTGGATCAATTACTGATACTTTTTGATGGGAAAGTTGGTCCTTCTTTTACAGACGAAGACCGAAAGAAGATAGAGACGGAGGGAAAAGTACGATTCGAAGCAGAAATACCGCCCGGATATAAAGATCGCGATAAACAAAAAGGTGAGAACAAAAACAATACATATGGTGATTTGATTATCTGGAAACAAATTCTAAACTATGCTTCGGCAGAAAAGAAAGATATTATCTTGGTTACCAATGATCAAAAAGAAGATTGGTGGGAAATTCTGCATGGTCAAACTATCGGTCCAAGAGTCGAACTTAGGAGAGAATTTATCGACTGCACTTCTCAGCGATTCCACATGTATTCCCTTCAGAGCTTTATTACCCAATTCGATGCTGATAGCGACACCAAAATAGACAAGGAAACTATTGCTGAAATCGAATCCTTCTTAAATGTCCCCCCCGAGGAATTACATGAAAAATCCTTTCGCGATTACTATTACACCAGAGATGGCGAATTAATGCTGGACCGGGTCAGAAAAACACGCTATGAAATGATGAGTTTAGAGAATAAAAATCGGAAAAGACAGAGGGTAATCCAACAGATCAGTGAAAAACACCAAGGAAAAAACATGCCAGAAGACATCGAAACTATGTTTGAGAATACAATAACGAACTATGAAAGAGATAAAAAGAGGATTGAAAAACTTCAGGCAGAGCTAACTGCAATCTCCCTCATGTTAACAAGATGATTGTTTTGCAAGCACGGAGGAAAATGCCATGGCAAAACTGAAAGAATACGCGGGCCGCTATTGCGAGTCTGAATTTGAAAATGCGTTCCTCTCCTTCCTGGAGGTCGAGGGCTGGCAGTATCTTCCCGGAAACAGCATTGTCCGCAGTTCCCGGCGCGAGGTCTTGTACAATGATGATCTGGAGCAGTTTCTGCGGAAGAGCAATCCGGATCTGATCACGGAGGAAGTGCGCCAAGTCATGGACACCGTCCGCCTCGCCGGCGCGGAGAGCGATTTTGCCACGCTGCATAAGGTCTACGGCTGGATGGTCAACGGCGTTCAGTTTACCCCGCAGAGCGGCGTTGCCCGCATGGTCGCCCTGATCGATTTTGACCATCCGGACAACAACATCTTCCGCGCGGTCAATCAGTTTACCGTGGAGTACACCAACAATGGGCAGGTTGAAAACCGCAGGCCGGACGTGCTTCTCTTCGTCAACGGGATGCCGCTGTGCGTAATCGAGCTGAAAAACCCGGCGGATGACCGTGCGACGATCTACGACGCCTGGGAACAGATCAACATCCGCTATTGGCGGGACATCCCGCACCTGCTGCACTATTGTTCTCTGGCCTGTATCTCCGACGGAGTGAAGACTAGGCTCGGCACCGTTCGCACGCCTTATGAGCATTTCTATGCCTGGCGCCGCGTGGAGAATGGGGACAAGGTCTCCACACTGCCCTTCGACGAGATGCAGACCATGATCAAGGGCGTATATAGCCCGGCTCGTTTTCTGGAGATCTTCCGGGACTACATCTATTTCCAGGATCACGAATACGACAGCAACGAGGTGGAGATCGTCTGCCGGTATCCGCAGTTCTTCGCTGCCCGGATGCTCAAGCAGAGTATCGTGAAATCCGTGATCGAGAAGAGCGGCAAGGGCGGCACCTACTTCGGCGCTACCGGCTGCGGGAAAACCTATACCATGGCATTTCTGGCCCGGCAGCTCGCGCTGCGCTGCACCGATGTGCCGGAGATCGGCTCGCCCACCATCGTCATGATCGTTGACCGCGACGACCTGCAGAAGCAGGGGGCGAAGCTGTTTACCAAGAGCAAGGAGTTTTTGAACCTGGGCGAAGTCAGCGTTGTGCCCAACCGCAACAAGCTCCGGGAGGAGCTCAAGGCGAGGGAGAGCGGCGGCTTTTACATCTGCACCATTCAAAAATTCTGCGACCGGGAAGACGACAAGATCGGGCTGATCAACAACCGGGCCAACATCATTTGCTTCTCGGACGAGGCGCACCGGACGCAGCTTGACCACTCCAAAAAGATCCAGTTCAGCAAGGATGCCGACGACAATATGCGGGCCATGATCTCCAAGCCCTATGCCAAGGTTCTGCGGGAGGCCTTCCCGCATGCGACCTTTGTCGGCTTCACCGGCACGCCGATTGCCGAGACCTACCAGACCTTCGGCGAGGAAATCGACCGTTATTCCATGGACCAGGCCGTCGCAGACGGGCTCACGGTGCCGATCAAGTACCATCCCCGCATCGCGAAGGTGCTGCTGGACAAGGAGAAGGTGCGCCAGATCGAGGCGTATTACAAGCAGTGCGGCGAGGATGGCGCTACGGCAGAGGATATCGAGGCCAGCAAGAAGGCCATGAGCTCCATGGAAATGATCCTTGGCGATCCTTCCCGTCTGGAGCGTCTCGCAGTGGATATCCACGACCACTATGTTTCTGCCTGCGCCAACGATCCCGAGCGCGTGCAGAAAGCCATGGTCGTATGCTCCAGCCGCAAGATCGCCTATGGACTGCTCAAGCAGTTCCAGGCAAAGTATCCGGAATGGTTTGTGGAAAAGAAAACCGCTGACGGCTTCCCCGCAACCGAGGAGGAGCTACGCCGCTTGAAGCCCATGCCCTTTATGGCGATGGTTGCATCTGTCGGCAGCAATGACCCGGCCGATATGTATAACTATCTGGGCGGGGTAAAGAACGACAAGCGCTCGGACGACCTTGACGCGATGTTTAAGGAGGCCAAGTCCAACTTCCATATCGTGATTGTTGTTGACATGTGGATCACCGGTTTCAGCGTCGATATGCTTACCTACATGTACAACGACAAGCCCCTGCAGAAGCACATGCTGATCCAGACGATCAGCCGTGTCAACAGACTGTACCCCGGGAAGAATTATGGTCTGATTGTCGACTATATCGGGATCCGCGACAACATGCGTGTGGCCATGAAGGTCTACGGCGGGGACAACTCTGTCGCGCCGACGCCCGACGATGTGGAACAGGCAACCGGCGTATTCCGGGAAGAACTCGCAATTCTGAAAGATCTCTTTGCCGGGTATGATCTGCGTCCCTTCCTTGATCCGAACCGGGATCCTATCGAACGCTATACGCTTCTGGCAAAAGCGGCGGAGTATGTTTTCATTTCGACGCAGGAGCTTCAGACGGAGAGCAGCAGTGGAAAGAGCGTCCAGCAGGTTTCGTTCAAGACCTATTTTCTGAAGACCGTGAAGCGGATGCGCACCGCTTATGATATCTGTCAGCCGTCCGGAGAACTGAGCGAATCGGAATCCGCTCTTGCCCAGTGCTTCATGGCGATTGCCGGCTTTGTGCGCAAGATGAGCGGAATTGATGCGCCGGATGCTGATACCATGAACCGGCATGTTGCCAGGATGGTTGAAGAGGCCCTGAAGTATAACGAGGTCGAGAGCATTCTGGAAAGCGGAGAAGAAGAGGATATTTTCAGCCCGGAGTTCTTTGAAAAGCTGTCTTCGGTAAAGATGCCGGCGTCGAAGCTGGAACTGCTGATCAAGATGCTCCGGAAAAAGATCAAGGAATACGGGAAGACCAATCGGATGGCGGCCAAGCGATTCCAGGAGATGCTGGAAGAGACCATCAAGCTGTATCATGAGCGGAGAAAGCATCTCACTGCGGAGGAAGCCGGCGAAGCGCAGGAGGCGACGTCGGAAGAGATCATCCGCAATGCAACGGAGCAGGCGCTCCAGATCCTGCGTGAGATGAACGCGGACCGGGAAAGCTTCCGTAAAATCGGCCTGACCTTTGAAGAAAAAGCCTTTTATGACATCCTCCTGGCCCTCCGCGACCAGTATAACTTTGAGTATGGTGAGGACAAGCTGGTCGGCGGCGTCTCGGTCAACGAGAAGTGCAAGGCGCTGGCAAAAAAGGTGAAGGAGATTATCGATACGAAATCGTCCTTTGCCGACTGGCTGAACAACCAGATCGTCCGGGATCAGCTGAAATTCGAGATCAAGGTTTGCCTGGTAAAGAACGGCTACCCGCCGCAGTACAGCCCCGAGGTGTTCCGCAAGGTCATGGAACAAGTGGAGAATTTCGAGGAAAACAGCTGATCAATTGCTGCTTATGATCTAAAGCTTTCCTCGAAAGAAAGATACAATCTCTTTATTTGTTCAGGAGAAGTTGATTGTTATGGATAATAGCAAGTGGAAGCAAAGATATGCTGATTTCGTCAATTTGTTTGGAAACAAGGCATTCTTTGACAAGGAAGCAACAATACAGGTCTACTTTTCTCAGGTCCCGCCCAATGAACGTCCTCACGCCGATTCATTCGAGGAACTGTATCAAATTGCACTCAACCACGTTGGAAAGCAGAGTTTTGAATTGCTGACAGCAAATCAAACGGACTGGTTTCACGAATTGTCATATGATGAAACCATGATTTCCATTTTGCTTGGTGTTCTTGCATATGGCGTTGCCCGGGAAGTCGACTCCAACGGGACAAAAATAGAGGCTGCGATCGACAAAATACTTCCAAAAGGGTATGATACCGGTAATCCGTTTGATGTAAAGGCAGGGTTTGGACACCGAGTATTCGGCCATGACCCGGCAACTTTCGGCGTAAAGCAGATTCCCGGAGACTTGATAATAAAAGTGAACGATGGCTCAGGTGCGAAACTGGTGCAATTAGCCGATTTTTTGGGCAAAGACGTTAATGGCAAATACTCAATGTGGGACTTGATATGGAAATTCTACGGGAACAATCACAACAAACTTGATGGCGTCGTGAACTCGCTAAAGCATATCATCGTTCATTTTGCCAAAGACCTATTTACTCCCGCCGGATTACCGCTTCCTTTCACAGCACTTTTTAATGAATATGTTGAGTATGAAAATCTCCACCATCATGGGTTGCTCTATAAAGGATCCCTTGCACAGAAGATCGATCGCCTGAGAATGTCATTAAAGGCTGGCGATTTTGCATCGTTTATCCTTATTGAGAGCTTTATTGAGTTCTACTGCAGGACAAAGAAGCCAGAAAGTGATCTGTCTGGCTTTCGGCACAGCATGAAGCTGGTCGCAATGGGAACTTGCATCTCAATTCAAATGGCTACGATGGTTATTGGGGAAGAGCTCCAACTGAAAAAGCGGAACAGGGGCGCTCTTCCTATGATTCCTGGAGGAAAAATAAATGTCTTGATGACAGGCGCATTCTTCAAAATCATGATCCAGGAAATGTACGCTGTAATAAAAGCCAGAATCAAAATAAACCGCTATTATGATAATGCATACGGGGAGGATAATGAATAATGGGAATTATATCGACGGTGCTTATCATTTTAGGGGGAGTTTCAGCAGGAGAAATAGTACATAAAGCAGTAGAGGCAAAAACGCGGAAAAAAGCAATGAATGCTGCGCTTAGAGAAAACAATCGGATTTGTGAGGACACGCAAAATGAGACTGACAGAGACGATTAAAAAAATCTTCCTGGCTATTTTTACAGCAATTGCTGCTGCGGTTACGTTTATATTCAGAGAAAAGCATGATCTCAATAAGCATAAGAAGAACATTCATTTTGTTCCCAATGAAAAGAATGATGATGCGAAAACCAGCCCCATTGATGTAACAGACACCCATGTTTCGCTGCTCTCAGAAAAAAGAATATCAGAAAAAATAATAGATGAAAAACTACCAGAGATTATTATACGATTCGCCGATAGATTAAGAATAAAACCAACAGAAAAGGTGGTTGCAAAAATAGTCGGACAATGCGTTTCAGAACAATTTGATGTCCCGACTGAAAACCCATTTAAGCAGACAATGCTTCTTGCTTCAAAATATGGGATAATCCTTGACTATGATGAAGAAACTCAAATTGTAATCAGCGAAATTCCCCTTAGCCGAGGCATCAAGAAAACAGCTCTTGTCGTCTTTTGGTGCTCCGGTGGTCATGCTGTTATAAAGGCGCTAATGAAAGATCATACGGCTGGTTCTGAGGAAAACGCGCGAAAAATGCTGCAAAAGATTAGAGATGAATTCTTTTTTGCAGGAAAATAAAACAAGTTGTCTGGACTCATCTGGAG